>ERZ842401.8240-NODE-8240-length-10337-cov-5.897004_pt1 | contig 10337 bp, 4 predicted proteins | sample MGYA00521270_ERZ842401 | MGnify/ENA primary metagenome ERZ842401 (study PRJEB31892, sample SAMEA3878208) | bioreactor metagenome | biome: Moose rumen | place: Sweden | collected 2011-10 | study: EMG produced TPA metagenomics assembly of the PRJEB12797 data set... | reverse complement strand
CTACACCAAGGGGGTCTTTTTTTCTATTGTCTATTTTTTACGGACTTGTGCATAATTGCGGGTCTTTTTAATAATAAAATCTATTCTTTTTCGTCACCTGAGTTGTTAAATAGTGCTTTTGGTAACAAAGTGAAAAGTGACATTTATTCTGAAAATGTTCCAAATAATCTAATTAGACGAAACAACTCGTTTTATATTGGGATGCTTTATCAATTAATAGAGTACGATTTGAAAAAGAGAGGTTACATTTCTTATAGAAGAAATAAATATTACAATCCGTCAACTTTTATAATGAATAGGGGAAATAAAGAATTTGAAGCATTTGAAGTATCATTATCATTTTTAGAGTCAAAATTGTATTTAAATTTAATTCCCACTATCCATATTAAGAAAAATGATGGAAGAGAATTAGATAAAAATAATTATCAATTTGAAGTAAACAAATGTGTTTCAAAAGTATATAATAATAGATATAATGATAAGTTACATCAAATAGAAGTAAGCTTGAAAAAAGGAAATCTGATAGAGTTTTCAAACGATAATTTTTCGTTGGTGTTCAACTTACCTGCTATTAGTTCTGGTGGAAAAAACAGAAAACCAGAATGGGCAGAATTTGAAAGTTACCGCTATGAAGAGCCTACTATGCTATTTGCTGGAACAGGAGATGAGACCAGCTCAGTACATCAACTTAGAGGATTAACTGAGTGTGGTCCGATAGATAACCCGTTAGATGGAAAAAGTGGTGTTGTTCAGTCTATTCGTCTTGCGGTTGTCTCACCCGAAGAATATATTGATCAGATTTTAACACATTTACATAATTTAAATCAGGTGCATACACCTGATGGATATGATAAATATTTAATCAACTTTGAAGGCTTTGAAAAAGTTTATCGTAAAGCTTTAATCATACCGGATAAAACAAATACATATTTATGTAAAACATATAAAAAATCTGCATTTGACAAAAAATCAGCTAAAGATTTTCTGAGCTTTTTGAAAAGAGGTATAGATGTCTTTGCTGGAATGAATACAGTATTTGATGTTTTGGTAATTTATATTCCAAAAGAATTTAGCAGGTTTAGAGAAACAACTAGTGTTTCTCTTGATTTTAACTTGCATGATGCAATAAAACTATATGCAACAGAAAGAAATGTTAGAGTTCAGTTTATAGAAGAAAAGTCTGTCACGTCTCAATTCAAATGCAAAGTTATGTGGGGCCTATCAACAAGTCTATATGCGAAGGCGCAAGGAACACTGTGGAGGCCCAAAGAAATTGTTGATGGTACAGCTTATGTTGGAGTTAGTTATTCTCAGTCAAAAGAGAAAGGAATTTGTATTGGATGCAGTCAACTCTTCGATTCAACCGGTACGGGTATAAGGATGATTCTGAAAAAAATCAACTCTCCAAAGTTTTGTGGAAAGAATAACCCTTATATGAATAAAGATGAATCAAGAAATATGATGCAATCCCTTCGCGAACAGTATTATCATTGCTGCCCTGTTTCAAAATTGAAGAGAATTGTTATTCATAAAACGACTCCATTTATGAAAGACGAAATAATTGGAATAACACAAGCTTTTGAGGGAATTGCAGACATTGAACTAATACAGATCCAAGAATATAATCCTTGGAGAGGTTTACGCTTTTCTACCTCTGGTAAATTTTGTGCTGATAGTTTTGCAATAAAACGTGGAACTGCTACTAAAATAAATGATGAATCCTTTTTATTATGGACACATGGAACAATAGTTCATCCACAAATTGCTGGAACCAATAATTACTATAAAAACGGAAGGGGGATACCTTCTCCATTACTGGTGAAAAGGTTTTATGGTGATTCTCCAGCTGATGTTTTAGCTGAAGAAATATTAATGCTTTCAAAAATGAATTGGAATAGTGGGGACAGTTTATATAAGGTGTTACCCGTTACTCTTGATTTTGCAAAAGTACTATCAAGGATGTCAAAGCAGGAGGAGGCAATATATGATAAATCGTATGATTTTAGATATTTTATGTGAATGACAGTTATTTATATTGAATTAGCCTTTTAAATATTCTTTTATCTTGCTGTGTTAATAAAAGTTGTAAAAGTATGGTGTTTATGATATTATACTCTAATAGATGTATTTTGTTGTGGTTTATAGGAGATACAAATGGCTTCAATAATTGATAATCGCAAAAAGACGATGTTGGAATCGTTAAAAAATTCTTTGAGACAAGCTGAAAGAGTAGATATTCTTACGGCGTTTTTCTATTTTTCTGGTTTTAACGCACTTGCGGATGAATTGAAAGATAAAAAAATCCGCATTTTAGTAGGAAAAACGATTGCTCCTGATGCTATTGATGATTTGTGCCGTGCAGTAAGAGAGTGTGCAAACGAATCACTTGAAACATATGCGGTGCGCGGGTATGTAAATAAAAGCAGTTTACAAAAAAGGCAGTTGTATATTGATAGTTTTGTTAATATGTTTAATACATCTGTTTTAGCCGAAGAGTTTGATTCTTCGGAAAGTCAGACTATATTTAAAATGTTTCTTGAAAAGCTTAACGATGGAACCTTGGAAATACGGTTAACTGCAGATCAAAACCACGCAAAGGCATTTATCTTAACAAACAAGCCAGAGTTTTCGTTTTTTGGTGATCAAAAAGGAGTCGTTATTACCGGTTCTTCAAACTTTACATATAATGGACTTCTGGGTCAAGGTGAGCTAAATAATCGGTTTAGCGAAAACGACAAGTATGATGAATACCTTAATTATTTTGATGACTTATGGAACGACAGCAAAGCTATTGATATCAACATAAAAGAAGGTAACAACGACTTTGAAGAAGAACTGAAAAAAAGATTGTGGATTTTTGCGCAACCAGAACCGTATAAAATATTCATTAGAATACTATATGAGCTTTATAATTCAATAGATAAAAGTACGGTTGAATCTCCTTATGACATTACAAATGGTAAATTCACAAACCTAAAATATCAAATAGATGCAATTAAATATGGCGTAGATTGTATTAACAAGAACAATGGCGTTATTATTGCTGACGTTGTTGGTTTGGGCAAGTCCGTAATCGCTTCGGCTATTGCGTATAATCTCGACATTAAGAAAACGGTTATTATTGCGCCTCCACATTTAGTTGACCAATGGAATGATTACCAGCAAGATTTTGGTCTTCGTGGTGTAAAAGTATGTAGCAGCGGAAAAATTGAGGAATTATATAAATCATATGCTAATGATCCCAATCCAATTCTATATGTAATTGACGAAGCTCACCGCTATAGAAATGAACTTAGCGATTCATATCAATGGCTTCACCAGTTAACAAGGTCTAATTCTGAAAATAAGGTTATTCTGTTGACTGCAACGCCATATAATAACAGACCGCAAGATTTGTTTGCTCTAATAAAGCTTTTCCAGACACCAAGTCGTTCAACAATTAACTCAGTTGACAACCTTAGTATAAGATTTAGAGAATTAATTGCACAATACAATCGACTTGAAAAAGAAGGAAAGAAAAATCTAACACAGGAAATCAAGTATGAACTGAATCAATTAAGCCAGCAGTTGAGGGCATTAATTGACCCGGTTGTTGTTCGTCGTAGCCGAATTGACTTAAAAGAAATTAAGGAATATAGGGAAGACTTAGAACTTCAGGGAATCCAATTCCCTGAAGTTGTCGGACCTGAGCTTGTAGAATATGACCTTGGTGATATTAGAGCTCTCTATATTTCAACATTAGAAAAGCTTAGTAACGATTTCATTTGCGCGCGATACAATCCGGCTTCTTATTTGTTAAATCCTGAAGAGTTTAATGAAAAATATGGCGAATTATTTAATGAAATAAACATTCAGCAAGTTCAGCGCAACTTAGCACAGTTTATTCAACGATTACTTGTAATGAGATTTGAGAGCTCAAAGGCTGCGTTCAAATCTACTTTAACCAGTATTTTAAGCTCATATGAGAATATAAAAAAGTGGTGGGATAAAGGATATGTGCCAATTAAGAAAAGCGGTTATTTGCCGGATCCTGACGACGATGAGATTCAGGAAACCTTTGACGAAATAAACAGCATTGACGATGAGCCAATAGATGTTGACAAGATTAAGAAAAAGGCGTTACCGTTCGCAAAGGAATTATTCAACGAGAAATTTATAGATGCCGTTAATCATGATATTGAACTTTTAAGCGATATTTATAATGATTGGTTTAAAACTGATGATATCGGTGACGATCCAAAATATGACGAGATAAGTAAAACAATAGCCAAATTATTAAAAGAGAATCATAGTCGCAAAATAGTTGTATTTTCTTCATATGCCGATACGGCAAACTATGTTCATAACAGATTAACTTCGGATGGCTTTAGATCACTTCTTTATACCGGTAAAGCAGCAAGAGTTGATAGAGAAATCGTTAGAAACAATTTTGACGCTTCTTGCTTGCCGAGCGAACAAGCTAACGACTATGATATTATAGTGGCAACTGATGCACTTAGCGAAGGATTCAACCTTAATAGAGCAGGCGTAATCATTAACTACGATATTCCTTATAACCCTACTCGTGTAGTACAGCGTATCGGACGTATTAATCGTATAAACAAGAAGATGTTTGACAATATTTTTATTTTCAACTTCTTCCCAACCGATATTGGGGAACAGAGCACCCTCATTAAAGGCATATCTACATTAAAAATGCTTCTTATTAATAACATTGTCGGTAGCGATACAAGGACGTTAACTCCCGATGAAACGCTGCAAAGTTATTTTAAGAGCCAATACGAAAAAGCAAATGAAGAAAGCAATGAAAAGAGCTGGGACAATGATTATAGGAATATCTATAATGCTGTAAAACATAATACCGCACTAATTGATGAAGTGCTTAACATCCCCGAAAGAGCACGTATAGTTAGAAAGACGAAAGATAAAATTTGTGCAATTTCCTTTGCCAAAAGAGGAAATAATTCTTTGTTTGCAATTGCTGAAGAATTTGATGATAAAGCTACTATTGTCTCTCCGGAACAAGTATTATGTTTGTTCAAGGCAGATGTAAACGAAAAAAGCTATGAATACGATCAGACAATGGATAAAAAATTCAAAATCCTTCGTGATGAAATAAAGAAACCTTATCCAAAAGTTAGGCTTGATAAAAGAAGAAGTAAAGCTATTGATAATTTAGAAAAGCTTATAACTGTTTATTCAGCAGAAAAAGACTACTTGTCTGATTTGATTGAAGTTATAAATAGCTATGATGATTTAAGTGACGGCGAACTTAAATATTTGGCCAATCTGCCTGTAAGAATAGATAATGCAGCAGAGCTTGTAACAGATGTAAAAGACAAAATTCCCGTTCACTATATTATTCAAATCAAACAGCGTGTTGAATCTATCGATTCACAAACGGAAATCATTATGTTTACAGAGGATTTAAGATATGATAACAATTAAAGAAGCTGAAGAAATATTAAAAAAAGAATATCATTTGGACAATTATGAATACCTTATTGGTGAAATTCTCCTTCCGGATTACAAAAAAGAAGAACACAGCGTTTCTTTCAAAAATGATATATTTTCCGAGGTAACATTTTTAGGTGAATCTTATATTTGTGAAGTATCGGTTTTTGAAGTATATGTAAAAGAGAAATGCCAGAATCGTCGTGTTGCAATTACGCAGGAAATGTTCAAAATCCTTAGGGGATTGCAGATTAATAACGCTTTGGTTTTATTTGTAAACGCAGATAAAAACAATTATAGAATATCTTTACTTACAAGCAAATATGAATATAATGGCGAAAAAATTGTAAAGATTTTATCTAATCCAAGAAGATATTCATACAGCCTTGGATATGGCACTAAAACTAAAACAGCTTACGACTTTTTAATCAAAAAAGGTAAGGTTAATTCGCTTGATGAACTAATTAACCGATTCTCTGTTGAGGTTGTTAACAAACAATTTTACACCGAAATTGCAACAGCTTTTACAGAACTTGTCGGTGGCGAACGAAACGGAAATACATATGAAAAACAATTAAATCTGCATGGAGTAGTAGATCATGAAAAATATGCCGAATTTGGAGTTCGGCTTATTGGTCGTGTTATGTTTTGTTGGTTTTTGCGTGAAAAACGCAGCGAAAATGGTGTTTCTTTAGTGCCGGACGATATGCTTTCATTGGAAACAGTCAATAGCTCGGCAAATTATTATCATCATATATTAGAACCGTTGTTTTTTGAACTGTTAAACACCAATCAAAGAAGCAGAAAACCGGAGTTTATTAATGATTATTACAATAAAGTTCCGTATTTAAATGGTGGATTGTTTAGTCCTCATAGTGACGATATGTATAAATATGACCCTGTAAATCATTGCGGCTCTTACGGTGTAGTAACTATTCCAAATGAATGGTTTGTTCGGCTTTATACAGTATTAAATGAATACAACTTTACTGTCGATGAGAATACTGCATATGATATAGAATTATCAATCGACCCCGAAATGTTGGGCAGAATATTTGAGAATCTTCTTGCCGAAATCAATCCAGAAACCGGTGAAAATGCTAAGAAAAACACTGGTAGTTTTTATACGCCCAGAGACATTGTTGATTTTATGGTTGATAGTACTCTCTGTAAATACTTGCAGAATAAAACGTCTATTGATGATAAGAAATTAAAAGCTTTAATTAGTTACAGCAAAGAAGATGATGAGCTTGCTGTTTTTGATGAACGAGAAAAGAAAAGTATTATAAATGCATTATATACTATAACTGCATTAGATCCGGCATGCGGTTCAGGTGCGTTTCCAATAGGCATGCTTCAAAAAATAGTCTATATTTTACAGGAATTGGATCCGGACGCGGAGCTGTGGTTTGATAAAGCTACAGAAAACGTTAGTATTTTTATTAAGAAAGAGTTTGAAAAGAAATTTAATTCTGGATCGCTCAACTATATAAGAAAACTAAGCGTCATTCAAAACTCTATTTTTGGAATAGATATACAGCCTATCGCAGTTGAGATTTCAAGGCTGCGGTGCTTTCTGTCTCTTATTATTGAAGAAAAGGTTAATGATTATGAGGACAATCGCGGTATTAATCCACTCCCAAATTTGGATTTCAAATTCATTATTGCAAATTCTCTTATAAAACTTGCTGACCCAGTACAAGTTCAAATGAGCCTTTTTGAAAGTCAAAGCGATATTGATAAACTGAAAGCGATTAGAGAAGAATACTTTAATGCTGACAATAACAGGCGAAATGAACTAAAGTTAGAATTTACTGGTGTCCAGCAAGACATGTTATTATCTACTATAGAACATTTTGCCAAGACTTCTTCAAAACGTTACTCTCAGCTGTCTTCGTGGAAGCCGTTTACTAATGCTGCAACAGATTGGTTTAGTGCAGATTGGATGTTTGGAGTAAAAGATGGATTTGATGTTGTTATAGGAAATCCGCCATATATCCAACTACAAAAAGCATATGATGCTTCGGGTAAAAAGTTTGGCGATATTTATAAAAATGAGGAATATACCACTTTTGCTAAAACCGGAGATATTTATTGCCTTTTCTATGAACGAGGCTGCGAATTACTGAAAGATGGCGGAATACTAACTTATATTACAAGCAATAAGTGGATGCGTGCTGGTTATGGAAAAAAGTTGCGTGGCTATTTTGCCCAAAACACTAATCCGATTCTGTTATTAGATTTTGCAGGACAAAAGGTTTTTGATAGTGCAACTGTTGATGTTAATATACTCGTACTTGAAAAAGCTACAAATGAAGGAGCTACATATGCTTGCATAGCAGAAAAAGAGTGTAAAAATAATTTGAGCGATTTTGTTACGCATAATAGTTTTTCTTCTGCTTTCAATAGTGATAGCAGCTGGACTATTCTCAATCCTATCGAACAAAGCATAAAAACTAAAATTGAAACAATTGGAACGCCATTAAAAGATTGGGATGTTAATATCAACCGAGGAATTCTTACCGGGTTTAATGAGGCTTTTGTTATAACTGGTGAAAAGAAAGATGAACTAATATCAAAAGATGCAAAATCTGCTGATTTAATACGACCGATTTTAAGAGGCAGGGATATACAACGGTATGGCTATGTTTTTCCGGATTTATGGTTAATTAATGTTCATAACGGTATTAAGGAAAAAAACATACCACCAATTGATATAAATAAATACTCCATTATTAAGGCATATTTGGACAATTATTATGAAAAACTAGTAAAAAGGCAAGACAAAGGTATTACCCCATATAATCTTAGAAACTGTGCTTATATGGACGAATTTTCTAAGCAGAAAATCGTCTGGAAAAGAATAGGCTCATTACTGCGATTTGCATATGACGATTCTGGTTGTGTAACGCTTGATAGCACTTGCATTGCTACAGGAAAAAATATTAAATATATTGCTGCAATACTAAATACAACTCTTGGCAATTATATGTTTAAAGACTCCCCAAAAACAGGCACGGGAGATTTGATTGTTAGTGTTCAAGCATTTGAACCAATAAAAATTCCTCAAATTGAAGAATGTGAAATTCAAAAATTTGAGGAATTATACGATAGTATTAGCAATTGTATTAAAAACGGTGCTGATTATTCGGCATATGAAAACAAGCTTGAAGAATTAACCTTCAATTTATATGGAATAAGTGATACAGAAAAAGAGTACATAAAGGAAGTTAGCAATAAATTTTTTAGATAAAATCTATTGTTTAGATATTTCAGCCTTTTTTGCTTTAAGATAATCATTTATGTAATTAGTCTCTTCTTCGGTAAAATTAAAAGCTTCAAAAATCTTTTTATCAATGGTTTCTGGATCAGAAAAATCAATATTTTTTAATTCATATGGCAACGGGATGTTCTCTACAAACTGTTGCCTCATTTGCATACCCCCATTATCAAGTATAGCTACATTATTGAAGAAATAGTAGGCAGCAAATTTAGAGTTTAGTAGATGAACTAAGATTTTCAAATTTGAACCGGTAAAAAAGCACAAACTATCTAAAACAACATAGTTTTCTGGAACAAGAGCAAAACGAGGAAAATCATCTATATCATTTTTTGATATTCTTGAAAGACGTGCCCAAACAATTTTCTGCTTAGAAAATTCGTCCTTATATTTTGCACCCCATCTCTGTAAAGCATACCACTCATAACGAATACCGGTTTCTGCTTTGTTCCGTTTTGAAAGAGCTTCTTTATGGGTTTTTAAATAATTATACACTGCTGAATAATTCGTTTTAAATGCTTCTTCGGCTTCTGAAGATACTCCTATTATACTTTCATTGTTTTGCAAAGGAAAGTGCCAAGGTATATATAATAGCCATAAATCTTGCGAATCGAAGCTAAATCTTTTAACGTCTCTGCCTCTTAAAATCGGTCGTATTAAATCAGCAGATTTTGCATCTTTTGATATTAGTTCATCTTTCTTTTCACCAGTTATAACAAAAGCCTCATTAAACCCGGTAAGAATTCCTCGGTTGATATTAACATCCCAATCTTTTAATGGCGTTCCAATTGTTTCAATTTTAGTTTTTATGCTTTGTTCGATAGGATTGAGAATAGTCCAGCTGCTATCACTATTGAAAGCAGAAGAAAAACTATTATGCGTAACAAAATCGCTCTATTCTTTTCATCAAAACTCCTTTTTGGTAAAATACATCAAAAAGGAGTTTTTTATATGTATTACGGTTACATAAGAGTCAGCAGCGACAAACAGACTGTTGAAAACCAAAGGTTTGAAATCAATCATTTTGCAGAGGAAAAAGGATTTCAAATTGACGGCTGGATTGAAGAAACAATCAGCGGAACAAAAAACTATGATAAAAGGCAATTAGGAAAGTTGCTGAAAAAAGTTCAAAAAGACGATGTTATTGTCTGCTCAGAATTATCCCGGTTAGGAAGAAATCTGTTTATGATTATGGAAATATTAAATATCTGTATGAACAAAGATTGTAAAGTTTGGACAATAAAAGACCACTATCGCCTCGGCGATGATATTGAAAGCAAAGTGCTGGCATTTGCTTTTGGGCTATCTGCTGAAATAGAAAGGAATCTAATTAGTCAGCGCACAAAGGAAGCGCTTGCCAGAAAGAAAGCAGAAGGGGTTGTATTAGGCAGACCCAAAGGAAGAAAATCTGATAAGGTTAAATTATCTGGAAAAGAAGACACAATAAGAGAATTATTAGAACAGGGTGTACCTAAAACACAAATAGCAAAAATCTTTAAAGTGGATCGTATGACGGTGTATAATTTTATCAAAAGAGAAAACATCTGTTAATGTATAATAAAATAATAAAATAATTATGGCACAGTGATATTTTTGACACTGT
>ERZ842401.8239-NODE-8239-length-10338-cov-6.679763_pt1 | contig 10338 bp, 10 predicted proteins | sample MGYA00521270_ERZ842401 | MGnify/ENA primary metagenome ERZ842401 (study PRJEB31892, sample SAMEA3878208) | bioreactor metagenome | biome: Moose rumen | place: Sweden | collected 2011-10 | study: EMG produced TPA metagenomics assembly of the PRJEB12797 data set... | reverse complement strand
ATTACCACTATAGATATGAAAGTTATCAAAGTTTATTTGAATTACTTGTTTTTCACTATCGTAACTCCCGAGTTTTGCAGTTGGTCATTTTATAGATGTTAATTCAACCTTTTAAATATAAGGCTTTTATTTTGTCAAGAATTTTATATTTTTGTATTGTACAATCGTGTACAATGTGATATAATTAGTTTATAAGGTAGTGATTATATGTCTTTGTTTATTAAAAAATACAAATATAAAAGTGGTAAAATTTATTGCTCTATTGTTGATGGTTATAGAGTAAACGGTAAAGTTAAACATAATGTTATTCAAAAATATGGATATTTAAATGAACTAGAGGAAAAGTATGGTGATGCTGATAAATTTCTTAATGATGAATTAATTCGTTTAAAAAAAGAAAATATTTCTAAATTTACTTTTAAGGGAGATATGAATCAAGATAATGATTTTGAAGATGATACTTTTAACATTGGTTATTCTTACTTAAAAAAGATATTTCAAGAACTAGATATTCAATCAGTATTAAAAGAAAAGCAATACTCATCTAAAATTGAATATTCTTTATCTAAAGCCTGTGAGCTTCTTACATACTCTAGAATTATTAATCCCGGAAGTATTAAATATATTTATGAACATAAGAATCAATTCTTTGAACCTTTTGATTTATCTTTGGATGATTTATATCGTTCATTAAAACCAATGTTAGACTGTAAAGAAAATATATTTAAAACTATATGGAATACTACTAAGGATAATTACAATAGAGATGCTTCAACTTCTTTCTATGACTGTACTAATTATTATTTTGAAATTGAATACGATGATGAAGATATCAAAGATGATAACGGTAATATAATTAAAAAAGGTATTAGAAAAAGAGGTCCAGAGAAAAATCATAGACCTGATCCTATCGTTGAAATGGGGTTACTTTTAGATAGTCAAGGATTTCCAATATCATACAATATCTTTCCAGGCAATACTTCTGAAAAGGAAACCTTAGTTCCTGAAATTCATAATATCAAAAGAAGACATGATATTGATAAAGTTATTGTAGTTGCTGATAGAGGCTTAAATTGTTCTGAAAATATGTATAAATTGTCTGGCCTTGATTTAGACAAAGAAAATAGAGATGGTTATGTTTATGGACAATCTATTAGAGGCGCTGACCAAGAATTTAAAGATTGGGTTTTAAAAGATGACTACATTGTTGATAAAATTATTGATGATGATGGTAATGAAATTATTTTTAAACATAAATCTAGAATTTATCCTAAAAAAATGTATATAACAAGAGATGACAAAGGTTTAACTAAATCTGGTAATGTTAAAAAACAAACTATTACTGTTGATCAAAAACAAATGGTTTATTATTCTCAAAAATATGCAGACAAGCAAAAAAGAGATAGACAAATGGTTATTGAAAAAGCTAAAGACTTAATTAAAAATCCAGGTTCATATACTAGAGCTACTTCTTATGGGGCTGCTGGATATATTAATAATATTAAATTTGATAAAGAAACTGGTGTTGTTTCTAATGGGTCAGAATTATCAATTAATCAAAGTAAAATTGAGGAAGAAGAAAAATTAGATGGTTATTATTCTATTGTTACTTCTGAAGAAAATCTTACTGATTTAGAACTTAGAAATATTTATAAAGGACTATCCAAAATTGAGGAAACATTTAAAATTACTAAATCAGAGTTTGATGCAAGACCTATTAATGTTAGACTTGAAGATCATATTGATGCACATTTTCTAATATGCTTTATATCATTAGTTATTATAAGATTACTTCAACATGATATTAATAATAAATACACAATTAAAAATATACTTGAAAAAATTAAAAACTTTAAATGTACGCATATAGCTGGAAATGTTTATAAATGTATTGGATATAAACAAGAAATTCAATATTTAAATAGGAAATTACAGTTAGATATAGATAAAAAATATAATACAAGAGAAAATATTAAAAAAATTTTAAAATACTAAGAATAAAGTATATTGTACAACACTCAAAAAAGGGCTTTTACCCTTTTTTTATAATACTTTGTGAGATTTTGCTGCAAAACTAAAGATAATTATTTTTGAAAATTTTATATTTATTTGTCAATTGACAAAACTTTACATTATTCTATCTCACCTTTGTTTTTAAAATTAATTACAATTGGTGTTCCTTCAAAATCAAATGATTCTCTTAACTTATTTTCTAAATATCTTTCATAAGAAAAATGAACTAAACCTTTACTATTAACTTGAATGTTAAAAGTAGGGGGCTCACAACTTGCTTGATTTGAAAAATATATTTTAAGTCTTTTATTTTTATATGAAGGTGGAATATTTAATTCATAAGCATCCATTATAACATCATTAAGTAGACTTGTTTTTATCTCTCTATTAGCATTCTCATATACTCTAAGTATTTCAGGAATTAAAGTATGAATTCTTTTATGTGTCTTAGCTGATAAAAATACAACTGGAGCATAAGAAGCAAAAGCAAATTCTTCTTTAATTAAAAGTTTCCATTTTTTCATCTCAGCATCTTTATCTTCTATTGTATCCCATTTATTAACAGCTATAACTATTGCTTTTCCAGCTTCAATAGCATAACCCAATATATGTTTGTCATGTTCTATTATTCCTTCTTCAGCATTAATAACAAGCACACATACATTAGATCTATCAATAGCTTTCATAGCTCTAAGTAAACTATATTTTTCTATGTTCTCATAGATTTTACCCTTTTTTCTCATACCAGCTGTATCTATGACAACTAAATTCTTTCCGTGATAAGTAAATTCACTATCAACAGAATCTCTCGTTGTACCAGCTACATCTGATACAATAGCTCTTTCTTCATTTAAGATAGCATTTACTAAACTACTTTTTCCAACATTTGGTCTTCCTATTATGGAAAAACGTATTTTATCATCTACTTCTTCTTCTACTTCTTTAAATTCTTTAGTAGCACTTTCTAGTAAATCAAATATGCCAATATTTTGTTCTCCTGAAACATTTATATATTCATCAAAGCCTAATTCATAGAAGTCATATAAATGATCATTAAAATCTTTACTATCTGTTTTATTTATAACAACAATAACTCTTTTATTTGATTTAATTAACATATCTCTGACATAAAAATCATTAGATGTTAATCCTTCTTTTCCATCAACGACAAATAGAATAACATCAGCTTCATCAATTGCTAGTTCAGCTTGAATTTTTATATCATCATTAAAACTAGCATTTTCTAAATCAATACCACCTGTATCTATTAAATAAAAATTGTGATTATTAAAACTAGTACTACCATATATTCTATCTCTTGTAACACCAGGAGTATCTTCAATAATAGATATCTTTTTACCTATTATACGATTAAAAATAGTACTTTTTCCAACATTTGGTCTTCCTACTAAAGCTATTGTTTGTTTTTTCATATAAATCACCTACTAGTCAGTAGTATTATAGCATATATTCCGGTATTTTATAATATTTTTTTAGAACTTAGTAAGATATTTTCTGTGTCATAGATAATTTTACTGTGTTCTATTAAATATAGCATTTGTTTTAAGTCTAATTTTTCTTTTAATTTTAAATATATTTTATTTTTATATAAGTAGTACTCACATTTATTGTTAAAGATATCTTCTGTTTCATATAAAAAGTCTGTTTCAATAATATTTATCTTCATTTCAATCTGATTATCTAGATAAAAAATATAGTCACTTTCTTCCTTATTTATTTCTAAAACCGCGCCATAATAGTCATCTAAATATATATTTATAATATAGAAACCACTTATATCTTGTTTTAGTATTTTTTTTAGTTTAATAAATAAGTTTCTAAAATAATCTTCTAATTTATTTATATCTTTAAAATCAATATTTTTTATTTCTTCATCTTTTAAATAAACAACCATTTCGTTATCTTTGATATCTAATTTCATCAAAAAACTCACCTAATTTATTTTATGTGAGTTTTTTATATGTGTTAGATTATTCTTTCAATTTTTTCTTGAATTTCACTTTTTCCTGCTTTAGTTGTATTTGAGAAAACTAAGAAGTCATCTCCTACAACTAAGTCTAGATCATTTAATAAAGCATTTCTTTGTGATTGATGTTTTGTAATACCTACTTTATCAGCTTTAGTAGCTACGATTGTAACAGGTATTTTATAATACTTTAAGAAATTATACATCATAATATCATCACTACTTGCTTTATGTCTAAAATCAACTAGCATAAAAACTTGTTTTAAGTTTTCTCTATTAGTAATATAGTCTTCCATCATTAAACCAAATTTTTTTCTTTTAGCTTTTGATAATTTAGCAAAGCCATATCCAGGAGCATCTACTAAATAAAATTCATCATTAACTAAATAGAAATTAATCGTTTGTGTTTTACCTGGTTGTGAAGATGTTCTAGCATAGTTTTTTCTATTTATAATCGTATTTATAAAACTACTTTTTCCAACATTTGATCTTCCTACAAGCAAGAATTCAGGTTTATTATCGGTTGGATATTGACTTCTTCTTACCGCACTTATAGTTAAATCAACACTTGTTATTTTCATATTATCACCTATCTTAATTAAGATTATTTATTTGAACAAACACCACCATTTTTATTTGTTGATTCTGCTGTCCAAGTACATTCATCTTCATGCTTTTTACAATCAGCTTTTTTCTTATATGTTGTACATTTTGTAGCCTTACACTTTTCTTCAGAATCTTTTCCGGCTATATAGTTTAAAGTGTTCTTTCTTGCTATTGTAACTTTAAAATCTTTTGATTTATATAAATATTTTTCATTTTTTGTATCATAATAGCAGCCTGCTTGCAAAGTTACCTTCCCATCACTATCAGTTACATCCAATCCTGTACTTGATCTATCAGGACAAGTTGTTGAAGGACAATCACCTGTTATAAAACAAGTTACACAAGATTTTGAATATGTTGTATCATCTGTATTTTTATTAACCGTCCTAAAGACAAATTTAACTAGGGCTATTATTAAAAATACCATAATAGCAGCTATAACACTTCTTATGAAAGACCTATTAACTTCACTTGTTACTTTATCCTCGCCACTTGTAACAGCTTTAGTATATTTAATTAAGCCTGTTACAATTAAAATAATAGGCGTTAGAACTTGAGCTAAAGTAATTAAGCCAGCCACAAAAGAAGGAATCATAGCTGGTATTGGTAAAGCACCACTACCACATTTAACACATTCTCTTGTTAAAGTTTCAGCTGATACTACATCATATCCTATAAATAAATTAATTAGTAACATATATTTTATTAGTTTTTTCATTTTATTACCTCACTATCATAATTATATATTATTATTACTTATTTTTCAAGTTAAACGCCAAGTATAATATTAATTATATCTATCGTAATTCCACTTACTACACCTATTGCATACAGTGTTAATAAGATTTGTAAATTTTCTTTTATATTTTTATTTGTTTTAAATAATATTAATATAGCTACACCACTACCAGTAAGTAGGCCACCTATCATAGAACCAAAAGTAATTACCTCTTTTAAATATAATTCTGTTATAATAACACTCGCCCCACAATTAGGTATTAATCCTATAATACTTGTTAAGAATGATCCAAAAATACTATTTTTCATAAATACTTTTTCTAACATATCAATTCCAACAAAACTTACTAAAATATTTAAAATAAATTCAACTATAACAATAAATACTAATATATTAAATGTATGTTTTATACTAGATTTTAAAATGCTATGATCACAATCACAGTGTTCATCATCACAGAAGTCTTTTATTTCTCTTTTATCTTTTTTATGAATAACCATATCTATTAGTATACCTGATACCATACCAATAGCTACTTTTAAAGCTAATATTGAAATAATTAAATTAATATCAACTTGATAAGATAATAATATAGGTAGCATTTCATCAGAAGTAGCTAAATAAATAGATATTAATGTACCTAAAGTTATAACTCTAGTTGCATATAGATTAGTAGCTGCAACAGAAAAACCGCATTGTGGGAATGCTCCTCGTAGTGATCCTACAACAGGTCCATATTTACCACTTTTCTCTATTCTATCTTTACTCTTATCAGATAATTTATGTTCAATTAATTCCATTATGTAAAAAGCTACAAATAAAAAGGGAATTAATTTTAGTGCATCTATTAATGTATCTAGTACTATATCTATCATACAAACACCTCACATAAAATTATACCATAAATAATTAAAACTTGGAAATAATCCAAGTTAATCTTCTTTATCTATTTCTTTTTTTATAAGTATTTTTTGTTTTTTTCTATCATATTTGCTTTTATCTTTAAAAGTCGTTGGTCTAGGCATAGGTGCTCTTGGTCTTGATTGTTTTAATATTCTTAATTTTTCTTCTAATTCCTTATCTTTTTTCATAGTATCACCTATATTTATTGTACCACATTATTTTAGATATAAACAAAAAAGTAGTATTAACTACTTAATCGATATCATAATATTGTATCATTTCTTCTCTTGATATATTTTTTAGTTTCTTCTTCTAATTGATCTTCATCTAAAGATAATTCTTCTGTTACACTTTTATTATAATCTTGTGCTATTTCTTCTATATTATTCATGTCATAAGCAAATTGATATAATAGGTTAATTAATTTATCTTTAGATTTATCATCTTCTATTCTTTCAACAGTTTCTCTTAATTTACCTATATTATCATTTAAGTCTATAGTATTTACATTTAAATCAACCGCATTTCTTATTTGTTTTATTTTATTTTTATCTCTTAGATTTAAAATATAATCAAATATATTTTCTTTATCGATAGTAGGTGGTAATCTATTAGGATCAAATAATAAATTACTTACTTCAATACTACTACCATAGATACTAATATTTTGTGACATTAAAACATGAGCATTTATAATATAATCTGATTTGTTTGATTTATATTTTACTTGTCCTAAATCATATGTAGGAATAACTTCCATATTATCTAAATAAGAAATATCAATATTATATGAAAGCATAGTATAAATACTATAAGTTTTATCTAAATCTAAATTTTCATTTAAAGTTACACGTGAAAAACCTAATTCTTGTAATTTATTTAATAAAACTAATATATCATCCAGCTTATTCATATTAACTTTTAAATATTTATAATAATAATCTAGTTTTTTACTTTCACCAGTAGAATATTCAGATAAAAAATCATATGTACTTGTATATTTACCTATTACATCTAATATGTCTTTAGTATCATTATAGAATTTTTTTATTTTTCTATTACCTAATAATGCTTGATTATTAATTAATTTAAGTAATTTAAACCAAATATCATTTATTTGATTATTTGTTTTCATTAACTCTTTTATTTTTTCATCAAATTTTTCATAATCATCTATTATTTGTGATAAAGCAATTAAATTTTTAATTTCTATTTTATATTCTTTCATAATCATACTCCTCTCAATTATTATGGTATTCACATATTTTTATATTTCTTTTTAATTTTCGCATTACTTTTCTTTTTATATTTGATACTCTATTTTCTTCTATTCCTAAATAATCAGCAATCTCTTTAAAAGACATACACCTATTACCATAACTATCAAATACTAAATGCATAACATCTTTATCTAGTGAATCTAAACTATTTATTATATTATTATATTCTATCATAAATTGTTCAGATGATATTATTTTATCATATTCTTCTATAAATAATATATCTTTTGTTTGATAGAACAATTTAGATGGTTTTAATAATTCTTCTTTTTCTTTAGTTTCTACATCTAAATTACTACTTACAAACATTTCATATGCCTCATTATAGGAAATATGATTTATTCTAGCCACATATTTTAAAATGTTTCTTCTAATATTTCTCTCAGCATAATATTTAAATAGTGGTTTTTTAGGATGTAATAAATATTTTGTTGTACTTATTAGGCCATCTAAAGATAAATAATATAGTACTTCTAATGATACTTTTTTATTTAATAAATCATACCATATTCTTGTACTTTCAAAAACAATATATAAAGTTCCTTCAACAACTTTTTTAATATTTTCTTCACTTAAATATTTTTTAGTTGGTTTTTCTAAACTACTTCTTAGTTTCTCTTGCTCTTCATATTTTTTCTCTAATTCTTCATCATAAGTACCAAATATAGTATTTAGTAATCTTTCTTCTGGATCTACTAATTTTATAGAATAATATTCTTCATAATATTTTTTATATTTATCATTATAGTCTTTTAGCATTATACCTTCACTTTTATATATTTCTCTTACATCTATATCATTTAGTATGAAAGAATTCTCTTGCCAATCTTTTTCTATTAAGTCTAAATCAAACATAAAATCACCTTTTAAAATTTTGCAATAAATATTATAGCATACGGCAGACTACGTCCGCAACCTAACTATTCTAAAAAAAAGAACAAACCTCTTGAAATAGTTTGCCAAATCAGTATAATAACTGTACGTGCTCTAAGTCACAATCAATAACCGGTCTATGCCGTAATGTAGTCTATGCTACCAAATATCGGAACCTCGGGATTTCTCCTCTGTTCCAGTTTAAATATGCATAACTACTCAGGAGGTTTGTATGAATATAATAGAACAAAATAAAGAAAAAATCAATGGTATTTTAGAAACTTTTGACAGAATGATTATCAATGGATATATTTTACAATTATGTAACTATCGTCAATTCTTATATTACTTAATTCAAAATAATATTAAACTTAAAGATTTTAATAACTTTGCTTTATCTCAAACGGAATCTTTATGTAATCATATTGATGAATATATTAAAAATAATAGTGTTGATGTTAAACATTTTCAAGTAAGTAATTTTAATAAAGATGAATTAGCTAGAAATGATTTTGAAAAATATCCTGATAAAATTGGATTAGTTTCAGGTTTTTCTACTGTTGAAGTATGTAATACTATGACTGTTAAACCTAATAAAGAATCTAAAAAATTAGAAGTAACTTCTAGATCTACAAAATGTAAACATTATTATTTATATTACAATGATATTGAATTTGGATGGATGTTTTTAAAGATTCAAACTTGGTTTCCTTATAATGTTCAAATATATATTAATGGCAGAGAATATTTATCTAAATTACTAGATAAAAACAATATTAAATATGAAATGTATAATAATTCTTTTTCTTATATTGAAGATTTCAATAAAGCTCAAGAGTTAGCCAATAATATTTTAAATCAAAAGATTTCTGATTCTTTTGATGGTTTAATCAATCAAATTAATAATCTTTTACCTAACATTCAAAATATTTTTTCTGCTTCATATTACTGGTGTATTGATCAATGTGAGTTTGCGACTGATATTAATTTTAAATCTCGTGAAGATCTATCTTCATTTTATAAGACACTAGTCGAAACTTCATTCTTTACATTTAGTAGTGAAGATATTTATTCTTTCTTTGGTAGAAATATTTCTAAAATTCATAATTTCAAAAAAGGAGAAATTGTTTCTGATTTAAGACACAGGTATCAAGGTTACCGAATTAAATTTAAAATTAACAATAATCAAATTAAAATGTACGATAAAGGAAACAATCTTCGTATTGAAGTTACTATTAATAATCCTAAAGATTTTAAAGTTTTAAAAGAAAGAGAAAGAATTATTGAACATAAAGAAAAAATAAAAGAAAAAGTATGGACTCCTATGGGTAAAAGTATATCTAATTTATATAGGTATGTAGAAATAAGCAAAGCTATTATTAAAAGATATATTGAAGCATTGCCTGATATTGATTTAGACAAACCTAAACTAAATGATATTAAAAATATATCTGAAAGAATTGAAGTTAATGATAAAGTTTATACTGGTTTTAATTTACTTAACAATGATACTTTAAAATTACTTCAAGTCATTTCAAATGGAAAATATATAATTAATGGTTTTACTAACAAAATGATTAGGCAATATTTATTTGTCGATAGTGAACAAATAAGGAATATTAATAAAACAACTAGAATACTATCAAAATTAAAAGCTCATAAAATAATAAAAAAAGTAGCCAGAAAAAATAAATATTACTTAACTACTGATGGTAGAAAATTAATTAATTCATTACTATTATTTACCAGCAAAGAATTATTAACATAAAAAATTTTATTAAATATTTTAAATACGATTTAATGGCGTACTTTTTTTGATGACTTCATTTTAATATTCTTGTTTTTTTTTGATGTTTTTTGAATGCAATAGCATATTTTTTTATATTGATAAATTTTATTAATTTTACATATAATTAAAAAAAAGATTGTTTTATATT
>ERZ842401.8237-NODE-8237-length-10339-cov-11.835181_pt1 | contig 10339 bp, 4 predicted proteins | sample MGYA00521270_ERZ842401 | MGnify/ENA primary metagenome ERZ842401 (study PRJEB31892, sample SAMEA3878208) | bioreactor metagenome | biome: Moose rumen | place: Sweden | collected 2011-10 | study: EMG produced TPA metagenomics assembly of the PRJEB12797 data set... | reverse complement strand
GGCTCTTGAACATACGGCGCAGCCAGTTGAGGTAGTCCTCCATACCTTTCGTGCCAGGCTTGAACTCGCGGCAGATGGCATCCCACTCGTCGATGATGAAGACGAAATGTTCCTCCTTGGCCTCGTTGACACGAAGCAGATAGTCCATCAGGCTATCTTTCTCGGTCACCGGCACGTCGGGGTAGGCCTTGCTCACGTCTTCCAGCAGTGCTGCATCCATCTTCTCCACAATGCTGTCGTCCTTGTATTGGGAAACGAAGTTCGTCATGTCGAGATAGATGGCAGCATACTTGTTCCGGTGCTGCTCGAATGTCGGGTCAGTCGCTATCGTCAGGTCGGCGAACAACGCGCGAGAGTCGCACGAGTGGTCGTAGTAGGCGTAGAGCATGTTCGCGGCCATCGACTTGCCGAAGCGTCGGCAGCGCGACACGCAACTGAATCGTCGCTCCGTGAAGAGCGTCTTGTTCACCACTGAGATAAGCATCGACTTATCCACGTACTCGCCGTTCCGTGCGGACTGGAACCCAGCACTACCTATATTAATATATGTACCCATAACGCCGTTTTTTATTCTGCTTGCAAAGATACACATTTTTCCTGATAATCGTCGCCTCGCGGCGAGAAATCTTCCAAATCCCTCAGATTTTTATCCGTTTGTCTCAGTAAGTATAAGATCGCTTTCGTTTGTGGTCGCCGGGGGAGTCGACCCCCCGACGGCCTGTGTTTCTCTGTCCTGACACAAAACGGATGCCGCCGGGACTCCCTGCGGGGAATCTCGGCGGATAAAATCTCGGGGGGAATGTTTAACCTAAGATGGTCTGCGCCCAAATGGGGATGACGTCTGTGTAGCGCTTGAAGAGCGAACCATCGGTCATACGGAAGAGCAGTTGGGCTTCGGCGTTGTCGATAGAGTTGTCATAGACATAGACGCGGTCTGCCAGAGCGACACAGCGTTTGCAGTTGACTATCGATTTCTGATAGCGGGAAATAATCTTTGTAATCGGAACGTCGTGACCACCCTTCATCACGCGCTTAGCAATGCGTGAAGAGTTGATGGAGGGATGACTGGTGGATACGAAGAACAGGCGGATGAAATAGCCTGCCTTATGAGCCCGGCGGATGAAGTCGACTTTCCCCTCAGACGAGAGGACGGTCTCGAAGATTAGGCTCTGCCCGTCTTTCAGACAGGCTTCGCGCTGCTGTTCGCAGTACTGTGCAGCCTGGAGCACTGCCACGGGCGAGTTCCAGTCACCAAACTTGTCCTGTGCCACCTGGTCGGGATTGACATAAACAGCCCCCTCCAGCCACTCGTGGCGGAGAATCTTCGAGGTAATGGTCGTCTTGCCCGATCCGTTCGGACCGGCAATAACGATAAGGACAGGGCGATGTTCTGCGGTACTCATATTAGTATGCTGCTGCGGCTTGTCTAATTTCCTCAAAGAAGCGCTCTGTCGCTTCAGCATTTGTCTGAGACGCCTCCTCGGCAGCCTCCCTCATCAGTTGGCTGAGCACCTCGTCGGTAGGCTCCTCCATACTTGTCAACTTGTAAGTGTCAATACTCATATCTTTTTTTATTATTTAACGCGTGCAAGGACGGTGCAAGCCGAACGCAATGGAACGTGTTCCAATTGCTGAGGCGCAGCCCGTTCTCGCAGCCTTTCGGCTGCAAAGTTACGACAATTTTCTGAGATTCGTCACTTCGCGGCGAGAAATCTTCCAAATCCCTAGATTTTTATCCACCGAACCCATCTTTCGATGTCTCGGCGGATAAAAATCTGAGGGGGGAATTATCTTGCGGCTTATGCCTTTTCTTGCTTCCAGTCGGTGATGTTGCGCTCCTCGGAGGAGAAACTGATGCCTACCTTGGTGACGGGGCGACCGTCGAGGGCGTACTTCTCGGCGTAGCCCTTGCGGGTAATCTGGTCGATGGCCTCTTGGGTGGTGTGATCGTACTTGATCTCCATGATGTAGATGCCACGGGGCATCAAGAGCGTCAGGTCGGACTGACCCTTGGCCGTGGGGTCCTCAGCGCGGACGTCGGCGCCGAAACTGGTGAGCAGCGTGTAGAGCAGGGCGTGGTAGTAGTGCTCATTGCGGTTGTCCTTCTCCCACTGGTAGGGTATGCTGGCGAAGAACGCCTTGATGGCTTCGATGAAGGCGGGCAGATCGTCGGTATCACTAAAGTCGTAATAGGCATTGAGGAGCACGGATCGGTCGCGGTTGTCGCTCTTCGTGTCAGTGACATACTGGTATAGGCTGCCGGCAAAGCCCTTCCTCACCTCCTCGTTGGGGAAGCCCAGGGTGTACATGTCTCGGGCTGCATTATAGCCTTTGATGGTGAGATAGCCGCTTTGGTAGAGCACGGGCAGTGGCGAGGCGTAACTGTCGAACGACTGATCGAAGGCCTCCGACTCACAGGTCACGCCGTCCACGTCGCTGATTTCCAGCGGCGGCATCTGGCGCAACATATCGATGAGTGCACTGGGCGTGGCACTGTCGAACCAGTATTTTTCAATCTCTCCAGACTTCAGGGCTTTCACCATGCTGAAGGGATTGTACATATCGGTCATTCGCTTGCTGAAGTGATAGCCGTCGTACATCTGTTTCAACTGGGCCAGCTTCTCGTCGTAGGTTTCGCCGCGTGTCTGGGCCAGCAGTTCAATGTCTGGCCACAGTTGCGTGGTGAGTTCCTCTTCACTGATGCCGCATATCTGCTCGTAGTTGATCTGCATCGAGATGTTCTCCAGATTGTTGAGTTTCGAGAAGATGCCCATCTGCGAGAACTTCGAGATGCCGGTAATGAAGGCGAACTGCAGGTGCTCATCCTCTGCCTTCAGCGGGCCGAACACGTCTTGGAACCGCTGACGGGCTTGCATAACTTTCTCGTCGTCGCCCAGCGAATGGAGGATGAAACTGTCGTATTCGTCAGCCAGTACCACGGCACGCCTTCCCGTCTGCTTGTGCATCGTGCGTAGCAGATTCGCTATGCGGATGTTAGGGCCTGTCACGTCGGGCGTGATGCCATACTCCTGCTCGTAGCCCTTCAGCGTCTCGTCGATGAGCGTGTCCAACTGCTCAATCGTCGAGAGGTCGCCCGCGCTGAAGTCGAAGCGCAGTACGGGGTATTTCTCCCACTTCCAGTCGGTCGTGGCGATGAACAACTGCGGCTGCTCGATGCCCTGCTCAGTGGTGAACGCCTCAAATAGTTCGCGGCGACCCTCGAACACGGCTGCCAGTGTGGACACCAGCAGTGATTTGCCGAAGCGGCGAGGACGACTGAGGAAGTAGGGACACCCCTCAGTAATCATCTTGTAGATGAACTGAGTCTTGTCGATGTACAAGCATCCTTCCTTGCGGAGTTTCTCGAAACTCTGTATGCCTACGGGGTATTTTCTCTTTGTTGCCATATACCTTGTTTATTATGTTGCACGCTCTTTGGCTGCAAAGATACATATTTTTCCTGAGAATCGTCGCCTCGCGGCGAGAAATCTTCTGGAATCCCTCAAATTATATCCGTTTGTCTCAGTAAGTATAAGATTGCTTTCGTTTGTGGCCGCCAGGGGAGTCGCACCCCCGACGGCCTGTGGTTATGGGACTTTATTTAATCACTGTCTTATTACCATTATATATATACACGCCCGCGCGTGAGGGCTTGCCGTTGAGGCGGTGCCCGTCGAGGGCGTACCAGCCGTCGGTCCCGGCCTGACGGCCTGACTCATTGGAGATGGAGATGATGCCCGTGGTCTCGCCGTCATCGCCGAAGTTGATGTTGAACGCTGTCACGCGGCGGGCCGCTGCGCCGTCCTCGCCAATCTTGAAGTAGGCGCGCTGGGCACCGATGCTGGCACCATTGAGCGGATAGGAGAGCGTCTTGCCGTCAACGAGGAAGAGGATGCTCTTGTCCTCAGCGTCGAACGATTGTGAAGCGTAGGTGCCGATGAAGCGGATGCGCTTGTCGCCCGACTGGCCGTTGTCGTAACTGCGGTCGGTCTTGTCGATGGTCACGCCGCTGAACACGGGATTGACGAGGTCATCATTGCTGGCCCACTTGATGATGTAGGGCGTGCCGGCCACGAGCGTATTCTCTATGTCGCCGAAGGTCAAGTTGAGCGTCGTGCCCTCGATGCTGGCCGATTCGAGCGGACGGGCGGTGGCACCGTCGAGTGGCGAACCGCTGATGGTCACGTTGAACGGCAGACACAGCGTGTTCCACTTGCCGTCCTTGAAGAGCGTGCGGTCGGCGAGCGTCACGTTGGCGAAGTAGCCGTTAGCGTTGCTGATGTCCGTTCTGTTGTCGGCATTTTCACCGTCGTCCAGGGTGATGCTGGCGGGGGCCACATAGTACTTGCCACCGTAGAGCAGACCGTTAGCGTAGGCCGTGACGTAGCCGTAGTTCGTGCCGGCCTCGCCGAGGTAGGCGGGGGCGTCGTCGTGGGCGTAGGCCTGCGTGCCCTGTGCCGTGCCCAGCGTCTCGGTGTAGTAGCAGTTGGTGAGGGTTGGGTTGTCGCGCACGAAGGTGGCGCCGGCGTTGATGGCCGACCAGCCCTCGGGTATGCTGCCGCTGGGGGCGTAGAGTGAGTTGGTGATGGTGATGGTCGCGTTGTTGTACCAGCCTACGAAGCCGCCGCAGTTGGTGGTGGCACTGTTGGACAGCAGGCGGCCGGTGTAGGCGCAGCCCGTGATGTTGAGCGTGCCGCCGTTGGGCATAGCCACAAGGCCACCATGCGCACCGTCGTTATTGTTGCTGTTGCGGACGCTGCTATAGATATTGGTGCTGACCGCGCAGTTGGTGATGTTCGTCGTGCCATAGGGACGGCTGACGAGTCCGGCGGCTAACTTCTGCGAGGTGTAGATGTCGCCGTCCACCTTCAGGTCGCGGATGGTGGCATCCTTCGTGAAGCGGAACGGTGCGCAATGCTCTTCGCCGAAGGCGGCCTTGGCGCTGCCCTGCGTGAAGGTCAGCGTGTGGTTGTTGCCGAGGAAGGTGCCCTGGAACGAGTTCGTCTCGCTGGTGCCCACCATCTCAGTCACCTCGATGTCGTCGGTCAACTTCACAAACTGCCCGCTGTAGTTGTTGCCAGCGTTCACGAAATAGGCGAAACTTTTCCATTCCGCAGCGTTGCCAATGGTGTAGGGGTCGTTTTCTGTGCCTGTCCCCGTCAGTGGGATGTAGGGTACTATCTTCTTGATGTCACCCTTGATGTTTTCGGCTGTGGCTACCGTAGTAGTACCGTCTAACAAGAATCCATTGGTGAAAGTGATACTCTCAAAAGTATAACCCGATTCTTCAGGCGCATCGTCCGTTAAAAGATATCTCTGTTTATTAGTATAGCTACTACATTCGATGAAGTCATCGGGGTTGGTCCATCCAAGTGTCAGCGTACCATTTTTTCTGGATCCACCACCAAAAATATAGCCTGGTCCAATGCCTGAGGCTTGTCTTTTGAAACCAAAGTGATCATAAGCATCACTTTTGGCCGTCACTTGACCGCCATTGATGACGATGTCGCCGCAGAAGCCGTAGGAAAGAGTATTTGAATTTTCATTAAAGTCTCCTCTACCACCGCCGATACCAGCACCTTCTGGACCACCTTCTGCATTGACCACGCCGCCATTGATGATGATTTTTCCACCGCCTTCATTATCAAAACTGCCGCCGATGCCTGCTCCTCCGAAGGCACCTTTGGCGTTGATGGTTCCTCCGTTGATGACAATCGTACCGACATGTTTGGATCCGATGCCCGAATCGATGCTCGAATCCTGTGATCCGCCGATGGCGGTCAGTGTGCCCGGTCCATTGATGGTTAGGTTTGCATTGTTCTCGCTGCTCACCTCAATGCCTTTGGGAGCATATAGCGTGGTGCCCTCGCCGAGATTCAGCATAACATTGCCGCTGATGGTGATGCGCTCCGAAATGGTCACGTCTTCATATACCAGATATTCACCAGCGGTCAGTGTGGTCGAAGAACTGGTGACGGGCTGCTTGTCTGATACGGTAATGTGCATGGCCTTTGAGCCGTTGTAACTGCCCTGGGCGGTTATGGTCAGTGTGTAGTCGCCTGTGGCTTGCACGGTGGCAGGGCTGATGGTGTAGGTATAGTCGGTTCCCTCGTTGAGTGTCGTGCCGTCTGAGACCGTAATGGTTGGGACAATATTGATGACGCTGCCAGTATATTGATAATATCTTTTCACGCCGCTGACAGTACACTCCGTGTAGTAGTCGTTGCCGTCGACCAATCGCAGCACTTTCGAGATTCCATCGTCTGGAGCGGCAGTGTAGGACTGTGCTGCACCGCTGACGGTGCAGGCGTTACTGGGCGAGCCCACCTGCGGGTTCATGTAGTAGCAGTTGGTGATGGAGCCTTTGTTGCTCTGCAAGCCCATGGGGTGCATGGAGGCGATGCCTAGGTAGGTGCCCTTCTCTAAGCAGTTCTGCAAAGTCGGCGTACCGCTGTCGCTCCATCCCCAGATGCCGCCGATGTTGGAACGATTGCCGCCCACACCGCTGATGGTGTCAGCGAAGATGGAGTTCTTGATAGTGGTTGCCGAACTGAGGCCATGGCCGATGAAACCGCCTGCGTAGTCGCTGCTGATGTTGAGCGTGGCGTTGACGATGCAGCCCTCAATCAGGTTGGTGCCCTCAGCAAAGCCCACAAGACCCGAGGTGTGGAAACTGGCCGAGGCAATGGTGCCGGCTATAGTCAGGTTCTTGATGGTGGCGTTCTTGATGTAATGGAACGGTGCCACGCCTTGCTCATTGGCACCTGTGCCAGTCGTCGTGCTGCTCAAGTTGGCCGTGATGGTATGTCCATCGCCAAGGAAAGTGCCACTAAAGGGATTGTCTTCCCTCAATCCTATCATGGTGGTTACGCTGATGTCTGCACTCAGTTTCACGTACTTGCCACTATAGGATTGTTCATTGTTGACATTGTAGGCGAAGTTGTTCCAGTCTTCTGTGCTGCTGATGATGGAGGGACTTTCCTGCGTGCCTGCGCCCTGTGTAGGCCAGTTCGCCAAAGTGATGGCAGAGCCGCTGGTGCTGGCAGTGCCCGTTGCGCCGCCCAAGCCGCCGGCATGACGACCGTTGCCATTCTCCCAGCCATCGTCATCATCATAGTCGGTATCTTTATCCCTGAGTCCACCTCCTTGGATGTCAGCATGTTTAGGGTTGTCCAGCTCAACATCAGCACCATCAGGAGCATAACTTCCATTAGCGTTTTGACCGCCTTTACCGCCGTAAGCTCCTGCATGGTAGTAACCATTGGCAGTTCCGGAGTAAACTACCCAGGCAACGTTGCCTGCTGCTCCGCCGCCACCGCCGCCACCGCCGGGGCCACCGGTGCCGATGTTGCTGGCTGCACCGCCGAAGCCGCCGGCACCGCCACCACCGCCACCAGATGCCATATAGACATTTGAGCCTGGGTGTTGGGAAGCGGTTTTACCTCTACAGCCACCAGTGCCGTTTGAGCCTGCTGAGCCAGCAGTGGCATTCAGCGTGACGGAGGACTGGAACACATAGACCGAACCCATTGCTGCAGCAGTTCCACCGGCACTGCCGGCACTGCCATCCACGCCATATTGTGTGGTTTCCTGTCCATAAGAACCATTGCGTTGACCGCCGGAGCCACCGCTGCCGCCAGTAGCTCCTCGCGTTCCGATGCCTGCACCAGCACCACCGCCGCCATTGCCACCAGTACCACCAGAGCCACCGAGGATACTTTCATCATAGGTACATTCTGCATCATATCCGTTGCCCCCGTTGCCGCCGTTGGCAGCGTTGCCGCCCGTGGCATTGATGGTGCCGTTGCCGAGGAGGTAGAGCGAGTTGCCCGCTGCCAGTTCTATACCGGCACCGCCGCCCGTCTGTCCGCTGGCGTTGGCACCCGTGCAGGTGACGGTCTTGCCCTCAGGCACGTAGAGGTACACCGTACCCTGGATTTTCAAGCCGCTGCCGCCAGCCGTCGAGTTGGTAAAACTGAGGTTGCCCGTTGCGTAATAGTACGTCGTCGTGCCAGCCGTACCGAGCGTCTTGCCCGTTGTGGAACCAGCATTCAGGGTCGTCCAGTCAGCCGAGGTAGTCTGCGTGAGCGCATAGACCGCATCCCAACTGTCTTGCGCCCATAACCCCTGCGCGATGGTGCAGAGCAGGGCAAGGATTAGATAAATCTTTTTCGTTCTCATTGTTGTTTTTGTTTTTTTATTTAATCACTGTCTTATTACCATTATATATATACACGCCCGAGTGCGTGGGCTTTCCCTGCAACTTGCGCCCGTCGAGGGTGTACCAGCCGTCGGCCCCGGCCTGACGGCCTGACTCGTTGGAGATGGGGATGATGCCCGTGGACTCATCGCCGAAGTTGATGTTGAACGTTGTCACGCGGCGGGCCTGTGCGCCGTCCTCGCCAATCTTGAAGTAGGCGCGCTGGGCACCGATGCTGGCGCCAGAGAGGGGATAGGAGAGCGTGTTCGAGCCGCCCATAAAGAGGATGCTCTTGTCGGCATCGTCGAACTCGGTACTCTTGTAGGTGCCGATGAAGCGGACGCGCTTGTCGCCCGCCTGGCCGTTGTCGTAACTGCGGTCAGTCTTGTCGATGGTCACGCCGCTGAACACGGGGACCTTCAGGTCGCGGGTGTCCTCGCTGGCCTCGTCGTAGCCGTCGGCCTTGTCCCACTTGATGATGTAGGGCGTGCCGGCCATGAGCGTATTCACTACGTCGCCGAAGGTCAAGTTGAGCGTCGTGCCCTCGATGCTGGCCGATTCGAGTGGACGGGCGGTGGCGCCGTCGAGCGGCGAGCCGGCGAGGGTCACGTCGAAGGGCAAGCACAGCGTGTTCCACGCGCCATCCTTGTAGAGCGTGCGGTCGGCGAGCGTGACGTTGGCAAAGTAGCCGTCGATGCCTTCCACGTCGTTCGTCCCCGTATCGGCTAGAGTGATGGCTTCGGGAGCCACGTAGTACTTGCCGTCGTACAGGATGCCGTTCTCGTAGGCCTGCGTTCCCTGCTTCGACGCGCGGATGGTCTGGGTGTAGTAGCTGTTGTCGATGTCGGGGTTGTCGGCTTGCACAAAAGTGTAACCATCGACGTAGTCATTCTCGTCCGCGGCGAGTGGGATATTGGTATCGGGGGCATAGAGCGAATTGGTGATACTGATGGCGTTTCCGTTGCTCCAGCACACGAATCCGCCGCAAAGGCAGGAATTTTTGGCACTCAGCAGTCGACCGGTGAAGGTACAGCCCATAATGCTGAGCGGACCGTATTGCCATGCAACAAGACCACCGTCGAAACCGGTTGTCCAGATGGCATTATCGTGAATGACTGTGGCAACATGACAGTTGGAAATCGTCGTCGTACCGTCACTATATGCAACAAGTCCACCGGCAAACTGCCCGCGGTAATAGATGTGGCCTGTCACCTTCAGGTTCTGGATGGTGGCACCGTTGACGTAGCAGAACGGGGCGCAATAATCATCGTAGTATCGGTCAGAGGCGGTACCTATCGTGAAAGTAAGCGTGTGGCCCTGTCCGTCGAAGGTGCCTCGGAACGAGTTGGTCCTGCTGCTGCCCACCATCGCGGATACGCTGATGTTGACGGTCAGTTTCACGGTCTTGCCGTTGAAGGTGTTCCCCTCCGCTACCAGTGCTGAGAGTCCATCCCAGTCGGCTGCGTTGTAGATAATGTAGTTGCCGCTCGCGTCGGTGGCAAGGAGTCTTTTTATCGTGCCAGCGGTGCTGGCATTGCCACAGCCGCCGCCCGAGCCGCCGTTGCCGAAGGTGACAGCGCCACTGGCGGGATTCCTGTCACTGCCAAAACTGCCGCCCTCGACGGTGACCCAGCCTTCATTACAAGCAGTACCTGTAGTGGGAGCTTCGGCACCGTCGGCAGCACTCATACCATCGGCATTCTTACCGCCCTTGCCGCCGTAGGCCGTCACATCGTAAACGCCACCATAGGAGTTGCTCCTTTTATTCTGCGCACCGCCGGCGCCGCCACCGCCGCCGGGGCCGCCGGTACCGATGTTGCTGGCTGCACCGCCGAAGCCACCGGCACCGCCGCCACCGCCACCGGCCACAGTATAGTTATTACCAGTTCCATCCCATGCATAGCCACGGCCGCGACCGCCGCCACTGCCAGGGGAGCCAGCGTTACCTCCCGTGACAGACAGATTAACAAAGGACGTGACCACATAGAGATTGCCCATGGCGCTGGCGGTGGCTCCGGCACTGCCAGCAGTGCCATTGGTTCCACTAATCTCATTGGAACAATCATCATCTTGACTGCTACCGCCGCTGCCACCATTGCCGCCTGCGCCGCCGCGCGTGCCGATGCCCGCCGCGTTCTG
>ERZ842401.8236-NODE-8236-length-10340-cov-4.050170_pt1 | contig 10340 bp, 8 predicted proteins | sample MGYA00521270_ERZ842401 | MGnify/ENA primary metagenome ERZ842401 (study PRJEB31892, sample SAMEA3878208) | bioreactor metagenome | biome: Moose rumen | place: Sweden | collected 2011-10 | study: EMG produced TPA metagenomics assembly of the PRJEB12797 data set... | reverse complement strand
CCCCCCCCTATATTTTGTCAAGTAGTTTAGGCTGTTTTTTTCGATTTTTTTGTGGCATTGTTAGGGCATCGGTTCTTGACCGGGGGAGGGGGCGCTGACGCGGCTATATTAGGAATTTATTCCATAATTAATGGCGTCATCTTATTCACACACAAACGCAAACAATAATAAAGGCTGCCCATGCGGTTTTTCACCACAGGACAGCCCCCTGCTTTTTACCTAGCCATTACAACAATTATGCGTTCTGCAAACGCTGAACCTGCTCAATGGGAAGCCCGGTTATATCAGCCACATCCTCGGGGCTATATTTCCCTGATGTAAACATGCGGCAGGCTATGGCCTCAGCCCTGTCCATCGAGAGGTGGTATGCCCATGCACGCTCCTCCTCGCTCACTTTGTTATATGCCTTCAATGCATAGTCAATTCCTCCTGCCATCCTGCGTCCCGTGCAAGTCCTTCCAGCACTTCCTGCAAGCAGTTCCTGCTTATTGCACCTTTCTATAAACCTACACCAGTTCCTCAATTTTGGCAAGTCTGCGTCAGTCTGCTTGGCGTCTTCCGGTATAGTCTGGTCTGGAATTCAGTTTTGACACATAACTGCAAAAAAAAATTACTCTTTTTTACGGCGCTCCGCCGGATGCCCGCATACCTGTAGGCGTGGAGCTGGCAAAGCTGCTTGCGGCGGCACTATTTAAGACGATATCCGTAAAACAATCACATTATTATAGAAGAAAATGAGCGTACAGACACAAGCTTGTGCGCTCTAGCCTATATGCACGAATATCCACGAGCTATATGCATAAATGCCCACGGACTATATGCATAAATGTCCACGGCGATGTGCACGAATGTCCACGGCGATGTGCACGAATGTCCACGGCGATGTGCATAAATATCCACGGCTATGAGCATAAATATCCACGGCAATGTGCATGAATGTCCACGGCTATATGCATAAATGCCCACGGGCTATATGCATAAATGCCCACAGGCTATATGCATAAGTTCGTATAAGCCATACAAAAAATTCACACAGCCAGCATACCATAGTGCCAATGAGAAAACGCATTGAAATGCTTGTGGTTTCCTGCTATACTGGGGGGACTTTATTACCAGAGGGTTTCCAGTGTTTCTAAAGAGTCTAGAAATATACGGTTTCAAATCATTTGCAGACAGGACGCAGATCAATTTTGCCGACGGTATCACTGCGCTTCTCGGACCGAATGGCTGCGGCAAGAGCAATGTTGTTGATGCCATCAAGTGGGTGCTTGCGGAGAACAAGTCCAAAAACCTCCGCGCGGAAAATATGTCAGACGTCATTTTCAACGGCACAGACTCCCGCCCCGCGCTTTCCATGGCGGAAGTCACCCTCACCATCGCCAACGACAACGGTCTTCTGCCCCTCGAGGACTCCGAAATTGCCCTCAAACGCCGCCTGTACCGCTCGGGAGAAAACGAATACTACATCAACGGCAAGCAGATGGGCGCCACAAACGTGCGAAAGCTCTTCATGGACACCGGCATAGGCAAATCAGCCTACTCCGTCATGGAGCAGGGCAAAATAGACCAGATTTTATCCTCAAAACCGGAAGACCGCCGCTACCTCTTTGAAGAAGCGGCGGGCATAAGCCGCAGCAAGGCAGAGGTGGCAGAAGCAGAACGAGAGCTGGAGCGCACAAAGGCAAACCTCGCGCAGATAGACGTAAGCCTTGCCGAAATCAAGCGGAACTATGAAACGCTCAAAGTGCAGGCAGACAAGACAACAAAATACAGGAAACTTAAAGACGAAAAGTTTGAATGCGAGCTGGACATACAGCTGCTTCGCCTCAAGGATTTTACTCAGGAAAAAGCGCGCCACGAGAATGAAAAGAAGGACGTGGAAAAAAAGCGCGACGACGTGGCGCGAGAGATAGAGGAAATCTACAACACATTAAGTGAAAATACAGATAAAATCAAAACCCTGCAGGAACAGATAAACGCCCGCCAGCAGGAAGCCATAAAGATCCTTGCCGAGCAGAACGGCAAGAAAGCTATGGTAAAGCAGCTGCGCGAGCATCAGAGCGAGCTGAAAGAGAAAATCGGCCAGCTGGAAAACCGCATTAAAAACGTGCAGGAGCGGGTGGACGGGTACACGGAAGAAATAGACGACCTGAATTCCGAGCTGCACGACAAAAACAAGAAGCTCAGCGAAATTACGGCAAACATCAACGGCTTTGCGGAAAACATCAAGCAGGCATCGCTTCAGATAGAAGAAAACAAGACCCATATCGGCGATAATGAGGAAAAAATCCACAGCCTTGAAGCAGAGCGCGCCGAGCTGCAGAAACAGCTTGCCGCCATCACAGAAGACATCGTAACCGAGCTGGACGCAAAGCTCAAAGACGCAGGCTATTCCTCAGCAGCAAACAGGAAGGCAAAGGAAAAGCTGATTGAGAGCCTGTCGAAAATCAAGGTATTCAGCGCGGGGCGTGCCAACATCTTCAAGGATTTCGCAGCCCTCCCCAGCCATGCAGAAAAAGACAGCGCCACCTTTGCCGCAGACGCGGTACAGGCGTTCACAGACATGGGCGCCATGCTTGGTGAGCTGACAGAGCTCCTTGACGCATACACAAAGACAACGCCTCAGTTCATCGATGAGTTTCTTTCCCCCGAAGGCATCATCACGAAGAAGCGAAAAATAGACAATAATATAGAAGAAATTATTGCATCTGTGGATGCCCTGCACGAGCAGACGGCTTCTCTGGAGGAAAAAAACGAGGAGCTTAACGAAAAAATAGACGAATACAAGGAAACGCTTGGCAAACTCCGCATAAATCAGGCGCAGATGGATCAGCAGATACGTTCCAGCCAGCAGCAGATTTCCACCCTGCGCAAAACGCTTGCCGCCGAAGAGGCAGCACTCAAAGAACGCGAGGCAGAGCTGTACGAAGAGACAAAGCGGCAGGAAGAGATGGCAGAGCAGATTGCCGAAAACGAGGAACAGGTCGCCGAGCTTGAATCCCGCGGGCAAGCCATCACTGAGGAACTTAACCAGCTCGACAGCCAGATTGCCGAGTGCAACAGCAAGGTGACGGGCAAGGAGAGCGCACTACAGAAGAAGCAGGCGGAAAAAAACAAGTTCCAGGTGCGCTACGAGAACCTGAGCGTGCTCATCGCACAGAACGAGACGGAAATCCGCAACGTCAAACAGAACTTTCAGGACAATTACTCCGATGACCTCATGAAATTCGAGGAGCGGATGTACAAGATAAGCACCCCTGCCGCAGTCCTGCGCCAAAAGCTGCAGGAAACCAAGCAGAAGATACAGGAACTAGGTCCCGTCAACATGAACGCGGTTGACGAGTTCCAAGAGGAAAAAGAGCGCTACGAGCGGCAGCAGGCAAGCTACGACGATACAAAAAAATCGTTGGAGAACCTGAACCGGGTGAGCGAGGAGATCCGCACGAAGTCTTCGGAGCTCTTTCTGGACACCTACAACAAGATCCGCCGCAATTTCCACAATATGTTCCGCAGGCTCTTCAGCGGCGGCGGCAAGGCTGACCTGCGCCTGATTGACCCCGCAAACGTGCTGACGACAGGCATAGAGATTTTTGCCCAGCCGCCGGGAAAGAAACTGGTTAACATCTCCCTGCTTTCAGGCGGCGAAAAAACCATGACGGCAATAGCCCTGCTCTTTGCGACCTACCAGGTGCGCCCCAGTCCCTTCTGTCTGCTTGATGAGATAGATGCCGCTCTTGACGACAAGAACGTGTCCAGCTTTGTGCAGTCCCTGCGGGCATTTGCCAACATCAGCCAGTATATCGTCATCACCCACAACCGCAAGACGGTTATGGGCGCTTCCAGCATGCTCGGCGTGACGATGGACAGCGGCGTAACGCAGGTAGTGCAGATTCGCCTTGACGACGACATGATAAACGGCAGAGCCAGCTTTGATGATGCCGATGACTTTGTGGAAGAAGATGTGCCGCCGGAAGAGGGCATAGTCATTCCTCCGCGCCCACCGCGCCGCGAACATAACCCGGACGGCAGCCTTAAGATAGAGGGGCAAAGTGCCGAGAATACAGAGGGGATAGAAGATACTCATGCAGATGCTTGACGATATAAAGGAAAATATACGCAGTTTTATAGAAGAAAACAGCAAGCTCACCGTTGCCCTCTTGGGTATGTTCGGTCTGCTGACTGTCTGCGCGGTGTTCGTGCTCCTTGTATACCATCCCGGAAGTGCTAAGAAGCGCAAGACTGTGCCCTTGCCGGAAGAGCCGTTTACCCTGAAAGAGGAATTCCTGCAGCCTGCGGGAATACGGATGACTGAGGATTATTATTTTTCCCGTGTGACGGAAGACTCTTGGTCTTCCGGAGAGCGCGAGCGATGGTTCACTATGCCTGATGATGCAAACCTTGCAGAGCTCCGCAAGGCAAACGATGAACTTGTAAATACTATAACAGAGGCAGCTCCATGAAAAAAACATATATTTCTTTGCTTGTAAGTGCAGCATTATGCACCGTGTTGTGCGCCGCATCCTTTGCCCAGGTCTTTTCGCCTGACGGAGAGACTGAGCCGGTGCCCGTGCAGGCATCCCGCTCCGTTTCCTTAAAGCAGAACCAGTACCTCGACATCGAATACCCCGGCACAGGCTGGATTTATCTTGGAGGAGTAGAGGCAAGCTCCCTCCTGCGCTATTCGGGAAGGCGTCTGGAAGAAAAGACAACCTTCTTCACGCTGCGTGCCACAAACGAGGGAAGCGCCATCCTGCATTTCTACAAAAACGATGCCCTTGCCGGTGGTTACATAGACGACTACCTGCAAGTGACGGTGAGCGGTTCAAGCAGGACTGCCGACCACGTGCTCGCACCATCCTATGCCGCCGTGGTGCCGCCGCTGCCCTCCTTTAAAAATGCGGCTATAAACGCAACAGCAAGCTCATCCTCCGCGGCAGAGACCAGCCAGCCGGCAGCAAGCTCAGACACTGAGACGAGAGAACCCTCTTTTGTCGCCGTGCCCCGCAGCGCAGCCGTCACACAGGCGGAATCTCCCGTCACGCTCAATCCCGTGGAGGATACGGATAAAGCAGCCACCGTCATCCAGAACACCGGCTCATCCCGTAGCAGCAATACGGCAAGCAATGCCGCAAGCTCTAGTACTACGACTGCCGCAAGCAGCACGACGACAGGCGCCACCGCAGCAGCATCTTCCGGCAGCGAAACAGCAAACTCCGCTAGCACCAGCTCTGCCGATGAGCTTTTCACCCTTGCGCAGAAAGCCTATGATGAAGGGGACTACGAAAAATGCCTTTCCTGTCTGGATGATTTCTTCAACAAAGCGGTAGAGCGCATGGATGAGGGGCTTTTCTTGCAGGCACAGGCACTGGAAGCACCTTCTTCTTCTCGCAATATCAAGAAATCCCTGGCTGTCTACAAGAGCCTTATCAGGCAGTACCCCGAAAGCGCGTCATGGGAAAAAGCAAAAGAGCGCATTGCCTACATCGAAAGGCTGTATTTCAATATACACTAGTCCATACATTGCAAGAAAAATCTATTTTCTATATAATACCACTGTACCGGCTGCTATGCCGGGCAGAGGATACGTATGCTTGATTATAGATTTATTAAAGAAAATCTGGATGCGGTAAAGGCAAACATTGTCAACCGCAACATGAATGCCGATGCAGATATAGTCGTAAAGCTCTTTGACGAGCGCACGGCACTTACCACTGAGTTACAGGCTTTGCAGCAGAAGCGCAATGCAAATGCCGCGGCGATGAAGCAGAAGCTTGATGCCGAAACACGGCAGAAATACGTGGAAGAAGGTAAATCCCTCAAAGACCAGATTGCCGCCGTTGAAAAAAAGCTCTCCGAAACCGAGGCCGCGCTGGACGAAGCGGGGCGGAAAATTCCAAATATGGCACATCCCGACGTTCCCGTGGGCAAGGTGGACAGTGAAAACCTCGAAGTCAAGAAGGTGGGAACCCCCCGTACTTTCGACTTCAAGCCTAAAGACCATGTGGAGCTGGGAGAATCCCTTGACCTCATAGATTTTGACCGCGGCACAAAGGTGTCCGGTCCCAAATTTTACTATCTGAAAAACGAGGCTGTCTTCTTGGAGCAGGCGCTAATCATGTATGCGCTCAACGTGCTGCGAAAGCATGGCTTTACCACCTTCATCACGCCGGACGTCGCGAGGCAGGAGGTGCTGCAGGGCATAGGCTTTAATCCCCGCGGCAATGAAAGCAACGTCTACTGCCTGGAAGACGAGGGCACCTGCCTTGTCGCCACTGCCGAAATCACGCTCGGCGGCTTTCACTCTGACGAAATTCTTGAAAAATCCGCACTGCCGCTTTTCTACTGCGGGCTTTCGCACTGCTTCCGCCGGGAGGCAGGCGCCGCTGGGCATTTCAGCAAGGGGCTATACCGGGTGCACCAGTTTGACAAGGTGGAGATGTTCGTCTACAGTCTGCCGGAACAGAGCAATGAGATTCACGAAAAGCTCCGTCTCATAGAAGAAGAAATCTTCTCTGGTCTCGGGCTGCCATTCCGCGTGGTCGATACCTGCACGGGAGACCTCGGCGCCCCCGCCTACCGCAAGTGGGATCTGGAAGCATGGATGCCGGGACGCTCCGACGAAGCCCACCCCAACGGCGACTGGGGAGAAGTAACCTCTACTTCCAACTGTACGGACTATCAGGCGCGCCGTCTGAATGTAAAGTATCACGATGACGACGGCAAGAACAAATATGTGCACATGCTCAACGGCACAGCCATCGCCGTGGGACGCGCCATGCTCGCTATTCTGGAAAACTACCAGAACGCCGACGGTTCCGTGACGGTGCCTTCTGTCCTTGTGCCCTTCTGCGGATTTGACAAGATCGGTCCGAAAGCGGCGCAGCGTTCGCCAGTCTACGTGGCAAAAAGAAAGTAATATGACTAAGCAGATAAATTACGCGCGCTCTATTTTTTTGCTGCTCATGCTGGTGTGCTTTATGGCGGTTGCCGCCGTCATAAAGCTGACGGCATCCTTCTGCATTCCCCTCATGGTAGCGGTGCTGCTCGCATTCGTAATGTACCCCTTCTGCCAGAAGCTCAAGCGCATCCATGTGCCCTGGGCGCTGAGCATACTGCTGATCATTGCCATAGCGTTCGTACTCTTCTATTTCTTTGGCTCGCTCCTCGTTTCCTCACTCAAGACCATTGTAGCAGCTTACCCGCGCTATGAGTCACGCTTTACTTCTATTTACAAGATATTTGCAGAAAAATTCAAGATTCCTTTTGACGAAGATTTGGGGCTGATAAACAACCTGTGGAATTCACTCAACGTGCGCAACATCGTGCAGAACATTGCCATAACGCTCAGCAGCTCCCTTGTCTCCGTCTTAAAGGTCATCCTGCTGATAGTCCTCTTAATCGTGTTCTTACTGCTTGAATTCCAGTCCTTAAAGCTCAAGATAGACGCGGCTTTCACTGCCGAGGAAACGCACAGGACCATCGTCAACATAGCGCACAACATCATCACAGAAGTAACGCATTTTCTTTCTATTAAATTCATCATTTCCCTGATGACAGGCTTTCTGGTATTCGCGGGCACCTTTGTCATCAACATGGACTTTCCCATCGTCTGGGGTTTTCTTGCCTTTGTGCTGAACTTTATCCCGAACTTCGGCTCGATAATCTCCTGCGGACTGACGATGCTTTTTGCCATACTGCAATTTTATCCAAGCTGGGAATACATCATCTATGTGGGAATCTTGATGGTGGCGGTGAACATGGTGCTGGGCAACATTGTGGAGCCACGGTGGGAGGGAACTGACTTAGGGATTTCCCCCTTTATCATCCTCGTAAGCCTGTCTTTCTGGGGCTGGATGTGGGGCTTTGTCGGCATGATCCTTGCCGTACCGCTCATGGTGGTTATCAAGATTGTCTGCGAAAATATAGATGCACTCAGACCCATAGCAATACTGCTCGGCAACGGTCCAAAGAAAAAGGAAAAAGGCGAAGAAGACTCTAGTACTGTCCTTGAGTCTTTGTAAATTTCGTTCCGCAAAACTTTTCATGCAGGAAGCGCGCATCTTCCTGCTTGATAGCGGAATAGCTGCCGACAAGGCACTTCACCCGCCTGTCCCCGCTTGTATACATATCGGTTATCGTCATCTGTATAGAAATCATACGCTTGAGCAGGGCGCTCTGCCCTAACACAAAATGCAGTTTAAGGGAGTAATCCGCGTCAAGCTGCAAGAGGGCGTCCTGTTCAATGCAGCCAAGCACAATCTTCGTCTCATCTATGTAGATAATGTCAAAAGGCTTTATAGTTCCTTCCACTGCCGGAGGCGTGACCTGCTGAGACACATAGCGGCAGATACTGATGAGGTATGAGATATCATCATGAGGGCGTATGGGCAGGTTGAACACATAGCGCTCGTAATAGACCTGCGCCGCCGATTGCAGGGACGGCTCTATAGACTGCCAGCTCGGCTTTACAAAAAGATTGTAGGCACTGTGGGGGAATGCGGAAAGGCTGATGTCCTCCTTGCCCTTCGCTTTGTAGCTGATGCTTGCCGTAAAGGAATAGTCTTCCTTCTCCTTTTTTTCACGCTGCACTTTGTAAAGGCGGGGAGGAACCTCTATGCTGTAGCCAAAGGCGGATTCCCCCAGAATGCTGATGAAAAAAAGCCCCAGATGATTATAGTAGAACTGTACCCGTATCGGTCTGCCCACCAAAGGCCTCAGTCCCTTTGCCGCAGAGCTGACAAGCAGAACCCCCTCGTCAGAGACCTTTACCTTGTCCGCACCGACGCCGATGGGGAACATGGTACCTGCCGAAGTGTCCCCCAGATGCACGGTAATGGGCATAGGGCGAATCTGCATCTCCTTGAGAATGATGTCTCGTTCAATGCCGTCAAGTTCATCATTTTTTGCCATCAGCGGCTCCTTCCTTGCAGGCTATCTGGTTTATCTTCCAGTCCTGACTCGTCTTTACAAGGTATATGAAGATGTCTGCCGTTGTCTTGTCGGTAAAGGTAAGGCGCACGGGGCACTGGCATTCATTTTCGTTTATAAACGGCTCCCCCAGCAGGTACGATGATATGTTTCCCGTCTTCTTCCCCATCGCTTCCAGATTATAACGGAAAAGGGAGAGCGTCCAGAGGCAGCCGCGCATAAAGAAGCTTTCTTCGTTTTGCTTTTTGATGAGGGCGGTGCAGAAGCCCTTGACTGCCGCAAGCTGTGCTGCATTGTACGCGGAGGTGTCAAGCCGTGCAAAGCCCCTCAGCTCGGGATAGATTTTTTGCTTTTCCGTACCTTTAACCGCCAGAAGCGAGTCCGGCGAAATAGGCACAGTCCGTGCGATTTTTGCTTTTGCAGCTTTCTCCTGTGCTTCTTCAGGATGCAATTCTTTTTCCCACGTAAGGCGGCTTTCCAGAATTGCGGCTTCATCCCGCAGAGAGGAGCTTCTTTGCATGGCTGCTTTTTTTTGTTTTTCGCACGACAGAAAGAAGCAGAGGACAGCCAGAAGGAGAAAACATGATTTTGTCACTGTAAATAAGTATATCATACTAGTCAAGTGGGTGTACAGTAGCCTTTTGCCGTAAAATTTATTTTCGCCCACTTGACATTTGTTGCCAATGAAAATATAATCTAAATACTTCATAATCAATTCTCTCCATAAGTGGAGGATGGGCTATTAGCTCAGTAGGTAGAGCAACGCCCTTTTAAGGCGTGGGTCTGCAGTTCGAATCTGCAATAGCTCATGGGAAGCGACTGGTCATTGGATCGGTCGCTTTTTTTATGGCTTGGCCGTGCGGTAGGAAGTAAATAAGTAAATAGACAGCCATCTACATTTTATGGTATAATTTATCTTCATGAAGCAGGAGAAAAAGCTTGAAAGGCTAGACAAGGTGCTTGCCAACAATTGCTATGGCACCCGCAAGGACGTAAAGCGGCTCATACACAGCGGAGCGGTGACGGTGAACAGCGAGGTTATCAAGAATGCCGATGCCCATGTGTGCCCTGCTTCCGACTGCATCGCGGTGCGCGGCGAACAGCTTGTCATCCAAAAGGACTGCTGCCTCATGATGAACAAGCCCGCAGGCTATGTGTGCTCCACAGTGAGCGATTCCCACCAGACAGTCTACGCCCTGCTTTCACCGCAGTACCAAGGAAAGTTTCCGGGGGGCGAACTGAACACGGTAGGGCGGCTCGATGCCGACACAGAGGGACTGCTTATCTTTACCTCCGACGGCGACTTAAATCACCGACTCACCTCCCCCCGCTGGCGGATTCCCAAAACGTATCTTGTCTACTTGCAGGACGCTGTTGATGAGCGGGGCAGAAAAGATACGTTTTGGGAATCC
>ERZ842401.8235-NODE-8235-length-10340-cov-41.153913_pt1 | contig 10340 bp, 10 predicted proteins | sample MGYA00521270_ERZ842401 | MGnify/ENA primary metagenome ERZ842401 (study PRJEB31892, sample SAMEA3878208) | bioreactor metagenome | biome: Moose rumen | place: Sweden | collected 2011-10 | study: EMG produced TPA metagenomics assembly of the PRJEB12797 data set... | reverse complement strand
TCAAAATTAGGCTGGAATCCCTCTAAAACGGGAGTTCTCGGACGGCCTGGGGGGGCAAATTTGTGACTGTTGATTACGCTGTAAAGATAGTCTCAGAGATAGATTGCGACTGTGTGATAAAGCCTTCAATTGATTCAGGAAGTGGCAGGAATGTGAAACTCTTGAAAAGGGAGAGCCTTAATGTGAAAAACCTCAATGCACTGTTTGAGGAATATAAATATGATTTCAATGTCCAGAAAAGACTTGAGCAGAGTGCCGTCATGTCACTACTGAACGCATCTTCGCTCAATACCTTGAGAATTTATACATATAGGACTCTTGCAGGAGAATATGTCATTCTCGTTTCTGTCGCTCGTTTTGGCGGCAAAGGAGCTTTTAACGACAACGCCTCAACTGGAGGAGGCTTTTGTCATGTTTATGATGATGGAACTCTTGACCAGCGTGTGTTGAGATACCATACATTAGACAAGCCCACTTTGAAGGAATTTTTGGGATTTGAAAAATTAACAGTGCCCAATTATACGAAAATTAAAGATTTTGTGATTGGTTTGCATAAGCGGCTTCCTTATTTCGACCTCGTGGGCTGGGACGTGGCACTCGATCCTGATAATGAGCCTGTTTTCATTGAAATGAACCTCACAGCAGAGTCTGGCTTTGCACAAATGAATGGCGGCCCACTTTTCGGAGAGTACTTGGATGAGGTTATGGAAAGAGTCTCGAAAGTGCAGAAGGACTATCGCAACAGCGTAGAGATGCGTTTTGAGAATGGTTCAAGACTGATGATGAAAGTATGATGAAGCTGACTTTTTTAGGTGACATTATGTGCCTGAAAGCACAGAATGATGCCGTGATGAAAAAATACGGGGAGTATCGGTATGACGAATATCTTTCCGGTTTGGCCCAACTGCTGGCAGATTCGGACTATGTGATGGCCAATCTGGAATCTCCAATTATCAGACCGCCATTTAACCCTGAAGATACAACTCAGCTGGATGTTCGTTTCGCAACGCCTTCTTCCATACTAGACGAGGTGAAAAGCGCCGGTATTGATTTTGTCGCTACTTGCAATAATCATTGTCTTGATAGAGGTGTTGACGGACTGGATGAAACCATTTGTTGTATCAATGAGGCTGGCATAGACAACTCTGGCAGTTATCAGACACAGAAAGAAAGTGAAAAGGTGTTTGTCAAAGACATTGGAGGCTTGAAGGTGGCTATCATCTGTTGCACATTCGGTACAAATTCACAACTTAACGGAGTTTTCCTTGGCAACGGTGAACAATGGAAAATAGATTTAACTAAGAAACAGCAGAAACTGTTGAATGTTGAGTTTAAGACTTCTGGTGAAGGGAAATCTGTGCAGAAGTATATATCTGATGATGTTAACCCTGCGGCAATTACCAACACCAAAAATCAGGCATATCTTGACAGAGTCCTGAATAAAGTCAGAAGAGCAAGGGGATGGCTGACATTGTTGTAGCGTATCCTCATGTGGGTGGACAATATAATCCGGCTCCAGGCCTGTACACAAAGTATGTGGTCAATAATCTGAAAGAAGCGGGTGCAGACATTATAGTGGCCAATCATCCGCATACATCATTACGTTGTGAATGTCTTGACAATGGTGTTTTCTGTGCGTATGCCTTAGGAAATTTGGCGTTTACCCCAGATGTGGGTTTTTTCCTGGATAATGTCTTGGCTGAGTATGGCATTGTGCTTCATACCTACTGGGATGAGGAAACAAAGAGGATGGTAAAGCTCTCATTTAACGTCACTCGTTGTGTGGTTGGGGAAGATGGCGTAACCAGGGTTAAAGAGGTATCGGACATTTATAACGCTACAACAAATAAGACAGAGCGAGAACGTTTGATGATTGATAACGAAGCAGTAGTAAACAGGTTCGCTGGCTGGTCAAAGTCATTTGAGCCGCAGAGAGAATATGTGATTTATGGTGTTGAGTAACAATCGATAAAAACCAATATGATAAGAATTAGCAAACCTCAAGTGGGGGGGGGTAAAATATACTCCCATATTACCGATGAAATAGAAGGTCTTGACCTTAATTTGTATTATCAGGTAGAATTGGAGTACGAGCAGTATCTGGACACAGAATCTTGTGATGCGTTCCTTGTAGCAATGTTGACGTATGCATTTATAACAAAACAGTCAATACAAGTAGATGGTGCTGTATCTGAGAAGTTGTACTATAACATACAGAGCCATGCGAAACATGTTCTTGGATTAAGTTTCCCTAATACTGATGTCTCAATAACGGCAAAAGAGTTGGTCGTTACGCGTCATAACGGCAAAGGTGTTGCAACAGGTTGCTCATTGGGTGTTGATTCATTATCGACCATTTATAGCCACTTATACGAAGATTGTCCACCCAGTTACAGACTAACTCACTTGACCTACTTTAATGTGGGAGCCATGGGACACCATGACTTGGAAATGGCTCATCAGTCATATTTGAACTCATTGGCAACAGTCAGACAGTTTGCAAAAGAGATGGGGTTACCTGTAATCACGATTGAGTCAAATATTTCTGCCATATATGGTGATAGGGAATATTCCACTTGGGTTATATCAGCCAATATAGGAGCAGTCTTGATCCTTCAAAAATTATTGGGAAAGTATTATTTCTCATCAACGTATCCCCTTGAGACTATGATGCCAAACAATGGTGATGACGAAGAACATTACGGGACGCTGCTTGTTCACTCATTATCGACAGAAAGTACAGAATTGTCCGTATCTGATGTTGAGAAAGGACGATTCGATAAAACCCGTGTCGTTGCAAACAATGAGTTGAGTAAACGTTATTTATACGTTTGTTGGAAGGACATCATATTGAACACAAAATCAGTAAAAGCGATAGAGGATGTCAAGGACAAATTCCTAAATTGCACAAGATGCGACAAGTGTTTGAGAACATGTTTGGCACTTGACATACTTGGCAAAGGAGAAGAATTCACAACCATATTTGATTGGAACTACTATAAGAAGACAAGAACGACCTATATCGCGAAAGTTCTTGCAGGAAGAAAGGAGAATTATTTCTATGGAGATTTGTATGATGCCATGATGCAAAATAACTATCATATCCCATTCAAGGCTAAAGCAGCAAGTCTCGTACTTCGACAAAAGAGGTTGGTACCCGTTGTACGTTATCTTTATAAACTGAAAAGACGATAATTATAAATAATAATGAAACAGTTTAAGCAACTTGAAATACATCGAGACAATGGCTCTCTGATGGCTCTTCTCAACAGGATGAAGGGCTATGAAAACAATGATTTCTTCTATAATGAAGAGAAAACGGTACTTACCAATGAAAGGACTGCCAACGATAGTATCGTAGGAGGAACAGTCTATGCCATATTCTCTACGAAGAGTGAGGCCTTATATTGCGCTAATATGTTTATCTCTGTTCTTGGGGAAGAGATGAAGGTATTTAATATCACCTCCGATGATCCTCGATACTCCAACCTTGGCGTGTCAAGGTATAACTTCATCTTGGATGCCTTTTTTCATGGTGTCATAGCAAGATGCATAGACGAGACATTTACAGGGTGTGTAGGCATTACGGGGGAGGAAATAAGTCTCGTTCCTCAAATAGGAGAGCGTGCCTTGGAGGCACTTTCGCGGTGGGCAGACACCTGTAATAAGGAGGCTCCAGTGGCAAGCTATGAGGATGAGCAGGCTTGGATGGAATTTGTCAGCATACTGCACGAAGAAGGCCGGATTTTGCATCCATCGGACTTCATGCAATGGCTTTCTGAAGATGCCAAATGGCCTGCATATTATAATAATGTGATAGCCGATATGGGGAGTAAACTGGAGTATTCACTTAGGCTGTTGAAGTATTATGGGGAGCATCATAACAGGTAAGGCAACCATCAGCTATGCGGATGTCCCTAATGTGTTGACAGACCCGAAGCCAGTAGTGTTTTGGGACACGTGTTCGATGCTTTATTACCTTTCGATGATAGACCGCAGGGCTTATATAGAGTACCAGTGGGACGAGAAATTACTGGACTTGATAGAAACGGGGAAAGTATATTCTGTGACTTCCTTTATTGTATTGAAAGAGTACAATGACCATCATGACAAGCTGCTGAATGCTGATAAGGGAAAAGAGGAGGTGATGAAATCGATGATGAAGGAGTATGCCAAGTGTGTTGGCAGCCCTCTGAAAGAAGATATAGAGAAAGGCGCAGACTCACTGGCTCTGGCTGAAAGGATGGAGGATATGGCCAATAGGCTTTGGGCAAACACGTTCATTGTTGATAAGGATGTAAGCTTCATGGAAAAGGCTCATAACAGAGTGTTAGCAGGGAGCGCACCTGCCAGTGTGAAGCAGGAGTATAAGGACTGTTATATTTGGGAAACATTCCTTACGGTGGCAGACATGCTGCCAAATAAGGAATTCGCTTATTTCATGACAGAGAATACTGATGACTATTGCGGGAAAGGATGCAAGACACCTTTTACGGACATAGTCAATGAATGTCAGGGGCATCAATGTAATATTATGTTGTCGAAAAACCGCCTATGGGTGGACATAGCAAAGCGGCTGGGGATAATATCTTAGTGGAATAGTAATCAACGGATTTATGAAACTGTACCGATATTGGCCTTAATATACATGTTCATCATCCTTAATGCCATATTGTGTGTACTCTTCGATTATTCGTTTGGGAAACAGTACGGATATGTGCGTCAGCGAGTAGATGTGTGAAATAAGGAATAAAAACTATATACAAAAATGACAGAAAGAAAAAGGATTTACCTGTGTCTCGCTCATATGAGCGAGGCGGGAGAGGAACAGAAGTATGTAAAGGAGGCATTTGATACCAACTGGGTGGTGCCTCTGGGACCGAACGTGAATGGATTTGAGGAAGACCTCGAGACTTTTGTCTCGGATGTAAGAGGGCTGAAGGAAGATGTAAGATGTGAGTCTCTGAATAAGAGGGTGGTGGCTCTCTCCTCTGGTACGGCTGCGGTGCATCTTGGACTGTTAGCGGCAGGTGTGAAGGCTGGTGACGAGGTGATTGTGCAGAGTTTTACGTTCTGTGCATCGACGCATCCTGTGACGTATTTGGGAGCTACACCGGTGCTGGTGGACTCGGAGCCGGACACGTGGAATATAGACCCGGAACTGTTGGAGGTGGCCATCAAAGACCGCATAGAGAAAACGGGGAAGGCTCCTGCGGCTATCGTGCCTGTGGCGCTGTATGGTATGCCATATAAGGCTGACCGCATCATGGAGATTGCGAATAAGTACGGAATTCCTGTGGTAGAGGATGCTGCTGAGGGTTTTGGTTCAAAGTACAAAGGTCAGGTATTAGGTACGTTTGGTAAGTACGGCGTGTTGTCGTTCAATGGTAATAAGATGATTACGACCTCTGGTGGTGGCGCGCTGATTACGGCTAACGATGACGAGTGGCGCGAGATTATGATGTATGCCACACAGTATCGTGAGAGTTATCCATACTATCAGCATGAGAAGATAGGATATAACTATCGTATGTCGAACATCTGTGCTGGCATTGGACGTGGGCAAATGACTGTGGTGAATTATCATATCGCCCATCATAAGCATGTACAGGCTCTCTATGAGGAACTGTTGAAAGACGTGAACGGAATTCACGTCCACAGTCAGCCTGCTGGCGGTGACTACGATTCTAACTACTGGCTGTGCACCATCACTATCGATGAGAATGTGAAGGTGAAGGGGCAGGAGGATGCTTACAAGACCATCGTGAAGGGTGCTGTTGGTGGTGCAGCTGGTGTGATTCACGCTGCCGAGTCCGCTCATACTGATTGCGAACCTAATACGAATGTGGAGGCTATGCGCGTGGCTCTTGACCAAGCGCTGATTGAGGCTCGTCCTGTCTGGAAGCCTATGCACAAGCAGCCGTGCTACTGTAGAGGTAAGATGGAAGAAGTAAGATGTAAGAACTATTCCGTCATTACCTCAGAAACGAGCATTGCCTATGTGAATGGCGTATCGGAAGCCCTCTTTAAAGTCGGTATGTGCCTGCCTGCTGGCCCGTATGTCAGCGATGATGACGTAAGGTACATCGTTGATACCATCAAAGAGAATATCATCGGATGAAGGAGTTTTTGAAAGGCTTATGGGCATTCTGCTCATACCTTTTTTGGCCTCAATGGGGTAAAAAACAGATGTGAGGCTATTGCTTCATCATCGAGTCTTGATGGGGTAAAACAATTAGGACTTGTTCTTCAATGCAGATACGGCAATGGCAAGAAGACGCAGATGCCGGAGAGTGGACGTGACAGCACTTAGGGAAGTGCTGGGAAGTCTCGACAATGCGCATGGCGAACTGGTGTATTCCATGCTTTACCTGCGCTATGTTCAGACAGGTGTCTTTGATCAGATTGACCCTGACAAGGCCAAGAAATACAGAAAACTATGCTATTGTCTTTTCAAGATGACAGGGCAGATGCTACCCGTACTGGCAGACTATACCTGTGTGCTGCTGGCAGGGCTGGCAAGCAAGGAAATAGCAGAGACCAGAAAACACACCGGCTATGACGAAGCAGAGAAGATGATATGGCGACTGTCGATGAGGCATCTCAGGAAGGTACGGACAACACTCTTGGCTGCATCTCTCAACAGCACCTACTCACGGCACTTGCCGGATTTTGACTTGGAAAAAACGATAAGTTCAGTCAGGTCAGTCGTGAGAGAAACGGCTCATTTGGTAAGCATCAAAGAGTATCATCTGGCCGTTTGGAATTTCACCGTTTTGTTCAGAGTGCTGCACAAGTTGTTTGTTTGGTACCCGGAAAAGTTCTCTGAGGCCAGTCTGGATGCAGGTTGTAGCCTGGAGGATGTGCGGGAATTGACAAGGAGAATCTTCTGCAAGATGAGGGGTATGGAAGGACTGCCTGACGATATAGCAGAAGAGATGGACTGTATAGCAGTGGTGAAGAATGCACGTTACAACAATTTCCTCGGGGATTGGGACAGCGAGGAATTCATGGATATGATAAGATAAGTGTAGTAAGATGACGCAGGAAGAGAAGTGGAGGAAGAATTATAAGGAGGTGGCAGAGTATATGGATACCTACCATCGGAATCCGTCGAAACATCGCGTGGAGGATCATCTGATGCTGAACTGGATGAAGCACCAGCGGAAACTGTTGAACAAAGGGGAACTGAAACCTGGGAGGGTAGCGGCGTTCAAGCGGCTACTGGCGAAAAGTGACAAACTGAAGCGTGTGAACCAGTGGGAAGAGGTGGTTGCGGAAATCATGAAGAATGATGCCCTCAGGAACTACCAACAGGAGATGATAGACAGACTGGAAGAGGCATGGAGCCAGTACAGAAGCGTGATGGTGCAGATGCCTACAGGAACGGGGAAGACAGTACTGATGGCGGAAGTAATCAGACGTAAGATGCCTGATGTAAGAAGGAAGAAGTCGGACGGCATACTGATTGTGGCTCATAGGCGGGAACTGTTAGACCAGATTCGTGGGACGGTCGGGTACTTCGGGATTGATATGAAGAAGAACCATATCGTGGTAGAGAGTATTCAGAGGCTGAGTCGCCCGATGCCAGATGGAAGATGTCAGATGGAAGATGTGCCATTCTCTCCTTCACTGGTCATTATTGATGAGGCACATCATGCGCTGGCAAGGACGTACAGGATGCTGTGGGAGCGGTGGCCGCAGGCGAAGTTCCTTGGACTGACGGCGACACCATGCAGACTGAACAACGACGGTTTCCTGGATCTGTTCCAGACGCTGATACAGAGCCACACGATACAGGAGTTTATCAAGATGGGATGGCTCAGTGATTTCGACTATGTGACGGCAGAGCCTGACAATCCTATTCTGATGCAGGTGGCGGGACTTAAGAAACGCGGGATCGACGGGGACTATCAGACGAAGGAAATGGCCATGGTGATGGACTGCGAGGAGTCGATAGAGAATCTGTATGAGGCATACAAGAAGTTTGTGAACGGGAAGAAGGGCATCGTGTATGCCATCGACCGCAACCATGCACGGCATATCACGGAATACTATCAGAAGCAGCGGGTGAACTGCTGCTGGATAGAGGCCAAGACTCCTGCGGCAGAACGTGACCGACTGGTGCAGGAATACAGGGACGGACTGATTGACGTGGTGGTGAATGTGGACATTCTCTCTGAGGGTGCAGACTTCCCGGAGGTGGAGTTTATCCAATTAGCGCGGCCTACCCTTTCGCTGTCGAAGTATCTACAGCAGGTGGGGCGCGGCATGCGTATCGCTGAGGGAAAGGATAAGGTGGTGATTCTGGACCATGTCGGAATGTACCAGGCATTCGGGCTGCCTACTGAGGACTGGAACTGGCGGTTGATGTTCACAGGACAAATGGCGGGCAAGGCCGGCATGGGACGTGAGTGTCTGCTGTATGTGAGAGGTGACGGCTATGAGAAGGAACTTATCAACACGCACATGGTGGATATCAAACGGGCGGACGAGGAGCACCGAGGGTTGGAAATCTTTATGCAAAAAGGTCTGTATGGTATTGCACAGGATGGAAGAATCATTCATCAGCCCCTGTTCCAACAGATCAGAAGGGCAGATGACGGCTATTTCGCCTACTGTACCTATCCGTATCTGGTGTATAAGAACCGCGTGACCATCATAGACATGGAAGGTCGAGACCTGCGCCTGTCGATGTACGGAAGTCTGGAATGGGAAGGCGAGTCGCTGCTAAGAGGGCAGAACGTCAACGGTGAACCGCTCTGGTGGGACAAGAGATACAACACGTACTACCATGAGAAGCCACGATTTGTAAATCTTGGCGGTGTGGAGATGGCCAGGCTGGCGGGCGGGTATGTGCTGCGGAAATATCCGGAACTGATAAAACCGACCAAGAAGCGTGACATCTTCTACAACAATAAGATAGTCTGGATGAATGACTGGCTCATTTCGAAGAGCGGGAACGCAAAGAACAGAGACTATATTCCCCAGAGAATTCTGTCTTACGGCTATAACTACTTCTACGTGCGGACGGAGGCGCGAGACCTGCCCAGTGTGACCATCATTGATACGTATGGGAACTTTGTCAAATGGCGTTGGACGGTTCCGAACGAGGATGACCATAAGACGCCTCAATGGTCACGTACACCGTTGATCAATGCCTATACAGGGGAAATCGGATTCCCGGACAGACGATGACAGAAGGTGAATATAGACAGAGAGCGAGAGCCGAGATAGTGATGATGCTATCCCGGCTCTCGCTGTATTTGCACATTACTCTTCAGACTTTATGAAGCGGGCCAGTTCGGGTATTTGCTTGACCCGTTCCAGTTCGTCAGCCACTATCTGCTTGACCTCATCCTTGATGTGGGTGTAGTTCTGCATGACCATATCGTCCATGTTGTCGTTGCCGTTCTCGTCACGGAAGTCGGTGATGATGGGGATTGACTTGTAAGCTTTGGTCTCTTTAGCCACCTTTGCATTATCGACTACAATTTCAGCATGGAAGATTTTCTGGTCGATACGCTCGTCGAAGTTGTCAGAGACAGCACCGACAAACATACCCTGTGTCAGCGTAGAAATCTTTGAGGGCGGAATAAGACTGTCCATCTGGGTGTTGATGGAGGTTGATGTGTCTTGGCGATTGATGGTCATTGACTGACGTTTCTGTAGTACCTTGCCAAAGCGGTCGGATAGAGTTTTTGCAGTCTCGCCTACCACCTGACCACTGAAAACATTACCGACAGTATTCTGTACCACTTTTGCCTCTTTATCCCCATAGTCACGGACTAACTGGCTGAAATCCTGAAAACCGAGACAGACAGCAACTTTGTTGCTTCGGGCAGTGGCAATCAGGTTATCCAGTCCTTTGAAATAGATGGTTGGCAACTCGTCAATGATAACTGAGGATTTGAGCATTCCTTTCTTGTTGATGAGTTTGACAATACGAGAGTTGTAGAGTCCGAGGGCAGCGCCGTAGATATTCTGACGGTCGGGGTTATTACCGACACACAAAATCTTTGGCTCCTGTGGGTTGTTGATGTCAAGCGTGAACTCACTGGCAGACATCACCCAATAGAGCTGTGGGGAAATCATTCGTGACAGCGGTATCTTGGCACTGGCAATCTGTCCCTGCAACTGCTCGGCTGCACCGCCGAGCCATGCGTCCATGAAAGGCGAAAGGTAGTTCTCCAGTTCCGGGTAGGACGTGAGAATAGGAAAGATGTCCTCATACCTGCGGTTGAGAAATTCTATGGCATGTGGGAAAGTGCAATACTTCCCGTTTTCGTAGATTTTCAGATACCAGATGATGGCGGCAAAGAGGATGATAGGCGACTCCA
>ERZ842401.8234-NODE-8234-length-10341-cov-11.816352_pt1 | contig 10341 bp, 7 predicted proteins | sample MGYA00521270_ERZ842401 | MGnify/ENA primary metagenome ERZ842401 (study PRJEB31892, sample SAMEA3878208) | bioreactor metagenome | biome: Moose rumen | place: Sweden | collected 2011-10 | study: EMG produced TPA metagenomics assembly of the PRJEB12797 data set... | reverse complement strand
GGTAGACAGCATTTTTTGAATTTGCTGTCTACCACAAAAAAGGTAGACAGCATTTTTTGAATTTGCTGTCTACCACAAAAAAGGTAGACAGCATTTTTTGAATTTGCTGTCTACCTTACATTTTAACCTTGATATTTTTTGTATGGGAATCTGATTATTCGTGTTGGAATTCCGTTTACTTTCTTCTTCTTACTCTCATAACCATATTTTTTCAGGACTTTACCAATCACATTGGCATTATATCTCAGATTGTGCATCTGAATAAACTCTAATACGGTCATTTCCTTGAATGTGCAGATATATCCCTGCTCTGGAGTTTGCTGTTCCTCCAGAATATCAAGCACTTCACATTCGCCTTTCATCGGCTTGACAAAAGTAGAATTACGTTTCTCGAGGTGCTTTTTCTCGTCCTCTGTCAGTCTGAAACAGCTTGCCTTGTCTTTATTTTTGACAAGCTCATAGACCTGTACCCAGAGTTGCAAGGCATTAAATGGCTTAATCTGGGTGTTGTAGTCAATTACCAAATCCGCAGGCAAGGAGATTGGCACAAAGCGGCGGTTGCCCGTCTGGTCTATCAAAAACTCATCTTCATTGACTGTTCCGACAAAAGATGTTATACGAGGATAGTGCAGAATTGATTTTCCATAAGGCGCACGGTAATTGTCCACATCCTTTGTAAAAAAGGCTTTGAGACTGTCCATGTCCTTTTTCATAGTACTGCCGATTTCGCCCAATTCGCAAATCCAGACACTTGTGTTCTGCATCACACTATCTCTATCACGGGGGTCAAGGCAAGAGCCACCGCTGAAATGTTTCGGGGACATTGCCAGATGTTTGAAAAAACTTGTCTTGCCAGTGCCTTGTTTTCCCTGAAATATGAGGATAATGTCCAATGAAAACGGATTTTCAATGTTGTTATACAAGCCACAAACGCACTGCATCAGCCATTTCTGAATAAAGATACGGCTATATGCTCCTTCTTCGGTGTCCGCAGGGATTTTGAAAATATCGTATATCTGATTGATGCGGTCAACTCCGTCCCATTTCACGGACTGAATCGCACTCAGAACAGGGTTGAATTTGTGTCTTGTTGCGTATCTGGTGATATAGTCAATCACAATTTGTTTGGAAATATGGCTGTATACCGTTCTTAATTCATCTTGCAGGATTGACGGCACATTTTCAGCCAGATGTTCCGGACTTTCTTTCTTATCAAATCCGTAAAACTCGAAATCATGGGTAATCTGATTGTATTTGATAGAATATTTACGGCTTTCAATAAATTTTTCAAATTGACTATAATTTTCAAGTGGTGGTTTCTTCTTGGATTTCGCATTCTCCCTCTCTGTGAGTTTTTTCTTGGCGGGAGCAGATTTTCGTTTTTGCGGCGGTGTATAGCGTTCAGAAACCCTCTGGAAGGCGTTGTCAATCGTTGAGTCGATAATCGTATCACGTTCGCCCCACTTGCCGACAGCGATGCCAGAAGCCATATAAACCTGTTTTACAAGCTCCTGACCGCCCTCACCGAAGTAAAATACAAGCATATCTATAAACGCCTGTACAGCTTCAGACGGGCTATTATAACCGCTTGTATCGCCGTTGTACAGAGCAGTAAATAAGTTGCCGTTCTTTGCCTTCATAGCGACTTGTAACCGCTTATTTACATCAATGTCAGGCATGGTGTTCTCTCTCTCCTCTGTGAGTTTTAACTGGTCTGCTGAACTCACAGAGGAAGAAGGAGTTTTTCTCATATACTTGTCCAGAAATTGAAGCAGTGTGTCAGTCTTGTCGGTTAGGCAATCGCCGTCTGATACCTGATTTCCCGTGAATGTGAAGTAGCGGTTTGTCATTCCGCTAATATAGCATTCTACATCAAGAGTGGAATTTTTCTGCTGATATTGGCTTTTATAGGTCTTAGAATCTGGTAATCTCGCTAATTCTGTAAAGAAGAGTATGTGATATCCCTTGCCTGATGGTGATTTTTCGGTGTAAGTGTCACTGAACATCTGCATGATTTTTTTTGCAAGCGGATTGGTGTCAACGTGATGAGCATCAATATCGATTCCGCAGATAGCAAATCCTGAACTATTTTGGGCGAACATCAGCCCGATGCCGTCAGCTTTGTTCCATTCCGTACCGCTAAGGGCTTGTTCGTATGTGAGCCATGTATTCGGCTCGTTGACCTTAGAAAGCGGCTTTTTGGTCTTTTTGCCGTCTTTGGTGGTATACCAGACCCAATTTGTCCAGATTTTCCCCGTTTTCAGTTGAGCGATTGGAACTCTCTTTCCCTCTGTGAGCTTTTCTTGCATGGATTGTTCCCCCTCTGTTTGAATATTAAGAACATTGGTTTTTATATTCAGAACGTCCGTTCTTAATTCTATTCTACCATATTCTTTCCGGTATGTCAAGAGGGGAATTTGTCGAAGTTGTTCTTCCATGCGGTTGAATGCTTCAATGTAGTTCAATTTCCATGCAATTGCCTTTTTGCCTGTGAATCCCATTGCAAGGAGCATAAAGCCGTCACGGGTCATTTCATAGCATTTTCTTTGCTCGCCCTTTTTGTCAATGTAGGTGCTTTCAAAGAACAAGCGTTCGAAATAGTTCTCTTTTTGTTCTGCTTTGTTCTCTGCTTGTTCGAACGCCCCCAAATTTGGGGTGGTTAAATCTAGCGAATCCAAATTTGGATTGGCTAAATCTTGACGCAGCTTTTCAATGTCTCTGACAACATGGTCATGACGTTTGCCGAAATGTTTCGCTACGTCCAGACTGTTGGCGGTGGGTTCGCCGCCGTGAATGTCAAGATGAATTTTGGACATAAAAAAACCTCCTTTAACAGGAGGAAACATACACAAATTGATACTGACCGCCCCTTGACAAATCCCTTTTCATGTGATATAATAAGGGTATAACAAGGGTATGCGAATCTGTGAGCCGTTTCCTCATATGATTTGTTCAGAGAAATACGGGAGCGACCAAACTTACCGTATTTTTCCTTACCCTTTTATTATAACACAAGTTCCCCCTTTTGTCAAGGGGGATTTTTTATCGCTCCTCACGGAAATAAGACAGCCCCAGAGATGCCGGAGGCTGGGCTTCCCGTTTCTTTCCAATGCTTGTCACTATCAGAAACAGAATCGTCACAACATAAGGTATCATCTTGAATAATTCCTGTCCGCTGACTTCCAGATTCGGAATGTAGTTGTGTATGATATACAGCCCGCCGAACAGGATTGAGCCGAAAATGCTAAGGTTTGGCTTCCAGACAGCGAAGATGACCAGTGCAATAGAAAGCCATCCACGGTCTCCGAAACCGTCGTTAGACCATACGCCGTTGGCATAGTCCATGACGTAGTATAAGCCGCCGAGTCCTGCAATCATGCTGCCGATGCAGGTAGCAGAATATTTATATTTTTCCACGGAGATTCCGGCAGCGTCTGCTGTAGCTGGATTTTCGCCGACTGCCCGCAGATGCAAGCCCATTCTGGTACGGGAGAGAACAAACGATGATGCAACTGCTGTCACGATTGCCAGATATGCCAGAAAGCTGTGTGACAGGAAAATCTGTCCGAACCAGCCCAGCTTCTGAGCGAACGGCAGGGAAAGCCGGAAGTAACTGCTTGTTGCTGTGAGGTTAATCGAGGGGATTTCGCTTCCGGTCAGCTTCACCAGAGAACCGCCGAAGAAATTGCCGATACCCACGCCGAAAGTTGTCAGGGCTAAACCTGTTACATTCTGGTTAGCCCGTAAAGTAACGGTCAGAACGCTGTAAATCAGTCCCATCAGCAGAGAGCAGAGCAGAGAACACAGCAGGGGAATCAGAACTGCAAGAAAGGGATTTAGGACACTGGTATGCTGTTCATACAGGAAAGCACCGATAACTCCTCCGATTCCGCCGACGTACATCACACCGGGAATTCCGAGATTCAGATTTCCTGATTTTTCGGTAATAATTTCACCAGTAGAGCCATACAGCAGGGGAATGCTCTGCATAATGGCGCGATATAGAAAGTCAGTCCACATTATTTTTCTCCTTTTCACGGAATTTGACTGTATACTGAATGAAAAATTCACAGCCGATAATAAAAAAGATGATAATTCCGGTAATAATATCGGAAAATGATTCGTTCAGTCCGAAAGAAGTTGAAATTTCAGTTGCTCCTTTCTCAAGAAAAGCAATCAGGAACGAAGTCAGAATCATGAAAATAGGGTCAAATTTGGCGAGCCATGAAATCATAATCGCTGTAAAGCCTCTTCCTCCGGCGGTATCTCTGGAGATTGTATGGTCTGTACCAGCTACGAGGAGCAAGCCCATCAGACCGCAGACAGCTCCGGAGAGTAACATTGTCCGGAGAATAACTTTCTTTACAGGAATTCCAATATAACGAGCAGTATTTTCACTTTCGCCAACTATGGTGAGTTCATAGCCGTGTTTGCTGTATTTCAGATAGATATGCATTGCGATGGTGATAATCAGAACAATGATGATATTCAGCAGATAGTCATATTTTCCGATTGTGGGAAGCCATCCGGCACGGGTTGCGCGGTTAATGATGCCGATTTGTCCCGAACCTTTCGGAACAGACCACTTGTAAGTGAAGAATGCAGTTATCTGCATCGCAATGTAATTCATCATCAGCGTGAAGAGTGTTTCATTCGTCTGCCAGTTGGCACGGAAGAAAGCCGGAATCAATGCCCAGACTGCTCCTGCAATGATGCTTGTAAGAATCATTACTAGCAATAAGACCAGATTTGGAAGTGATTCGCCGAACAGAATCATACAAACTGCCGAAGCCAGACCGCCGATAAGAACCTGACCTTCCGCGCCGATATTCCAGAACCGCATTTTGAATGCCGGAGTGACAGCAACGGAAACGCCCAGAAGCATGACAAGATTCTGCATCAAGCCCCAGATTCTGCGCTTTGTGCCGAATGCGCCGTCAAGCATGACGGAATAGATTTTAACGGGATTCTGTTTTGTCAGCAGATAGGAAACAACACCGCTGAAAACAAATGCCAGTATAATGGCGAAAATTCGGATTAGCCATGCTTTCCACCAGACAATCTGACTGCGCTTTGCAATATGGAATAAAGGTTTATGCTCTGTCATTTGCCGAGCCTCCTTTCTTCTGTGAGTTTTTTGTCATCATCAAGCCGATTTCCTCTTTACTGGCAGAGCGTGCATCGAGGATTCCGGAAACACAGCCGGAACTGATAACAAGAATCCGGTCAGAAATGGCAAGCAGAACGTCTAAATCTTCGCCCACATAGATGACAGCCGTCCCCTGTTCTTTTTGTTCGTTCAGAAGCCGGTAAATCGTGAAAGATGCGTTAATGTCAAGTCCTCTGACGGGATAAGCCGCCATGAGAACTGTCGGAGAGGATGCAATTTCCCGACCGACAAGCACTTTCTGAACATTTCCGCCGGAAAGCCGTCTGACCGGAGTATTTGCATTAGGTGTAACAATTTGTAATTCCTGAATTAACTTTTCTGATAAAGTTCGGGGTTCTTTCCGGTTGAGAAAGGGATTCTTTCCTTTTCGGTAACTGCGCAGCATGATATTATCAATCATATCCATATTGCCGACTAATCCCATACCAAGGCGGTCTTCCGGCACGAAAGACAGATGTACACCCATTTCACGGATTTGCAGAGGGCTTTTTCCACGGAGATTCTCTGTTTTCTGTGTTTCAGGGTCGATATATTCGATATTGCCTTCAAATTTCTGCAAGCCTGCAATCGCTTCGAGCAGTTCGCGCTGACCGCTTCCGGCAATGCCTGCGATGCCGAGAATCTCACCGGAGCTCACAGAGAAGGAGACATCTCTCAGAATTTCAGTGCCTTCCTGATTCCGGCAGCTCAAATTTGTAACTTGTAAGCGAGGTTTCGGGTCTTTAGGTTCAGAACGCGGAATGTCGAGTGAAATTTTCTTTCCGACCATCATTTCAGTGAGCTGTGCTTCACTGGTTTCACTGGTATTGACTGTTCCGGTGTATTTGCCCTTGCACAACACTGTCACATGGTCAGAGAGAGAAAGCACTTCATGCAGTTTATGGGTGATAATGATAATCGCTTTGCCGTCGTCACGCATTCGCCGGAGTACAGCAAATAATTTCTCTGTTTCCTGCGGAGTCAGGACGGCGGTCGGCTCATCCAGAATGAGAATATCTGCTCCGCGGTACAGAACTTTGATGATTTCGACTGTCTGCTTTTCAGAAACGGACATTTCATAGATTTTTCGTTCCGGATGGAGTTCAAAGCCGTACTGTTTGACGATTTCCTGAACTTTTTGTTCACACTGGCGGATATTATAGGCTTCATCCAGTCCTAGCATGATATTTTCAGCGGCTGAAAAGACATCTATCAGCTTGAAATGCTGGTGAATCATGCCGATTTTACAGCGGAAGGCATCTTTCGGGGAGCGGATAACGACTTCTTTTCCGTCTACGAAGATTTTTCCGTGGTCTGGGAAGTAAATTCCTGCAATCATGTTCATGAGCGTTGTCTTTCCGCTGCCGTTTTCGCCAAGAATCGACAAAATTTCCCCATGATTGACGCTCAGGCTGATATTGTCATTGGCAAGAACCGTCCCAAAACTTTTGGTAATTCCTTCCAGTCTGATGGCGGGTGCTTCTTTCACAGGCAATCAATCCTTTCAAAAAAATGCAGACGGACATTCGCAGAATCCTGTAAATGTCCGTCTGTTCGTATTTTATCGCTTAGAACAGTTCGTTCAGCGTGGTAATGCCGTCAATACGGATATCAAAATAAGGTGCAGAACGATATTCTGATTCATGGAAATAGCCGTCTTTGATGACTTCGGTATCGGGTGTGTAGGCAGGGTCTGTATCGACATCAGCCATGTAGCTGTCTAAAGTTTCGCCGTTTACGGTGAAATTTGCAGTATCAAAGACATGAACCGTACCGGCTTTCAGGTCAGCACAAGCCTTGTCGATAGCTTCCTGTGTGCCGGATGCCGCCGCTGACTCGTTGACAGAGGTCATCTTTACAGAATCTGTTGTGAGGTCGCCTGTCCAGTCGTATGCGATTTCTGTGCCGTCTGCGACAGCCTGAATTGCATATTCATAGTATGGAGCCCAGTCGATGCGGGAGCTGACAATGAACGTATTCGGGCAGGCATCCGCAGTAGAACCGTTATAAGAAATATTCGGAACGCCGGCATTTTCGCAGGCAGTCGGTGCGCCCATAGAATCGGCGTGCTGAGAAATCAGAACACAGCCGTCAGAAATCAGCTTTGTAGCTGCTTCTTTCTCAGCGGTTTCGTCATACCATGAGCCGGTGAACTGTACTTCCATAGTTGTGCTGGGACATACGGACTTTGCACCGAGATAGAACGATGTATAGCCGGAAATGACTTCGGCATAAGTATAAGCCCCTACATAGCCCATAACGGCTTGTTCGGGAGTAATTTCGCCTGTATCAATCATTTCATTGAGCTTCATGCCGGCGGCTACCCCTGCGAGATAGCGTCCTTCATAGATAGAAGCAAAGCTGTTGTGGAAGTTAGGCACATTTTCAGTATGTGCCATTGTACCGGTTGCATGACAGAACTGTACTTCCGGATATTCTCCGGCGGCTTCCAGAATATACGCTTCATGTCCGAAAGAATCTGCAAAAATGATGTTGCAGCCACGGTCAGCAAGGTCTGCTGCTGCTTCTTTGCATTCGTTAGTTTCGGGAATATTTTTCTTAATCAGAATTTGGTCATCTGTCAGACCGAGTTCCTGCTTTGCAGTTTCCAGCGAATTGATGAAGTTCAGGTCATACGGTGAATTTTCATCATGCAAACAAATCAGACCAATTTTGATGCCTGACAAGTCAGAAGTGTTATCTACTGCCGCTTCTGCTGGTGCTTCAGAAGATGCATTATCAGCTGATGCCTCTGAAGATACGCTGTTTTGAGCTTCTGGAACTGTATTTTCTGTTCCGGTCTCGCTTGTTGCTGTTCCGCCGCAGCCAGTCAGCATAGTCAGCACTGCCGCAGCCGTTACTAATTTCAGATAATTATTATCTTTTTTCATGTTTCATACTCCCCTCGTAGTAACCGAATTGTAACTTTTTTTCGCATTTTTTTCGTAGTAACCATTTTGTAACTTTTAAGGATTTTTCCCTTCCTTCCTTAGAAAACGAATTCCGGTACTATCCATTTTCTCAATAATGGCAAGGGACTCGACACGGATACCCTGCTTTCTGAGGCGTTCTCCGCCGTTCTGGAAGCCTTTCTCGATGGCTACCCCTGCACCCACTGTTACAGCTCCTGCCTGCTGTACGAGCTCCAGCAAGCCTTCCAGAGCCTTTCCGTTCGCTAAGAAATCATCAATCAGCAGAACTCTGTCTCCCTGACTGAGATATTCACGCTCCACCACGACAGTATAATCACGGTCATGTGTATAAGAATGCACAACAGTCTGATAGGGTTCGCCTAAAATATTGCTGGTACGGTGTTTCTTGGCAAACAATACCGGAACATGCATAGCCGCTCCAACAGCCAGAGCAATAGCAATTCCGGAAGATTCAATCGTCAGAATCTTACTGACACCGGCATCAGAAAAGAGCCTTGCAAATTCCGCGCCAAGTTCCATGATAAAGTCAGAATCCAGCTGATGATTGAGAAAAGACGAAACTTTCAGAACAGAACCTTGCAGAATTTTTCCCTCTGTGAGAATCTTATCTTCCAATGCTTTCATAAAACAAAATTTCTCCCTGATTTTTATAACAATGCACATATTTTGCATTTTTATTTTATCATATTTCTGTAATTTTGTCAAGTAAAATCAATCTTTCAGCAAAAATTTCATCAGTACCGGATTATGGTCAGTACACTGATACCCTGTATCAATATTCTGAACATAGGTACAGTCTACATTGTCAGACACGATAAAGCCGTCCAGAATGACCACGAAACTATTCTCATTGTAAGGCTCATTCGTATATCTGGAAGTAGCTGTCATGCCTTCGGTATAGTCGATGCAGCGGCTGAACCCTTCCGGAATCACTTCCGCAGGAAACGGATAACACCAGCTGTAAGTCTTATCTGTTCCGGGATTGCAGTATTCTTTTGAATCCCCTGTGAAATCGTGGTTGAAATCTCCCCCGCAAATGACATAGTTTCCCTTGTCATACTCCGCTTTCATGTCTGTAAACAGCATTTCAAGCTGCTGATTGCCCTGCTGGGCATCCGTTCCGTAAGCCGAAAGGTGCGTATTGATGACAATCAGCTCTTTTCCGTCCTGAACGGGTATCCGGGAAATGCTGTAACAACGGTCTAGATCCAGAAATTTCTTGACATCCGTTGCAATCGGCAGACTTCGCCTGAGTGCTGATGTAACATCAAAACGGCTTAATGTCAGGATTCCTGCATCAGTTGCCCCATGCGGTTCATAGAACGGGTACATGAGATATGCTGAATGATAATTCTGAGCAAATACAGCATCATAAGTGCCTTGCTCTGCAAAAAGATTCTTCACAATTTCGGGTTCATTCACATGCCAGCTTCTGTCCGCATCTGTGTCAAGTTCCTGAAACAGCACGATATTTGGAGACATCGAAAGAGCTGTATCAGTAATCGAGTTGATACAATACTCCACACTCTCTTTAGAACGAGCCCGGCTCTCTTTTCCTTCATCCATGAAAAAAGTAAAATCGGCTGTATATGCTCCAAATCCAGCATTATAGGAAATAATACCATATTCCGTATTGGTCTGTGCTGTTTCATCGGCATTTCCTTCCACGGTCAAAGAAAGATTATCCTCAATTCTCGAATAGGAGAGGAAGACATACGCAAGATATGCCAATACTGCCAGAATCAGCAATATACATGCTATCAGCAACACTTTCAAAAATTTTTTTATCATAAATAGAATCACTTCCGATATTCTGAAGGGGAGCACCAAATAGCTCACAGAAGAAGAGAAGCCGCTGCCCTTGAGTAATTTCTATTCCATTATAGCACGTCACATAAAACAGGTCAAGAGAACATATAAAAATTTTCAGAGGGATAATCTTCTAAAAGAAAAATTTACTCTGGTTCGGACAGGTCAGGTATCTTTCCGAACAGAAAGAAAGTGCATTAGTATACGACACTTTCTGTGGCTTGCTACACCATCAAAAACAGAAAGTATATGGATACCTGTTCAAACAGATTTTTCTCCTGATATGCATACCCCCATAACTTTTTTCTGGAAGGCTGACAAGCTCAAACCAGATACCCCTCTGAAAAAATATCTCATGCCAGAGCGATGGAGTTCACTCTCCTCAAAAAATGAGTGAAACAAAAACAGCAAGCATGGCACAGTGTAGTACAAATCAAAGATTTGACTCCG
>ERZ842401.8231-NODE-8231-length-10345-cov-3.965500_pt1 | contig 10345 bp, 7 predicted proteins | sample MGYA00521270_ERZ842401 | MGnify/ENA primary metagenome ERZ842401 (study PRJEB31892, sample SAMEA3878208) | bioreactor metagenome | biome: Moose rumen | place: Sweden | collected 2011-10 | study: EMG produced TPA metagenomics assembly of the PRJEB12797 data set... | reverse complement strand
TTCAATGATTTTGCATTGCTTTCAATACTTGTATACCTTGCAGCTCTTATGTGCGCCCACACAGCAGCCTTTAGAATTGCAGCTAATATGCGAATAGCTTTGCTTGAAAAGCTATCTGTATTGCCTTTGGGACGAATAGAGGAAATCGGTTCTGGAAAGCTTAGAAGAACTATTACTGATGCCACTGCAGCAAGTGAGACCTACCTTGCACATCGATTGCCAGATTTGGTGAGTTCTTTCGTGACACCTGTAGGAATCATAGTTTTACTGTTTGTGTTTGACTGGCGTTTTGGTCTTGCAACCTTGATTCCAACTATTCTTGCTTTCGTGTCTATGGCTGGCATGGCTGGGAAGAATATGCAGGAGGATATGAAAAATTACCAGGAGGCTCTTATGGATATGAACAATGTGGCAGTGGAATATGTTAGAGGCATTCCTGTCGTAAAGGCCTTTGGGCAGACTGTTCATTCCTTTACACGTTTCAAGGAGTCAATAGAGAGATATTATAAGTTTTGTATGGCATATACGGTAAAATGTCGCAAGCCCATGCTTACGTTTACTGTTGCCATAAATAGTGCATTCTTCTTCATTTCGGAGCTTACACTGATTTTGACAGTAAACAAGCCAGTTAGTGAGACCGTTTTACTTTCAGCCCTGTTTTATATCATATTTACCCCAATTGTGGCAACGGTGCTAAATCGAATACTTTTTGCTCAGGAAGATAATATGCTGATAACAGATAGTTTAGCCAGGGTGCATGATTTACTTGATGCTCAGTCTCTAGTGTTTAGTGATACTCCTGCAACACCAAAAGATAGTTGCGTAGAGTTTTCACATGTAAGCTTTAGCTACAACGAGGGTGCTACTGATGCTGTACATGATTTATCATTTAAGGTTGAACCAGGACAAAAAATTGCATTTGTAGGTCCTTCGGGAGGCGGCAAGACTACAGTTGCAAGTCTCATTTCTAGATTTTTTGATGCAACAGATGGAACTGTCAGTATAGGTGGCGTTGATGTTAAAAATATATCATCAGATGTTCTTTCGGACACAGTCTCATATGTATTCCAGGATAGTCATTTGTTAAAAACTAGCATCATGGAAAATGTTCGTCTTGGTAAACCAGATGCTACCACTGAGGAGGTTATGTCTGCACTTCACCTGGCACAGTGTGATGACATATTGGCGAAGCTTCCAAATGGAGTAGACACAGTCATAGGAGCTAAGGGAACCTATCTATCTGGAGGAGAGCAGCAACGTATTTCTATTGCAAGAATGATTCTGAAGGATGCCCCAGTTATAGTGCTTGATGAGGCAACCGCCTTTGCTGACCCAGAGAATGAGGCATTAGTACAAAAATCTTTTGAAGCATTAGCAAAGGGAAAAACATTAATTATGATTGCGCATAGGCTTACTACAGTTCAAAATGCCGACAAGATAATAGTGCTGGAGGATGGTCAGGCTGTAGAAACTGGTACACATGAGGATTTGATAAAGAAGGATGGATTATATAAACATATGTGGGATGAATATCAGACATCCATAAACTGGAAGGTAGGTGCTGCTGTATGAAAAAACGACTTATGGAAAAATATGCATTGACAGAATATGGTGCTAAAAGCTTTATTCAAGCTGTTGCTGCAACAGTAGCGGTCGACCTGGCTCTCATGGTGCCTGTTACAGTACTATTCTTTTTGGCAAATGACCTACTTGGAGGTAATGTACCGGCTAGTCATGTGATGCCTTATCAAATCGGATTAATACTTTGCCTCGTGTTGATATTTATCACTTCCTTTTGGCAGTACAACGCTCTTTATTTTACTACCTACAAGGAATCTGGTAATAGAAGAATAGCTTTATCTGAAAAGCTAAGACGTTTGCCACTTTCGTTTTTTGGAAATAAAGATTTAAGTGATCTTACAACTGTTATCTTAGGTGACTGTACTGCAATTGAGCACGCTTTCTCGCACCAGATGCCACAGTTTTATGGCTCAATGATTTCCACTGTGATTATTGCTGTTGGACTTCTATCCTATAACTGGAGGCTCGGAATTGCAGCATTGTGGCCACTTCCCATATCTTTACTTATAGTGGCATTTTCCAAAACCTACACAAATCGTGTTGGAAGAAAGCATACACAGGCAAAGCTGGATTTGGAGGAGTCAGTACAGGAGTTCATTGAATGTATGCGTGAGCTTAAGAGCAATCATGCCGAAGAAAAATATCTAGCTGGACTTGAAGGCAAGGTTAAACATGTAGAATCCCGTGCGATTGAGTCTGAAATTAAGACTGCATCTTATGTGGTAACAGCGCAGATGCTTTTAAAATTTGGCATAGCCACAGTAGCCCTTGTGGGCGGTGCACAGCTTCTGGCTGGCAAAATCGATGTGCTCACATTTTTTGCTTTCCTCATAGTTGTGTCACGAATATATGAGCCTATGAGCGGTAATCTTATAAATCTTGCAGCCGTAAATGCCCTTCAGATTAACACTGATCGTATGAGTGAGATAAATAGACTAAAAGCGCAGGAGGGTAAGACTGATTTTGCACCAGAAAATCAGGATATAGTATTTGATCACGTATCATTTGCATATAATGACGAGAACCAGGTTTTAAGTGATGTTAGCTTTACAGCTAAGAAGGGCCAGGTGACTGCATTAGTTGGTCCATCTGGTGGTGGTAAAACCACGGTTTCAAGGCTTGCCGCCAGATTTTGGGATGTAGATGGAGGGAAAATTACCCTTGGTGGAACAGATATTTCTAAAATAGATCCGGAAATCCTGCTTAAGAATTATTCGATTGTTTTTCAGGATGTAACCTTGTTTAATAATAGCATTATGGAAAATATCCGAATTGGCAGAGAGAATGCAACTGACGAGGAGGTAATGGAGGCAGGCAGACTTGCGAATGTAGATGAATTTGCAGATAAGCTTGCTGATGGCTGGAACGCACAGATTGGTGAGAACGGCAATCAACTATCGGGTGGAGAACGTCAACGAATTTCCATTGCCAGGGCATTCTTAAAGGATGCACCGATTATACTCTTGGATGAGGCAACGGCATCCTTAGATGTAGAAAATGAAACAAAGGTGCAGAGTGCACTTTCGCGATTGCTAAAAGATAAAACAGTCATAATTATCGCGCACAGAATGCGTACAGTCGCAGGAGCTGATAAAGTGGTTGTTATTAAGGACGGTAAGGTTGCTGAATCTGGAAGTCCTGCGGAGCTCAAGGAAAAGGATGGATTATATGCTCATATGATTTCTATGCAGTTGGAATCTGAAAGCTGGAAAATGGCTTAAAATATAATAAATTTGGGGACTGTGAAATTTTATCTAAAATTTTACAGTCCTTTTATTTGACTTTGGAGTTAGTTTATGCTAACATCTGATAACGGTGTTATCAGGAGGTAAAGTTATGCCTATTTATGATAGAGAAATAGATGGAAAAATTTTGGATAGTGCAAGAGCTGAATTCTTAGAGAAAGGGTATATAAATGCATCTCTAAGGAATATTTGTAACAAAGCAGGAGTTACTACAGGAGCCTTTTATAAGCGATACCCCGGTAAAGAAGAATTATTCACAGCATTGGTCCAGGATGTATTGGATGATATAGATGGTGTTGTTGCAGATAAAAGCATTAATTATTCGAGTCCAGATATTTCAGACAAGCAGCTTTACGACATGTGGACTATGACGGATGAATATATAGGATGGTGGTTTGATTTTCTGATGGAAAGACGCATAGGCTTTACTCTGCTTATTAAGTGCTCGGAGGGCTCGTTGTATCAGAATTTTCAGCATGATTTGGTTGAGAAAGTTTGTGCTGAAACATACAAGTGCTATAAGGAAGCTGCGGATAGAGGCATTGCAAGAAAGGATGTTACTCATAGAGAGCTGCATGTTCTTACTACTGCTTTCTGGAGCGCAATGTTTGAACCCTTTATTCATGATTTTTCAGATAAAGAAATAAAACTTCATTGCGAATTAATCATCAAATTTATAGATTGGCATAAGGCTTTAGGTTTCAAAGATTTTGACTAATTTGGGAGGAATGTGTCATGTTAAAAAAGGTTAAACCTTATATGGGAGAATATATGGTCTACACAAAAATGGCTGTTTTATGCGTATGTATAGCTACTATTTTAAGTGTTGTTCCATATTATTTTCTGTATCAAATTATTGTATCGCTACTAGACGGTGGAAGCATAGTGATAAGCGAGGTATTCATTAAGGCGGTTCTTACGGGCTTTTGTTTCGTTGGCAATTCTCTGTTTTATATTACTGGGCTAAGGTTTTCGCATATCAGTGCATTTAATACCTTGAAGAATATTAGAATTTCGTTACAAGGTAAGCTGGAGTCTCAGCCATTAGGAAATATTCAAGAACTTGGCAACGGTAGAATAAAGAAATTATTTACAGATGATATTGATACCATTGAGCTTCTTTTAGCACATGCTATACCCGAGGGAATTGCAAATCTGCTTATACCGGCAATTGTTGTGCTTGCTATGTTTATAGTTGATTGGAAGCTTGCATTGTTAAGCCTTCTATCATTACCCTTTGGGATGTTTGCAATGGGAATGATGTATAAGGCTGGTATGAGCCGCATGGATGCATACTATTCAGCTGCAGCTAAGATGAATAATACAATTATTGAATACATTAATGGGATGGAAGTAGTTAAGGTATTTAATCGTGATGGTGAAAGTTATAAGAATTATAAGACTGACATAGTGAGCTATCGTGATTTTACTTTGGCGTGGTATAAGGTGTGTTGGCCATGGATGGCATTATACTCAAGCATTATACCCTGCGTTGCGCTGTTTACCATTCCTTTTGGAGCTTGGCTTGTTTTTATAGGGGCAAGCAGTCTATCAGATTTTATTCTGGTTATATGCATGTCCCTAGCTGTTGGAGCACCACTCCTTAAAGCAATGGGATTCATGGGAAGTTTCCCGCAGCTGGATTACAAGATTGAAGAACTTGAAAAGCTAATATCTACACCATCACTAAAACAATCTGAAAAAGATTTTGATGGAGATGGCTATGATATTGACTTCGAAAATGTCCACTTTTCTTATAAGGACGAAGAAGTTATCCATGGAATTAATTTGAAGCTAAAGGGAGGAGAAATGACAGCTCTAGTTGGAGAGAGTGGAAGTGGTAAATCTACTTTAGCCAAGCTTTTGGTTCACTTTTATGATCTTGACAGTGGACATATCACATTAGGTAAGCAAAAGCTCACCGATATGTCCATTGAAGCGCTTAATAAGCAAATATCATATGTTTCCCAAGAACAATTTTTATTTAATACCACTATTTATGAAAATATTCTATTAGGCAAACCAGATGCAACAAGAGAAGAAGTGGTTCAAGCTTCGTCAAGAGCTCAGTGTGACGAATTTTTACAGAGATTTGAAAAGGGAATAGATACTTCTGTTGGAGATGGAGGCAAGATGCTCTCAGGAGGAGAAAGACAGAGAATTTCTTTGGCAAGAGCATTGCTTAAGGATGCCCCAGTGATAGTTTTGGACGAGGCTACAGCATTTATCGATCCTGAAAACGAAGAAAAAATGAATGCGGCAATATCTGAAGTTGTAAAAGGGAAAACTGTTATAGTCATAGCTCATAGGCTACATACAATAATGGGTGCAGATAATATTGTTGTTATGCATGAAGGCAACGTAATAGCTAGTGGTAAACATGAGGAATTATTAGCAAGTTGTGATGATTATAAGAAACTATGGAAGGCTGCCGAGGATAGCACATCGTGGGAGGTGAGAGCATGATATCTTTTATAGGAAGAATTCTTAATGTTGCAAAGGACTACAAAGCTAGATTGTATGTTGCAGCAATATGCTCATTCATTAAGGCTGTTTTGAGTAAAGCCCCTATTGTAGTGTCATTTTTATTAATCAAGGAGTTTGTTGATGGTTCTATCACAGGGGCTAGTTGCTTATATGCAGGTTTTTTAATGATAGCTTCAATAATACTTCAATGCACATTCCAAAATATTTCTGATAGGTTGCAATCAGGAGCGGGGTTTGAAATATTTGCAGATATGAGACTTGCGCTTGGAGAGCATTTGCGGAAAATGCCAATGGGCTTTTTCACTGAGGGAAATATAGGCCGTATAAGCTCAGTACTTTCCACCGATATGAATTTTATTGAAGAAAATCTGATGATGCTTTTAGCTGATATAATGAGTTACCTTTTTTCAGCAATTATTTTTGTTATTTTCATGTTTTTCTTTAACTACAAGCTTGGATTGATAAGCTTGCTTATAACATTGATAGTTTTTTCTATTGGAGAGGCAATGAAAAATGGCACTCTTGCACATTCTGAGGAAAGGCAAGCCGCTAGTCAAAAGCTAACTGAGTCAGTAATAGATTTTACAGAAGGCATAGGAATCATTAAAACATATAATATGCTGGGAGAAAAATCGAAAGAGTTAACGAACAGCTTTAGGGAATCTTGTGAAAAAAGCATAAAATTTGAAAATGACTTTTCCCCTTGGTCTTTCGCTTTAAACGCGACTTGTGGCTTGGGTGGCGCAGTAATGCTAGCTATGACTTGTTTTTTATATGTAAATGGAGAATTGTCATTGGTATATTTAATAGGAATGCTTCTATTTGTATTTGAGCTTTTTGGTCCACTCAAGGCTTTCTACGGACAAGTAACAAGGCTTACGGTTATGAGTGCCTGCCTTGATAGGATTGAAGCCATATTTGATGAAGAAGAGCTGAAAGATGAAGGAATAGGGTTGTTACCAGATGAAGGAAATTTACCTGAGATAGGTTTTGAGGATGTCACTTTTGCATACAACAAGGAAGACGTGCTGAAAAATATTTCCTTTGATATTAATGCCCATACTATGACGGCACTGGTAGGTCCTTCCGGTAGTGGCAAATCTACTATAGCAAGCTTGCTTGCAAGATTTTGGGACATAAAGGAAGGACATATACTAATAAGAGGGCAGGATATTAGGAACATACCTTTGGCAGAATTAATGAATCACATAAGCATGGTATTCCAAAGAGTATATCTGTTCCAGGATACAGTCTATAACAACATTGCCATGGGAAGGCTAGATGCTACCAAAGAAGAGGTATATGATGCGGCAAAAAAAGCAAGGTGCTACGACTTTATTATGAATCTGCCAGAAGGCTTTGACACAGTGATTGGGGAAGGCGGTGCTAGCCTTTCGGGTGGAGAAAAGCAGCGCATTTCTATTGCAAGATGTATTTTGAAGGATGCTCCTATAGTAATTTTGGATGAGGCAACAGCAAGTGTTGACGCGGACAATGAGGTTTATATTCAAAAGGCGATATCAGAGTTGGTAAAAGGAAAGACATTGCTTGTAATAGCCCATAGATTAAATACGATTGCTAAGGCAAACCAAATACTTGTTGTAGATGATGGTCAAATCGTAGAAAGAGGAACCCATACTGAATTAATTGAAGCTAATGGAATATATTCAAAAATGGTTCAAAAAAGAACTTCGATGAAGAGCTTTTTAGGTTAATAGTTAGATTGATTGGAGAATTTAAAAGATGGAAAATAATAAGCTTAATGTAAAGGATTTAATAAATGTAGGTGTGTTTACGGCACTTTATTTTGTAGTTTTCTTTGTGTGTAGTTTCGTTGGATATATACCAGTCTTAATGGTAATATTGCCAGTTATATGCGGTTTGGTCGCGGGCATCCCCTTTATGCTCTTTCTCAGTAGAGTGAGAAAGTTTGGAATGGTGACAATAATGGCGATTATTCTTGGAATTTTAATGCTTGTTATGGGACGACCTTGGCCTGTATTTCTTATGGCTCTTTGTGCTGGATTAATTGCAGACTATGTGTTGAAACTTTCAGAATATAAGAGCGTTAAGTTGTGTATTGTTGCATCAGGAGTTTTTAGCTTGTGGATGATGGGAATGACGCTTCCTATGTTCTTCGGATATAGAGATAACTATCTTGAAGGGCTTGCTAAAGGTTATGGACAAACATATGCAGACACGCTGGCTAGTCTCACCCCTAATTGGATGTTCTTTGTGCTAATAATACTTTGTTTTGTTGGTGGATTACTTGGTGGTCTTTTAGGATCAGCAGTGCTCAAAAAGCATTTTAAAAAGGCAGGGATGGCTTAATGAGTGCCGATGTTGAGCTGTTTCAGATAACAGGTAAAAGGTCTCCTATAGATCCTAGAGTGGGCCTTCTATCAATTGTAACAGTAAGTGCTGTTATGATTGGAGGAAAACTTACTGGTGTGGAGTTTTGGCTACGAATATGCTGTTGCATTATTCCTTTCCTAGGGCTTTTAGCCATAAAAAAGTGGAAGACTGCGATAATCTATGGAGTATTTTATGCTTTTGCAATCTTGATGGAGGGAGCAGCCTTTAATCTTACAACTGGCATAGCTAATTTAATAGTTATGATTTTAGGTGGGGTGATATCTAGATTTTTAGCTCCCATTGCAATGGGATATATGGTCATGCAAAGCACTACTGTGGCCGAATTCATTGCTGCAATGGAAAAGATGCATGTTCCATCAATTATTACTATTCCACTGTCGGTAATGTTTAGATTTTTTCCTACAATTGCAGAGGAAAACAAAGCAATTTTAGATGCAATGAAGATGAGACAGATACATGGGCTGGAATCTGGAATTATTAAGCGTATGGAATATGAGCTTGTTCCAATCATGATGAGTACAGTACGGATTGCTGATGAATTAAGCCAAGCAGCATTGACAAAGGGGCTTTCTTGCGAAACGAAGCGTACACACATATGTGATGTGGGTTTTAGAATAAGAGATTTCATAGCTATAATTCTTTTGTTAACAATTTTGATTCTATATATGGTTTTTTAATATGGTGCAACTAAAAAATATATCTTATTCATATAGAATAACTGATTCAGAAGGAAATGAAGTGTTAAGGCCAGCCTTAAAAAATTTTGACCTCGAGATAGACTCAGGAGATTGCATTGTTCTCACAGGAGCATCTGGATGTGGGAAAAGTACGGTTTGTCGTTTGATTAATGGACTTATTCCACATTATTTCGATGGAGAATTAGAGGGCGATGTCACAATTTCAGATATGAATTTGTCATCAAGTCCAATTTATGAAACTGCCAAGCTTGTCGGAAGTGTTTTTCAGAATCCTAGAAGTCAGTTTTTTAATGTGGAAACCACGTCAGAACTTGCCTTCGCAGCGGAAAATCAACAACGTTCACCAGAACAGATTAAAAGTGATATTGCTGCAGTCGCTAAAGAATTTGATATGGAACTATTATTAGATAGAAGTATGTTTGAATTATCGGGAGGCGAAAAACAAAAAATTGCATGTGGCAGTGTCGCAGTGGCCAATACAAATATAATTGTATTAGATGAACCTACATCAAATTTAGATTTGGAAGGAATAGAGACTCTAAGATGCATTTTGGCACAGTGGAAATCTGAAGGAAAAACTATAATAATCGCAGAGCATAGACTTTATTTTCTTAGGGAATTAGCCGACAGAGTCTTGGTGTTAAAAGACGGACTTATCAAAGTCGATCAGGAGGGAAAAGACTTTTTTGAACTTGATGATAATTTGATTTCACATATGGGACTTAGATCGACGAAGCTCTTTCCAACTTGGGATGATAGCCTAAAAAAATCCTTCGACAAAATAATCAGGTTTGAAAATATATATTTTAAATATGATAAAACTCATGGCATAGATATAGATAATCTTGAAATTCCTTGCGAAGGAATAACGGCAATTGTCGGAACGAACGGCGCAGGGAAAACAACATTTGCTAGAACTATATGCGGATTACATAAAGGAGCTAAAGGAACTGCTTTTATAGATGGTAAGCGAATAAAAATTTCCAATATGCTAAATAACTGCTATATGGTCATGCAAGATGTAAACCACCAATTATTTACGGACAGTGTTTTAAAAGAGGTTTTGATAAGTGTACCTAACACAATATCAGAGTCATCAAAGAAGGAAAAAGCGCTTGAGGCATTATGCCTGCTTGGGCTAGATGAATTATCTGAGTATCATCCAATGTCACTCTCGGGTGGACAAAAGCAAAGATTGGCGATAGCAAGTGCAATTGCGGCAGACAAGAAAATTCTTATATTTGATGAACCTACAAGTGGGCTTGATTATTTGAATATGAGAAAAACTGCAGAAGTTTTAAAAATGCTTAAAGAAAAAGGGAAGACTATTATAGTAATTACACACGATACAGAGTTAATTGCACTATGCGCAGACTGTATTGTGCAAATCAATTCTGGGAAAATGTCCTAGGGCAATAACTTTTAGCACCTAAAGGACAAAATTTATTATAATCGGGA
>ERZ842401.8230-NODE-8230-length-10347-cov-3.514283_pt1 | contig 10347 bp, 8 predicted proteins | sample MGYA00521270_ERZ842401 | MGnify/ENA primary metagenome ERZ842401 (study PRJEB31892, sample SAMEA3878208) | bioreactor metagenome | biome: Moose rumen | place: Sweden | collected 2011-10 | study: EMG produced TPA metagenomics assembly of the PRJEB12797 data set... | reverse complement strand
TATAGCGTGTTGAAGGCGTATAAAAAGAAAATACAGAGAAAGGATCTTGATTGTTATAAGCTGCAAGCATGTTATAGCCGACTACGTAAGTTAAAATGAGAACGATTGAGAAAATTATTCCGAGCCAACGTTGACCGATTGCGTCCTGCATGTAATAGGAAGGGCCTCCGTAGCTGTGTCCTTGAGAATAACGTTTCTTGTAAATTTGAGCAAGAGTTGATTCTACAAATGCCGAAGCACCTCCGAGCAATGCAGTTACCCACATCCAAAATATCGCGCCGGCTCCTCCGAGACATAAGGCCGTTGAAACTCCCATGATATTTCCTGTTCCAACTCGTGAAGCTGTTGAAACCATTAAAGCCCCGAATGATGAAGTTGATTCGAGATTAACAGGTTTTTCAGAGACGACTCTGACAGATTCGCCGAAAAGACGGAACTGTAAGAAATTCATTCGGATCGTGAAAAAAATCCCTGCCAAAACAAGAATTAACGGTACAACATACGGTTCATATAAAAAGCCGCTGATAGTGTTAATGATAGAATTTATATTGCTAAGCAAAATTATCGCTCCTTTTAATGAAAATAATTTAATTTTGGAACTATACCAAAAATTCATGTTATCTTCAAATTCCAGAATTTCAGAATTTCATATTTTCCGTTAATATTTCAAAGACAGGTTATAATAACAAAATAAATTCGTTACGGAGGATTTTTTGGCTGACAATCCGGAGGGCGTAAAGGCCTTTATCCGTGCAATCCAGAAGGCATCTGCTTTTGTTCAGGCTTGCCCGAAGGAAGCGGCGGAAATCCAGCTTTTCAATGACTACACGACGGGAACTGCTGAAGGAAATGCCGAAATCCTAAAGACCTTAAATTACGCACCATCTTACATAAAAGGAAAGCAGACTTTCGTAAATGCCGTTACAGAGCTTAAAGATTTAGGACTTCTAAAGCCTACGACAGATGTTGATGCTTTTATAAAGCGCGGTTATGTAAATATCGACGGAATCCCAGAAGGTTATATTTATAATCCGCAGACAAAAGAATTTACAGAGCTTAAATAGCGGCTCTTTCCCGCCCGCACAGGGCGGGCTTTCGTGCTAAGAGCACATCGCGTTTCCGTCGTAATGGCAAAAGCGAAGAAAGGCAGATGCCCGAATGTGTGGACATCTGCCTTTTTTAACAAAACTAATGAGTAGAACTACTCGGATTTTGTGAGAGTTGCGCTCGGAGTTCCCATTGCTTCAACATTGACAGTAAATGTGTATGCTGGAGACTCGCCAGACAAATCAACTTCAAAAATAACTTTTTTAGTCGCTTGCTCACTGTCACCGTCAGCATATCCCGAAAGAGTCCATTTCGTTACTGTCTGTCCAGATGTAGTTGCAGCCCATTTTATGTTCGTATACTCTCCGCTCATCTGCGTGGATGAATAAGCGAATGAACCATTGGCAATTGTTACAGTTATATTGTAATCATTATTCAGCACCGTAAGAGAACCTGTGTATTTTCCCCAATATGCTGCATAACCTTCATAGCTGTTATCATATTCTTTTCCTGCAGTAAGAGCCGCAGAAGTGTAATTCTGAACATAAGAACTATTTTTCATAGAAGGCACATCGAACAAAACGCTTTCACCAAATGTTAGAGAAGCGGCAGGATTATCAGCTGTATAGCGCTCTTCGCTGGGGTAGCCGTACACGACAGCGTTTCCGTCGTCATCAGTCGTCCATTTGACATACTCATATTCTGTCTTCGTTGTACCGTATCCTTTTGCAGCCCAAGAAAAAGTCGTCTCGGTAACGCCTGCCCACATTGGATAATCTGTTCCCATCAAAGACCATGTTCCCCAATAATCATTATAGAGGCTTGAAAAATTGAACTCGACTTCCACACTTGCAGATTCCAAACCATCTTTTTCAGCGGTTACTACAACTTTTCCCTCAGCTTTTCCAGAAAGTGTCGTGCCTGAAAGAGTTGCAAAATCAGAGCCGCTTGTAATTGAGAGGCTTGCGTCAGATGGACTTACAGTGATTGTCACAGATTTTCCAACCGCAGCTGTTGAAGCAGAAACAGAAAGTGAAATTTTATCATCATCGTCTTCGTCGTCAGAACATGAGACGAAACCAAAACCGATGGCACAAAGGGCCATGAAACCTAAAAATGCTTTCTTGAGCATATAAAATCCTTTTGGGGAGAAACTCCCACATTTTTTTTCTATAAGGCAGGCATACGCCCGTCTTTTTTATCACAACACGGCTACCGGTCTGCCGTGAAAGTAATCTACATGATTGTGGTGATTTCGACGCGCTCAATCACCACTTTCGCTTTCAAAAATCTCTTCAATCGGGAAGGGCATTGCGCCGGGCTTAAAGCTCACGCGCCAAGTCAGAATGCCGTTTTCGAGTTTTCCGACCAAAGTCACTTCGTTCAAAGTCCGCTCTTCTGTGGTAACTGAGCAGGATTCTTTGTACAGGTAATAAATGTCTCCGTTTTTTTTTACTTGAACGCCCTCAATGTCGAACGCACCCACCGACATTTGTTCCGTGTACGAAACTGGATTCGTGGTGACGGTTACGGTGTTCGCTGCCAGCGCGCTTGTGTCCTTGATTTTTACGCTTGTCGGGACAAGGTTTCCGTTCTCGTCCTCAGTCGCAGTTCCCTGTCCTGTTGCAAGATAGGTGTCGTTTCCGCCGATTACCAAAAATCCGTAAGTTCCTGTGTAAGATTCATTTCCTGCCCAATTTGCCGCTGTTGCAAAAGAAGGAATCTCAATTGAAATGTCTTCTACATCAGCATCAAGGGTGATTTCCGTTGGCGTGGTGTTTTTTTCGATTGAATTTTGCTTTGTCATGGGAACGCGGGTGTTCGTCATATTTGAAACGCCGCTGAATTCATCGCCCGTAAGCAAAATCACCAGTTCGTTCGGTGAGTTGATTCCGATTTGTACGACCATCGATGCTTTTGACGAATCTTTTTGCGCGCAGTACGAAACTTCCGAAGGCGCAAACCAATAGAGCGTGTAATTTGCCGCAGAATTTTTGACCGCATAGTAATAGAACTGATTGTTGTTCATGCCGTTTACGCTCATGTTCCAGTCGCAGCGTTCGTCGTTGTAGAGAATGATTGAAGGAATCAGCGTGTTTCCGCTTGAGGCCGTGATGTTTCCGTAGTAGGTGTAGCCGTAGATTTCAGAAATGTCGTAATCGATCACGCTTTCGTCGTTCTCATTTTCGCACGAGAAAAATGAGAAAAGAGAAAGCAGTGCAAGTGCCGTAAAGAATGTTTTTTTCATTATGAATCTCCTAAAATTTCAGTTTTGCTCCGAGCCGAAGAAGTGTTCCTTCGTTCAGTCCATAATATTCTTTTTGATTTTCTCCGTTTGTTCCTTTTTTGAAGTGCAGGTTATTCAAGATGTTGTCAGCCCCCAAATAAACGGTCAGTTTTTCATCCCTGAATTTTTTGGAGATGTCAGCTCCGAGCATAAAATAGTCGGGCGTGTAATAGTCACTTCCCGCACTCAAAAGCTGTGGTGAGTTCCACTGGGCGTTTACCGAACAGGTCGTTTCCAAGAGAGGAATCGTGTATTCAACATTCGCAGTCACTCTGTGCCTGACCCGCAAAGCCAAATCTTCCCACGAGTCAGATTCTTCATCAAAATATTTTGCCTGTGTGAGAGCGTAGCCTGCCTTGATTTTGAGCCTGTCCCAGTCGGAAGAAAGGGAAATCTCTCCGCCGTAGGTCATCGCCTTGTCCACATTCTGATACTCTCGGATTTGCGGACTTGAAGAAGCATCGATTACAACCGAGTCAATCAGGTCGATGATGTAATTGAAGTAGCCTTCGAGAGAAAATTTGAAGATGTCAGCCACATTCTGTTCCCAGCCAGCGTTGAAGCCGTGGGATTTTTCCGGGACAAGGTCGGAGTTTCCGTAGAGAATGAAGTTTCCGCTTCCGGGCGCGTAGTTGTGCTTGAAAATCCAGTATTTTTCGCACAAAGAAGGGATTTTGTAGCCCATTCCGTAGCTTGCACGAAGGGCAGTTTTTTCAGTCGGATTATATTTAATAGAAAGTTTGGGAGTCGCCATGAAATTAACGCTTGAATCCTGAATGCTCGGTGCATAATCAAATCGGACTCCGGGAACTATCGTCAATTTTTCGTCAAAAAACAAAATGCTGTCCTGTGCAAAAAGAGCCGTTTCAAGGGCGTACTTTCGCTCCTCAAAAGAAGTGCCGTCAATCGACTCAAGGTTTGCGTTTATGCCAATCGTTATGTCCTGAAAATCCGTCGGCTTCCAGTGAGAGCGCAAATCCGTCTCCCAGTCGGCTGAATTCGACTCGGTTTCCTTTGAGCTTGAATAGCTTCCCGCCTTTACATTGTATTTTGTGTCAAGATAGTAAAATTTTCCTGCTGAAAAGCCGTCGATGTAAAAATTGTCGCCGAAGATGTACTTTCCGCTGAATCCGCCTTCGCCCCGTGTTGAGCGGTATTCCATCTCTGTGCCTTTGTCGTAGCCTGTTTTGGTGAAGTTCGCGACTTGGTAGGAATCTGCATACAATCCGTAAAGAGAAGCGTTCCCCCAAACATCTTTCCAGGAAAGAGTGTCGCGGGCAAAGGCTAAGATTTTTTTTGTGTTCTCGTAGTAAGTTACGCTTCCTGCAAGAGCGTCGGCCGCAGTCTTTTCTTTTCCAGGAACATAGTCAAGGCTTGCTATGAGCGCGTTTGAAAGATTCGTGCCGCCTGCAAAAAGACTTCCTGCCGCATAATTTTTCCAGTCCTTAATTGAGGGCGAAAAGCCGAATTCCTCGGTAAGACTTCCAGAAACTGTGATTTTTTTGTCGGAATCGGCTTGGCTTTCGTTTTGCTTCGTGATGATGTTGACAGCCCCGCCCATAGCCTCGCTTCCGTAAAGTACGGAATCTGCGCCTTTTATGACTTCAATTCGCTCGATGTTTTCAACAGGAATCTGAAAAATCGGCGTGCTTCCCGAAATGTCCGTGGCAACCGTAACTCCGTCAATCATGATTTTTACATAGCCTGTTCCCAAGCCCTGCATGGTGACGCTTTCGTTCGCATTCCCCGCACTCGCGTTCTGCACCTGTATGCCCGGAAGCGTTTTGAGAGCGTCGCCCACGGTTTTGCTTCCCGACTTGCGGATTTCTTCGTCCGTGATGACTTCCTTTTGTTCGGTTTCTTCGCTTATGTCCTGAGAGATTTTTGAAGCGTTTACAGAAATGACATCATCTTTTTCATCAAGACTCTGAGAAAAGACGGGCATAAGTGAAATAAGATGAAATGAATTTATAATAAAAAATATTTTTTTAACTGTGGTATTCATAGATGTTACTGGGTAATTAAAGTTAGTAAAAACTAACAAGAAAGAATATAAAATTTCATTATTTTGTTCAAGTTGTTAGCGTTAAGTAACTTGTTTTTTTATACTCGCGTTTTTCGAGGCTTCCCTAACTTGCGAATACCGCGATGACGGAGAATTTTCAATCTTTATAACTGGTTCAAATTCCTATCTCCTGCGCGAAACTGAAAAACAAGCCCCGCCGCCAAAAACTGACAGCAGGGCTTGAAAATTCAAAAAGCGTCATTCTGAGCGAAAGTGAAGAATCTTGCTTTTCAAGTTACAGATATTGATTTTTACTCGCCTTCTGAGACTACTTTGTAGAGCTGACCATTGAATGTCTTTGATACAACAGTCTCTGCATTTGCTGCATAGTCTGTTGAAGAAAGCTCGACTTCAGAACTTCCCTTGTACCAGGTTATGTTTTCTCCTAAATCTTCAAAAATAATTGATTCCAAAGAAGCAGGAGATCTGTCAAAAACATTTGTCTCAATGACTGCAACTTTAGGACCGAACGTAACTGTCTTTAATGAAGAGCAGCCCTGAAGCATCTGTGTGCTGATTGTTTCGACATTAAGATAGATTTCTTCAAGTGCTGTGTTAATGGCGAGTGCGCCTTTTCCAATTTCTGTTACCTGTTCGCCGATTGTAATTGATTTAAGCTCCGGATGATTTTGAATTGCATGGTCGCCGATTTTTGTCACAGTGCCAGGAATTTCAAATGTTTCGATTGATTTATAAACAGGAACATAAACAATTTTCGTTCCGTCCTTGCTGAAAATCATGTCATCTTCAATCTTGTAATTTGCATTTGAAGAAGAAATTTCGATAGTTTCAAGAGCCGGCGTGTTGTAAAAATAGTTTCCCGTCAAATCTTCAACGGCTTCTCCAATCACAAGTTTTTTGAGATTTGTTTTGTGCATGAAATTCGTCGTATAGCCTGTTCCGATTGTAGTTACTGTGTCAGGAATAACAAGTGTCTCAAGCTTGCTTGCAATCGGATAATAAACGATTTTTGTCTTTGCTTTGTCATACATGATTCCGTCAACAGAGCAAAAATTTGGATTTTCATCTGATACGATTACAGATTCCATTGACGAAGTGATTTTTGAATAAGGCTGTCCGAAAGTTTCGAGTCCTTTTCCGATAATTAATTCTTTTAGACCAAGATTCAAGGCTCCAGCGGCAATTGATTTTACGCTGTCAGGAATTGTAAGTGAAAGTAACCCTGTACTATCAAATGTCATAGTATCGATTGTAGTTATCGTTTCTGGCAGTTCAATTTTTGCAAGTTTTGCACAACAGTAGAAAGTATATTGTAAACTTGTAACGCCTGTAGTTTCAGAAATATCAAGGTCAATATTAGCAGAAGAAAGATTTCTGATTGCACTTGCAATTGCAGTAAGCGTGTCTGCATCAAGTTCTCCAGTGATTTTTACGACAGTATTTTCTGTAAGGGCTGCAATTTTTTCCGGTGCCTCACTAGCAGTTACGGTAATTGTCGCATTGAATTCAGCTTCTTCGCTTGAACCACCGTATTCATAATTGTAATTTTCGCCTTTTACCAAATCTGATGTGTCGCTGTTCATTGCAACAATCGTAGCAACGCATGTGTATGGATTTGCAGATGTGTTCCACTTTACGGTCATTTTAGGCTCTGTCTGTCCGGCAACAGCATAGGCTGCAAGACTCCATTGATTTGTATTCTCGTCCTTTGAAAATTTTACGGCAGGATAAGAGCCGCCCATTGCAGAGCTGTAAATGGCAAGTGAATTTTCCGTTACAACAAGACAGCAGTCAATCCCCATCATACTTCCCCAGTAGCTTCCGTAAAGCGTGCTTTGCTCCACATCCGGGTATGTCGTGCTGTCGTCATTTGTGGTGTCGCCTGAATTTGTGTCATACTCGCCGTTGTAGGCGTTTCCGCGCGTGCAGGTGGCGAATGTTGCGATTGACTGCATCGGAACGATGCACGGAACGCATGTCGCGCTGTCGTCTGAAATCGTGAATGTGACCGTAACATGGGTCGTGTCTTTAGAAGTGTCCTCGCCTTCATTGTAACACTGTGCAAGGAAAGTTCCGTCTTCGTTCTTCGTGTATTTTACGACTGAATAGCCCTGTGCCATCATCGTGCTTTTAAGAGCGATTCCGTCCGCATTTACCACAAGGCACATGTCGTAGCTTGTGCCGCTTACGCTGAGGCTTCCCCAGTAAGAGCCGTAGAGCGAAGTCTGCTCGGCTTCCGTCAGGCCGCCCGAAACTTTGGATTCGTCATTCTGACTTACCGGCTCTGAAGACGGAGTTTCGTCATCATCAGAATCGGAGCAGCCTAGAAGCCCCCCACCCTATACAAACGAATAGCAAACTCAGAAAAAGAGCCTTGCCCCAACTTTTTGTTTTCGTTGCCTTCATTGCAACCTCCAAGATAGATAATGATAATTATAGTTAGCCAAAACTAACTACAGGGGATAGTGTATCTCTTTTGGGAAATTTGTGCAAGCAGTTAGGTACTGCTAACTACCTAAGCGAAAAATCCATCACAAAGGTGAGAGTCATTGCGTTCATTCCTGCGCCCATCTTTTTGAAGGGGGCGGATTTTTTTACGGCTTTTAGGCTCGCTTCGTTCAAGATTTCATGCTCGCAGGGGCTTATGATGCTACATTCGGCAAGGCTTCCATCAGGATGTATGACCACAGAAAGCCGCACTTTGCCTTCAAGACCTTTTGCGCGCGCAGAAGCGGGGTACTGTTTTTTGCTTGCGATTCGGCTCAGCGCGTAGGATTTGTAGCTTGCGGTGGCTTTTTGTACTTCCTCTGAAATGACGGGATTTTCTGAAAATTCGCCCGCACTTTCTGTTTGGGAAGAATCTTCCGTGCTTTCAGAAAAATTTTCTTCAGCTGAGTCGGCTGTTTCGTCTTGATTTTCAAATTCTTCACTTTTTTCTTCTAGCTCTGCCGTCGGCTCTTTTGGAATCGTGGGAATTGAATTTTCCGATTTTGGCTGATTTTCTTTCTCGACTAGTTTTTCAACTGGTTTAATTTTTCGCCGTTGCGTGACTTTTACGACCGAAACGGCATTTTCTGAAATCGATTCGCTGACGGTGGCGGTCACATGGAAATTCCAGAACGGAAGCGCGAGAATTCCCAAAACCAGCGCGAGCGTGAAAACTGCGCAAAAAAGCCAGCGTTTGGGAGAAAATGAGTGAAGTTCGCTTAAAGATTGTCTGGTCAAGCCAGACAATGACACTTTTTCATTCAAGCATTTCATGGACGATTCCTATGCGGCTGATTCCCGCGTTCTGGATTTTCGTGAGAATCTGAACGATGTGCTCAAATTCAACGGTGCGCTCACATTCGAGCGAGAGGGCAATTTCCGCATTTTCGGCGTACAGATGCTTCAAAGTCGGCTCAAGTTCTTCCATCGTGATGATTTTTCCGTCAAGTTCCAGAGAATCGGACGAAACGGCAAGAACTTTTGTGGAATTGTCCTCAGTGCTTTCAGTCGATTCTTCGGTTTTCGGCAATTCCAACGGCAGCGATGTTTTTTTGAACTGCGTGGAGACCATAAAAAAAATCAGAAGGATGAAAATCACATCAATCATCGAAGTGATGTTGATTGAAAGTTCCTCCTCGTTATGATGCAAAAAATCAAGACTGTGCATCTTCGTCCTCATCGTACAGACTCATCGCCAAAAGCCGCTTTTCGATGATTCGTTTGAATGTGCGGTAACACAGGAGCGACGGAATTGAGATTATCATGCCGAATGCCGTTGTGAGCGTGGCTTCCCAAATGCCGCCCGACAAATCCGAGATGTTCACGTTCGTTCCCGCCTCAGAAAGTTTCGAGAACGCGCTGATTAACCCCGTGACCGTGCCGAGCAATCCCAAAGACGGCGCAACTGACGAAATGAAGTTCAAAAACCACAGCCCGCGGTTCATTTCGTAGTACAAAATCGAACATTCCGACTGAAACGCCTTTTCTTTTTTCTGATTTTCAAGGTTCGCACATTCGCTCATTTTTGTTTGCAGCCGAAGAAGCACATCGCGTTTAGAGCCTCGCCGTGTCTGAAAAAAATAAATCCCCCGCTCAATGCACTGGCACACGCAAAAGCAAAGCAACGCCGCAAGCACCCAGTTTACAGGACCACCTAAGTTGATAAATTCAATTAGTTTCATTTTTTGCTCCAAGTTTTGATTTCATTGTTGTGAAAACATGCTTCATTGCTAGAATTGGGTGATATTTCATCATTCTAGGACCTGCGTAGCGCATGACTTCGCGGATTTTTGCCCGCTCGTCTGCCCTGTAGCAGTGGACACGGCACGCAGAACAGAATGTTTTTGTTTCCATGAACGGACATTTTTGCACCCGCTCGTTTACATACGCCGAGAGATTTTTGCAGTCCGCACAAAGATTTTCAGGACTTTTCATCGCAAGACGATTTTTGTGCCTGCCACGACAAAAAATCTGAATCATCAGGAGAACGGTGCTATATTCATTCTGTCGCTTTTGCTCGATATTCATTTTCATTTTTCAATTTTCCGTTTTCCGCTGGAATCGTCCGTATCCGTGTGAAGAAATACACATATTTGAGAATAAGCAAAATGACCACGGTGACACGACCGATTCTTGTTCCTGTGGTGTCTTTGTGGCTCATGCCGATGAAGGCGAAAATCAGCATGACTGACACGGGAATGAGGATGCAGAGTTTTGTTTTTAGCGTCATCGCGCGGCTCTGCACGAAACTTTCAAGGTGATTTTTGTACAATTTTGTGCCCTTAAACCATGCGTCCAGCCTTCTTGAGCCTTTTGCGAAGCAGAACGCTGCCAAAAGCAAAAACGGCGTGGTCGGCAAAAGCGGCAGGGGAACGCCGACCGCACCAATCGCCATAAAAATAAATCCGAGCGCAATCCAAAAAGGTTTGGCAATTTTCATGAGTTTCTCCCGTTTTCGATTTTGTAGATTTTGTCGCAGACTTTGAGCGTGCTTTCCCGA
>ERZ842401.8229-NODE-8229-length-10349-cov-10.199145_pt1 | contig 10349 bp, 5 predicted proteins | sample MGYA00521270_ERZ842401 | MGnify/ENA primary metagenome ERZ842401 (study PRJEB31892, sample SAMEA3878208) | bioreactor metagenome | biome: Moose rumen | place: Sweden | collected 2011-10 | study: EMG produced TPA metagenomics assembly of the PRJEB12797 data set... | reverse complement strand
AAAACAAACTGCCTGATGAGAAACTCATCAAGCAGTATCAGAAAGTTGTATCAACACATCAGGCTATCAGTCAGCGACTTTCAGAATTGTGGGCATATAAGAAAAGTTCCGCAGAATCGGCATTACATACATTCGTTGATGTTTATAAGAAAATTCGAGAGGCTGGTTTGGTTGAGCAAGCCGAAAAAGCCTTGCTGGAGTTTGCTGTTCCAGTGTTTATGAGTGAATTAGTTCCAGAATCGGACAAAAAGACCATTTTAGAGAAACAATCGGAACATATCCAAAGTGTGATTCATGGTGATACTCCAGACACACCAGACCAGAGCGAAAAATCTCCTGTACATCAAGCTTATTTCACCAGAGAACAATTGCATCAGGAAGAACGCCGACTGAAAGAAGAACAGAAAAAGGCTGAAATTCAGGAAAAATCTGTTAAAAGAAAGTCTCGATAGCAAGGTTATGTATCATTTATCTGTTAGTTTCATGATAATAATTTCATCGTCAGGCTCAAGAATGAGTTCATCCTGTATGATTTTCAGATTGCTATCATCATTTTTGGGCAGGAGAACGGCTGTATCAAGTCCGTCATGATTGCCCTCTGTTCTTGAAAACAGATAGCTAATATTGTTTTTTACACAGCCTATTGGTAAATATTCATGTTCAGTTGCTTCATATACCCATAGTATCAATTCACGCTTACTGTTGAAATTCAGTTTACCAGAATAATTTTGAAAGAAAAGCGACGATTTCACGGAAAGAATATTACACACATTGGAAAGCTCATTGTTGGAATTGCGTGAAGCTCCGTCACTTTCAAAAGTAATCATATCTTTGATGTAGTCAAGGCGGATGGGGTCTTTTCCCAGCTGTGCATAAAGACAACTGATAAATCTTTCACTGACAACAACCTGGTCATGATTTCTTTTTTCGATAATGCTTTCATTCTGCATATCAAGAACTTCCACAATACAATTATGTGTATCTAAAGTATCATTTCGTTTCAGACTGTTCCAGAACAGTAGAGGCTTTTCATCAATATTTGTTTCGCTACAATCGTCATCTGAAAGAAAGAGTACAGAATTGACATCATCAAGCACGGAATGTCCGCTTTTTTGACTGAATATTTTGAAAATATCCTCTACAATCACTAATCCGCTGTTTTCGTCATTGAACAGCGAACGATATTCGGGAGCAGTGTAGTATTGTTTCATTTTTTCCTCGTTTTCTGCAATATCCATGAGAATAACAGTCAGCTTGAAATCAGGAAATTCATTTTTGAAACATACAAGACTTTCCAAAATATAGCTAAGTTTGCGATTAGAGCCAATAATGAGAATTTTAGATTTATCGCTGATAATGCATGGAATCAATTTTTTATCAGGGAGAGGCTTTTTTAGCTGATATTCACATATTTTGTCATTTTTTATGATGTCTTCGCTTTCGGAAATATATAATCGCTGTTTTTTGGTGTCCAGTACCGGCAGAGAGGAAGTCTGTCTTTTCAAATCTTCTGCAATGGATATTTTGGGAATATCTTTCAGATAAAATTCAACACCTTCAAAGCTAATAAGGTGAAGAAGAGCATCACAGAGAGAAGGCATAATTGCTGTCACTGCCATGATTTTCCCCAACAACTCATTGAAGTTGACGGGAAAACAATTGTTTTCTATCTTGAAAGGATATTCCCTGATTAAATTCTCTGTCTTGTCATCGGATACTTCCGCCAGCACACAGGGGATATTATCAGAAGTGTTTTTGCTGAGATAACTGTTAATAAACATGAAAAGCTTGAAAATGTCGAAATTCTGGGTACTGGAATGCTGATGCGTGTGTTCCGTGTCCTCATCATCTGCCAGCATTAGAAGGATGTTTTTGGAATCTTTCAGGGCGATTCTGTCCAAATCGAGCTTTGAAAAGGGGCTTCCGTTCTGGATAATGATATTTTTGAACTTTTTCTTTGCCTGATGAACACTGAACAGATTGTCAATCTGGTTTTTGATTTCCCCTTTATCCTTATCAGACAGAATCACGATGTAAGTATTTTTCATGTCATCAAAGCAATAATCGTAGATGATAGAGGGAACCTTGTGATTGTAATTCAAAATGACAATATGATTCTTTAGTTTAAGGTTCTTTCGTGTTGTTGTGGACTTTTCAAGTACACTTGTGATAATGCTAGTAATAAACCCTACTGTTCCGCCTGTGAGGGATATCATGCCCAAAAGTACAACAATGGTTGTGATAATCAGTGAAATAGGATAATCACTGTATTGATATCTTCCGCTTGGATTTACCATCAGCGTAAATGCGAAACGAATCATTTCCGCAAAGCCTCTCTCCTTGTTTTCAGGCAGGAACATGAGGAGACCTGTAGATATTGCTATAAATACAATATTAGCAACAAGGATGAGCAGAAACATAAAGATACTTGGATGATTTTCCGCAAGCACGGTTAATTTATTATTTAGTTTATTTAAAAATTTTATCTTTTTGTTCATAAATTTCTCCTTAATTTTTTATGTCAGCCGATATTTACGGTTAAAATGATTGAAGTTTTCAATAAATTCTGGTGTTCGTTCCGCTTTGAGTGTGTCCAGATAATCATGTACATCTAGTTTGGACTGAGAAATTTCAATCATAGCCACTGCAATATTAGAACAATGGTCTGAAACACGTTCACAGTTAATCAGTAAATCAGAAAGGGGAATCCCCAGTTCTGGACTGCATTCGGCTCTTTTCAAACGTTCAATATGTTTGCTTCGAATCGTAACAGTCAAGTTGTCAATGACTTCTTCCAACGGCTCTACACGGAGAGCCTCTGTTAGATTGCCATGGATAAAAGCTTTCATAGTAATTTCTGTAATTTCGGCAAGGGCAGCAGAAAGGGTGATGAAATCCGCTTTTGCTGTATCGGAGAAAACTTGTTCATTTTTCTGCATTTCTTCAGCAATTTCAACAATATTGATTGCATGGTCTCCAATTCGTTCAAAATCACTGATAAGATGAAGTAATTCAGAGATGGTATTATTATCTGCTTCTGTCAAGTCTTTTGATGAAAGTTGAATCATGAAAGTAGCAAGTGCATCTTCCATAAAATCAAGTTCCTGTTCCTTTTTTTCTACACTCTGTTTTGTTTCAGAAGAATAGTGAAAAATACTCTGTAATGCTTCTAAAATGGCTGATTTGGCGATTTTTGCCATATCAGCTGTTTTTTCTCTGCATTGTGATACTGCAAGTGGTGGCGAGGAAAGCAAACGCTCATCAAGCATGACTTTCTGTTCCTGCTCATTCGTGGGAGGTATCACAGTATTAGCAAGTTTGACAAGTTGTCCCGTAAATGGCAATAATACCAATGTCGTTGCAATATTGAACACAGAATGCACCATTGCAATTTCTGCCGGACTGATAGCCTTATCTGTAAAACTAAACGAAAAGATTGCATTCAGCAAATAAAACGCTATTAGAAAGAAGATTGTGCCAATCATATTGAATGCCATATGTACAACAGTTACACGTTTCGCATTTTTAGTGACTCCAATTGAGGAGAGCAGAGCCGTCACACAAGTGCCGATATTCTGCCCCATGATAATCGGAATCGCCATTCTATAGGTGATAGAACCTGAAATAGAAAACGCCTGCAAAATTCCGACAGATGCCGCTGAGGACTGAATCACTCCTGTGAAAACTGCACCAAATAAGACACTCAACACAGGATTATTGAACGCAACAAGTAACTGTTTGAACTCTTCCATTTCCGTCAGCGGAGAAACTGCATTTTTCATCAGCTCCATACCGTACATCAGGACAGAGAAGCCAACTAAAATTGTTCCAATGTCCTGTTTCTTCTTCTTTTTGCTCCCCATGAGCAGAATCACACCCACCAGAGCTACAACAGGAGAAAAATTTTCCGGTTTCAGCAGTGAAAGCCAAAAACTGTCACTTTCAATGCCCGATAAGCTTAACAGCCATGCCGTCAGTGTCGTTCCGATATTAGAACCCATAATTACGCCAACAGTCTGCTCCAATTCCATAATACCAGAGTTGACCAGCCCTACAAGCATCACTGTCAATGCGGATGAAGACTGCACAGCAACTGTAATTCCAACACCCAAAGCAAGACTTTTCAACGGATTGGAAGTCATCTTTTTCAGAGCCGTTTCCAGCTTTCCGCCTGCAATCTTCTCAAGACTTTGTGACATGACATGCATTCCAAACAAGAAAAATGCCAGCCCTCCGCATAATGTAAATAATGAAAAAATATCCATGATAGTTTCCTCTTGTTCATAACTTATGAGAATTTTCAAATGCAATTATCATTTCTGTACCAACATGAACAGTACTATTGACTGTGATTTGTGCATGATGATGCTCCGCAACGTGCCGGACAATAGAAAGCCCTAAGCCTGTCCCTCCGGTGGCACGGCTGCGGCTCTTGTCCACACGATAGAAACGCTCAAAAATTCTGGTTCTGTGTTCCTCTGGAATGCCAATGCCTGTATCTGCAACAATCAGTTTCCTGTCAGAAATCAGAATATCTACATTTCCGTTATCACGGTTATATCTGACTGCATTGTCTGTCAGATGATAGACTAATTCATAAATTTCAAGCCTGTTTCCGATAAAAATTTCTGACCGTCCACTGACGGAAATCTGTATTCCACGCTGTTGCGCAGTATGTGACAGCTGCATCCTGCATTCTTCTGCAATCTCATGCAGATTGATTTCATCCTGCATAGACACATCGCCGGACATATCCAGCTCCGAAAGCCTGATAATATCACTGATGAGTGTCAGCAGACGTGTTGACTCCTGATGAATTTTCCCTGCAAATTCCTGTGCATCTTCCTTTGTTGCCATACCTGAAGCAATCAATTCTGCATATCCGGAAATTGAGGTCAACGGGGTTTTCAGTTCATGCGAAACATTGGCTGTAAACTCCTGTCTCATGTCTTTCTGTTTGTCACGCTGATAACAAATTTCATTTATTAAAGGCAAAAGCTCCGGATAAATTTCATCTTTCTCCTGCGAGAACTCCTGTTTTTGAAGCAATTTCGGAATTTTTCTGATGGGAGACAGCAAATTCTCTGTCAGTCTGGTAGAGACAATGACCGAAATCATGATAATGACCAAAAACATCACCAAAAGAAAGAAAATTGATTTTTCAAACAAGGCAAATATGGAATTTGCTTCTACAGATACTCGAAGAACGTTCCCATCTTCCAATAAAAGCGCATAATAATAATCTTCTGTACCTATTGTATCAGAATAGCGTGTGTCCTTGCCTTCCCCACTCTGGAATGCTTGCTGAATTTCTGGACGGTTGAAATGATTCTGCATTTCCAGCACATGAGCATCACTTTCAAACAGAACTGTGCCATTTTCAGAAATCAAAGTAATCCGGAATGTTTCTGATGCAAATGTCTGTAAGCCAATCACAGAATCCAGATTATCATAGCTATGCGCCAGAACTCTGCATTCATCTGCAAGATTCTGTTCTACTTCTTCACGGAATAACCTGTGATACAGGATAGAACAGGCAAACATACTCAGCAATGCCGCCAATATTCCCATGTAAAACAGGAGAAGTATCATTTTGCGTTCCAATGTCAGTCCCCTTTTTTGAGTTTATAGCCGACATTCCGGACTGTGACAATCAAAGCTCCCTTTTCTTTCAACTTTCTGCGCAAAGAATTGATATGCACATCTAGAGTTCTGACAGAATTTTCACAAGTATAGCCCCAAATCCGCTGCATTAGGACCTCTCTTGTATACACAACCCCGGGACGGCTAAGAAATAACTTCAACAATTCAAATTCTTTATAGGTCAGTTCTATCTGCTGGTTGTCGGATGTAACAGTCCGATTCAAACTTGAAAGCACAATGTTATGACAGCTATAGGAATCCTCATTCACGGCATTGCGCAACCTTGCTTTGATACGGCTCAACAGTTCCATCACTCCGAATGGTTTGCAGATATAGTCATCTGCACCAGAATCCAACCCCTTGACGGTATCTATTTCTGTTGATTTTGCTGAAACAATAATAATTGGAATCATTGAAGTTTCTGTATGACCTTTGAGTGACTGCAAAACTGTTAGACCATCTTCATCAGGGAGCATCATATCCAGCAGTATCAAATCCGGAAGCTGTTTCTGTATCGCTGTATGAAAATATTTCGGTTCTGCAAAACCTTGGGTTTCATATCCGCTATTTTGGAGTGCATAAGTTTCCAATTCACGGATATTATCATCATCTTCAAGGATATATATCAACATTTCAGTTTGTCCTCCTGTTTTCTTTATTTCAGTTTATCACAGAAATGTAAAATCCACAATACATCCTATGTAAAATAGATATGAAATTTTAGATAAGCCTTATAAAATAAAAAAATCCCTCTGAGACTATTTCAAAGGGATTGCTATTTTTTTATTTGATTTTCATTATTTAAGCAATTTTTATCTATAAAATTAGCCTTGACTTTTGTCCCAAAATATGTTAGAATAGAATTACAGCAAAAAGAAAGAGTGCAGATGACAGCAACATCTCCACTCCTCCGGCTTAGTATGTAGTAAGCTTTGGACTGGACACCCATTGTTTACTTTGTACTTTCCATTATAGCATAGTTTTTTCTATTTGTCAAGACCTTATTGACGATTTTTACGGAATCACTGTATCTATTGGAGTATGCCGGAGCGTTCTGCACCTGCATACTCTTTTCTTATATGATAATGAAGTGTTGAGAACGTGAACATAAAAACCACAACCTATCACAAATCTATCACTTCATTATCATAATTGCTGTAAATTTCTTTAGGAGGTATTGAAAAACATGAAAATCAGTAATTTTGAGCGTGATTTGAAGTCCTTGAAAGTACACTTGCCAGAATATCTAGAAATTGTCACTGTCCACAGAAAGAATAATATGTATAATTGCCCTCTCTGCGGAAGTGGGACAGGCAAGAACGGCACCCCAGCTCTGAATCTGTACAACAACGGGATGAAATGGAAATGCTTTTCCTGCGGAGCAGGTGGTTCTATTATTGATTTGTATCTTGATGTCAATCAGATGGAACACACCAACTCTTTTCTTATATGATAATGAAGTGTTGAGAACGTGAACATAAAACGACAATCTATCACAAATCTATCACTTCATTATCATAATTGCTGTAAATTTCTTTAGGAGGTATTGAAAAACATGAAAATCAGTAATTTTGAGCGTGATTTGAAGTCCTTGAAAGTACACTTGCCAGAATATCTAGAAATTGTCACTGTCCACAGAAAGAATAATATGTATAATTGCCCTCTCTGCGGAAGTGGGACAGGCAAGAACGGCACCCCAGCTCTGAATCTGTACAACAACGGGATGAAATGGAAATGCTTTTCCTGCGGAGCAGGTGGTTCTATTATTGATTTGTATCTTGATGTCAATCAGATGGAACACACCAAGGAAAATGCAACTTTGGCAATCAAAGCACTTTCAGAAACGTTTCACATTGGCTATACTTCGCCAGAATCAGCACAGTCTTACCGTCCCACAGGGAAAATCGGCACACGTACGCACATTTACCGCAACGCAGACGGCAGTATTTTCGGAAAAAAGGACATCACAAGCCTGACAAACGGCGGAAAAATCCCCTGCTGGTGGTTGTACGACCCCGAAACAAAGACCTATACCAAGGGTCTAAATGGACAGAAAGCCCCTCTGTACAATGCTGACATTCTCCACAACATGGAAGATGGAACTATTTTCATCACCGAAGGAGAGAAAGATGCCGATACTCTGTCACATTTGGACGATATTCCAGCGACTACCATTCCCAATGGCGCAGGATTCCACCAATGGCTTGACCTCTATAACGACGGTTTACAGGGAAAAGACATCATTATCCTAACCGACAACGACGACGCAGGGCGAAAATACGGCAATACCGTTGCCACCAATGTTGTTAGTATTGCCAATTCTGTGAAAATTATTCCTGCTACTGCAATCTGGGATAAATGCCCCGAAAAAGGCGATATTTCGGACATTGTACAAGCTATCGGAGAAGATGAGGCTACCCAATTATTAGCGGATGCCATTCACAACACACCGTTCTGTACCCCTGAATCACTCCAAACTATTGAAAAAAATGCAACATCTACTCTAAATCAGCCTAAAATTGTATATCACACCGTTAAACTCTCAGAAGTAGAAACTGAAAAGCAAGAATTTTTATGGAATCCGTATATTCCTATCGGCGAAATTACAGTTATGTTTGCTGCCGGAGGAACTGGAAAATCTTATGCAACTATTGGAATTACTGCTGATGTGACTGCTGGACGAACACTCCCTAAATATGGAGAAAAACCAACTACTACTACACCAGCTAAAGTTCTCATTATTTCAGCAGAAGATACGGCAAGCACTATTAAGAACCGTATGCAAGAAATTGGCGGTAATCCTGATAATTGTATCTTGCTGAAAACACCTAAAAATCTGCTTGAATTGCATGAAGATAGTTTCCTTTTACCCCAAGATAAGGACGATATTGCTCATATTGAAGCATTTGCAAATCTTTTGAAAGAAATTAAACCCAAGCTCGTCATTATTGACCCATGGAGCGTGTATATCGGTAACGACAAGAATATGAATAAATCCAACGACATGAGGGGAATTACAACTGTTCTCACTACACTTGCGAAAGAATACCATTGTGCCATTCTGATTGTCGCTCATGTCAACAAAATGCCCCAGATGGAGAATGCAAACAACGCAGTTTCGGGAAGTACAGCCTTAATTGATGCAGCACGTTCAGCTCTTTGTGTACGTTCATTTGGTGCAAACAGCGACCAACGAGTTATAATTCAGACTAAAGCCAATTACAGTTGTAAAGGCAAAGCTGTATGTTATAGGATTATCGACCAAGGTGAGGGAAAAACTGCCCGTTTTGAATGGGCTGGTTTCTGTGATTTGACAGAAGATGACCTTACTGCATCAGCACGTTCTGGAAAAAAATTAACTGACATTGCATCTGAAAAAGAAGAAGAAGCCGAAAATACAGAAACTCTCTTAAAAGTGCTTACACAACTTGCACAGCCTAGCCAAAAAATTCCAATTTCTTATAATCGTCTACGAGATGAACTCATCAAAGATTGTGGTGTGGATTTCTTAGGAAATCAGCCAAAAAAAGAGATGTATAAGGTATTATCTGACCTCCGTACTCGTGGAATAGGAATTGAATTTGCTAAATGTACTGTTAGAGGACTTGCGAAAGATGGTACACATGAGCAACCCAGTCGAGGATTCTTAATTTGTTGCTTAACAGATGGACATTTGATGGCAGAAGCTATGCCTAAATAATTCTTAGAGAATAATTTTCTTAGCCGTTGACTTATGTTGACGGCTTTTTTACTGCCTGTTATAATCGTATATTGTGATTCCCTTTTATTGCATTCATTTTTTATTAATAGTTTGGTAACAGTATAATAACATATTTTCAGAACCCTAAAACAGACCGTTTACAACGTTTACAAGAATTTCAAAATCACGTATTTAAGCCATTATTTGCGAAACATTTTATAAACCAAAATGTTACATAAAATATTCTTATAAAATGAATATAGCATGATATAGCCAAAAAATGCTGTAAACGGTTTTTTATCTTGTAAACGGTTTTGTAAACGGTTTTTGTAAACGGTTTTTTTCAAAATTGAAAAAGTGTTTACAAAATATAAAATACTAAAAGTAAATAAATGGATGTATAATATATATATATACTAGAAAATTTTGACCGTTTACAATATTTACAATATTATACATTATGTATATTTTGGGCTTATATAAAAAAAATAAAACGAAACATTTTTAAAAAAAATGTTTCGCAAATAATGGCTTAAATACGATGTTTTTAGGATTTGTAAACGTTGTAAACGGTCTGTTTTAGGTTCTGAAAATATGTTATTATACTGTTACCAAACTATTGACAAATAATGAACAACCACAATATATGGTATTTTATAGTTATATTTCAAATTTTTCAGCATATATTGTGCTTCTTGTAACCTTTATATGGACAAATAGAAATGCTGACCATTTTAGAAACGGTCAGCATTGAAAATTGTTTTGGATTAGTTTAGGAGTGCATCAATTTCTGCGTCTGTCATACCTTTAGATTTTAATTTTGCTATTAATGCATTCCTTTCTTTTGTTCTGCCTTCAGCATAGCCACGGTCATAATTTTCTTCCATATAGGTGTTGTAATCATAGAGAACTTTCTGTCGAGCCGTGTATTCGAGCCGTTTCTGCTCGTCCTGACTGATAACTTCCAGTCGTTTCAGAGCCGACTCCAGATATTGATTGCCCTGTG
>ERZ842401.8228-NODE-8228-length-10349-cov-39.395570_pt1 | contig 10349 bp, 10 predicted proteins | sample MGYA00521270_ERZ842401 | MGnify/ENA primary metagenome ERZ842401 (study PRJEB31892, sample SAMEA3878208) | bioreactor metagenome | biome: Moose rumen | place: Sweden | collected 2011-10 | study: EMG produced TPA metagenomics assembly of the PRJEB12797 data set... | reverse complement strand
TTCTCCATCACGATGCCGCCTTCCTCGGGCGAAATCTGCACCACCTGGATGGGCAGCACCTGTCCGTTGGTGCGCACGTAGTCCTTAAACTCTGCACGGGTGACCTCGCTCACCGTCAAGTCGTCTTTGCTGACCTTCAGCGTCGAGGCATGATTGCCAAATACCACCCAACCAATTATCAGCAGCAACAATGCGCCGCCTACAGCATACGGCCAATACTTCTTCAGCTTTTGCGACTTTGTCTTTTCGATTACTCTGTCCATATCGTTTCTCCGTTATAATATCTTACTAATTCCTGCTTCACCATTGTCATCAGCTGGCATTGCAGCAGGGTGGCCCGCGACTGTAGCAGCTGCGACGAAGTGGTGTGCAGGTCGATGGCAGTCGACAGGCCTTCCTCAAATTGGCGGCGCGTCAGTTGATAGGCCAGCGAGTCGGCCTCCACCTTCTTCTCCATCTGCACGGTTTGCTTCTGGTAGCCCTGCCAGTCCTGCCACGCTTCGCGGGCCAGTTTCTCCAGTTCCAGCTGCTTCTGCGCGTAGTCCTCCTGGGCTATGCGGTAGTTGTTCTTAGCGCGGCGGATGCTGCTGACGGTTTGCAGACGGTTGAACAGCGGAATGCTCAGCGTGGCCCCGACGTATTCACCCATGTTGTTCTTGAATTGGCTGCTGAACGAGGTCGTGGACGGCGTGTGCAGCGTGTGATAGTAAGTGGTGCTCAGACCCGCACTCAACGAGAGAGAGGGGAGGAGGGAAGCACGGGCCTGGCGCCACTCATGTTCCGATATTTGCATCTGATATTGGGCTGTAAGGAGCTCTGGAACGAGATTACGGCTCGTCGGCAGTGAGCCGTAATCTCGTGCGTCACGAGCCGTAATCTCGTCGACAGTGAGCCGTAGGCTGTCCGCAAGCGGGTAGTTCATCTGTTTTTTCAGCTCCAGCAGAGCCGTGGCCTGCAGGTTCTGCTGGCGGGTCAGCTCGTAGTCGGCCTCGGCCTGTTGCGACTCCACCTGTGCCACGTCGGCTTGGCTCTTGCGGCCCACCTCTTCCATGAGGCGCGTCTGCCGTAAGAGCAGGGCGGTCTCCTGCACCTTCTCCTCAGCCATCCTGACCAGCCCTTCATAGTAAACAACATTCGTAAAGGCCTGCAGCACGCTCAGCGCCGTCTGGTCCTGCTGTTGGCGCAGGGCTTCGCGACCCATCAGAACGCCAGCACGTGCAGCCCGTAGCGCATGCAGTCGGCCGAACCCGTCGAACACGGGCAGCGAGGCCCCTACGGAGTAGCCGTTGTAGAAGGTGCTCACGTCGGTATAGCCGTTGGTCTCAGGGTCAATGGCGCGCCCGAAGTTGTACTGCGCCCCGATGCCGGCATCCACCTCAGGCAGAAAACTGCCGACGGCCTGCTGGCGGTTGGCCTTGTGGTTGTCCAGCTGCAACTCGGCGCGCCGCACCTCGTGGTTGTGCTCCACGGCGTACTGCATGCATTGCTGCATGGTCCACGGTTGCGCCCCTGCGGGGCTAACCGTTAAAGAATAAATAAAAAATAAACCTGTCAGTCGTTTCATATTCGTTACGTTTTCTTGCTGCAAAGTTACTCCTTTTTATTCTATATTCAATGAATTACGGAGCGCTCAGAGGCAGATTGTCTAAAAATTAGACAGTCCTTCGTATGATTTTTAGACAGAATCTTCGTACCTTTGCAGGCAAACAAGAAGATATGAATACTTACGGAACCATACTGATCGTCGACGACAACCCCAGCATTCTGACCGCCCTGCGCTACTGTCTGGATGCTACTTTCGAGCGCATTCTGACGCTCGACCGGCCCGACGACATACTGAAAACCATGGCGCAGGAAGAAATCAGCCTCGTGCTGCTCGACATGAACTTTACCCTTGGCGTGAACAACGGACAGGAGGGGCTGCTCTGGCTGCGCACCATTCGCAAGCACCATCCGCAGATTCCCGTGGTGCTGCTGACGGCCTACGCCGACGTGTCGTTGGCTGTGCGCGGACTGAAGAGTGGGGCAGCCGACTTCATCGTGAAGCCTTGGGACAACGATGAACTCGTGCGCAAGTTGAAGGACGTGCTCGACATGCAGAGCGAGATAGTAACCCTCGACGAAGTGGAGAAAGACCACATCCGCCGCACCCTGGACCATTGTCACGGCAACCTGTCGCAGGCCGCAGAACTACTGGGCATCACGAGGCAGACACTCTATAACAAGATGAAAAGGCTGTGAAAGTGAAGAATGAAGAGTGAAGAATTTGCTACCGCATGAATGCGTTCCTTTATATAATAATAGGTATTGCTGCCGCAACAGTTGTCGTTTGGCTGGTGCGTCGGCAACGGGCGCTGAAACTACGTGCCCACCTGATGCAGGAGGCCATCCGCAATCGTGACTTCACCTTCCGGCTTCCAACCGACGGACTGTTGTCCGGAGAACGCGCCATGCAGCAGACGCTGAACCAACTGGGCGAGACCATCCGTCAGCAGGTGAACCAGAACGAGGTGGAAGCATGGGAACGGCTGACCCGTGTGTTGACCCACGAAATTATGAACGCGACAGCCCCCATCACCAGCATCAGCCAGTCGTTGCTCAGCCGGAACGACGTGAAAGGCACGCCGCTGGAGGAAGGCATTGCCACCATCTGCCACACATCACAGCACCTGAGTGCGTTCATAGACTCCTATCGCAAGCTCTCAAACCTGCAACAGCCAAGCATCACGGAGGTGCGGCTGTCTGACGTGCTTAAAGACATCCGACAGCTCTATCCCGACATACAATGGCAATGTAACGTGGCTGACGAGGCCATCGTCAGCGCCGACCCCAATATGCTGCGCCAGATATTAGTCAATCTGGTGAAAAACGCCATCGAGGCCGGTGCTCAGAGTGTTGCCGCTGACTATGAAGCAACCACTCTCCTTGTCAGCAACAACGGTCAGCCCATTCCTGCCGAAGCCCGCCAAAGCATCTTCGTGCCCTTCTTCACCACCAAGCGCACAGGTTCTGGCATCGGCCTCTCGCTGTCGCGCCGCATGATGGTGCAACAGGGAGGCAACCTCACCCTGGCCAAGGTTCCTAAAAACGGCTACACGACGACCTTCACCTTAGAACTACAGCGCGATGCAGATATACACCTTTGACCAAACGCTGGACGGCCTGTTGACCGCCGTGTTCGACAGTTTTGCGCTGCACCAGCAGGACGTTACGCTGCTGGCCGAGGGCGAGCAGCTGCCACTCTTTGCCGACGAGCCCCACCGGGTGGTGACCGACGGCGAGAAAGCGGAAAGGGTGTGGCGGGGACTGGAGAAGCAACTGCCGCGCGAAGCACTGAACATGATGACCATCAGCTGGCAGTCTGAAGAACGAGCACTGAATCAGCCGCTGTTTAACTATATCTGCAAGGTGTTTCGCATGAAGAAAGACATCTCACATAACGCCTCAGACGCCGACGTGCTCTACGTGCGAAACACCTGCCGACGCGTGCTGCACGAGTCACAGCGCATGAAGCAGTTCCTCCGCTTCCAGAAGGCTAAGGACGGCACCTACCTCGGCGTCGTCTCGCCCGACAACGACGTGCTGCCGCTTATCACCGACCACTTTCAGGACCGCTTCGGCGACCAGCCCTGGCTCATCTACGACGCCCGCCGGCACTACGGCTACTACTACACCCCACCCTCGCCTGCCGACGCTGCAGACACTCCTGCAGGCGGCATCATCCGCATCACGTTTGAAAACGAAAATGCCATTCCCTTCAATTTAGAGAACGGCATACTGGATGCTGACGTGCTGAGCGACAACGACCAGCTGTTCCAGCAACTCTGGCGCACCTACTTCAAGGCCATCTGCATCCAAGAGCGCATCAATCCCCGCAAGCAACTCAGCGACATGCCTCGCCGCTACTGGAAATACATGACAGAAAAAAACGCTTAATTCTAAGTGTGCAGACCCCGCTTAGCGTTCGAAGTGCTGATAGTCTTTCAGCGAGCGCCAGGAGCCACCCCAGAGGAAGCCGTGCTCGGTGAAGAGACGGTAACAGAGGTCGTGACGGGTAATCTTATAGGGAAAGGACTGCTGCCGGTCTACATAGGGACGGCCCGTGGAGGGTTCCACCTTCAGGGTGCCGTCCTTCTTTCTGCGTACACAGGGGTTGTAGAGGGGGTTGACGTCGACGGCCAGCCCCAAGGCGTGCTTCGACAGCTTGCGACTGCCGCTGATGGGACGGTAGCAATAGCACGAGGTGTTGTTGGCCTGCATGGAGCGTTCGTCGTCGTTGCCGTAGTCGGAGATGGGGCGGATGCGCTCAATGGGGTAGCGCTGTCGGTAGAGCTCGGCAAAGATGTCGCGCAGGTCCTGGGCGATGCTGTGGTTGCAGATGAGCGTACCCGTCTGCGACTGTCCCTGGAAGTCCGTGTAGCGTACCTCTATGGTGTCGAGCCGGACACCGACAGGCTGGGCCGCAGCAGCCAGTGCTGCGAACCCTGCTGCCAGTACGAGCAGACAGCGGCGCGCGCCGCCGGTACTGAACATGTGGCGCATGTGGCGTGCGGCGTTACTTCTTGATGAGCGATGCAATCCACAGGATGGCTACGGCACCGATGATGGCCGTACCGAGCTGGCCGAGCAGACCACCCCACGAGATGCCCAGCTGTTCGAACAGCCAGCCGCCTACCAGTCCGCCGAAGAGTCCCAGAACGAGGTTCATGATGAAGCCGAAGCCGCCGCCTTTCATTAACTTGCCGGCGCAGAAGCCAGCCAGACAGCCGATGATAATTGATCCGATAATTCCCATAATACGTTGAAATTAAAAATATTAAATGTTAAACAATGATTTCACTAAAAACCACACCACGGGCACCAGCAGTGACGGCAGCAGGTTGAGCGTGCGACAGTCCTTCAGCTGCAACAGCCCCAGCCCCGAGCCGGTAATCATGAGCCCGCCCACGATGAGCAGCTCGGACATCAGAGCGTCGCTGACGGCCGTTGCCGAAAGGTGGGCTATGAGCCAGAACATGCCCTGCCACAGAAACAACACAGGAGCTGCCAGCACCATGCCCAGGCCGTAGGTCGAGGCGAAGACGGTGCTCGACACCAGGTCGAGCGTGGCATTGGTAAAGAGAAACGTATGGTCGCCCTTCAGGGCCGAGATGACCGGGCCCAGCATGGAGAGCGGGCCGATGCAGTAGAGCAGGATGGCCGTGGAGAGTCCGTCGCCCAGACGCCGCTCGCCCCCACCCTTGCGGTTGACGAGTCGCTTGAAGCGTCCGTCAATGTCGAGCCGCGTGCCCACGACACCGCCGATGGCCAGCGACACTATGAACAGCACGGGATACTGCGACTGGGGCAGATGAGTGATGGTGGCATTCAGGCCAATGGCCAGCGAGGCCAGTCCCAAGCCGGTGTAGAGCACCTCCTTGTACTTCTCCTTGATGCCGCGGTTGAGCAGGGAGCCTATCAGGGTTCCCACAATGATGGTACAGGTGTTGACAATGGTTCCTATCATTATTTCTCTCTTTTTGCTACAGGAAGCTTAGTAGTTCTGTTGGTTGTTGGACAAAGGTAGTGGCACCGTGCTGCAACAGGAAGTCGCGGTCGCGGAAGCCCCAAAGCACGCTGATGCACGGCAGACCGCTGTTGCGCGCCGTAGCGACATCAACATCGCTGTCGCCCACGTAGACGGCATTAGAATCACAGTCCCCCTGATTCTGATTCGCCAACTGGCGCAAGGCTTCGTAGACGGTGTCCGGGGCGGGTTTCTTCTTGATGCCCGCCGCCTCGTGCTCGCCAATGGCCACCTCGACCTCTGGGAAGAAGTGGGCAACAAGCTCGCGCGTGGCCTCCATCATCTTGTTGCTGACCACTGCCAGCCGGCAGCCGCGAGCCTTGAGCTCGCGCAGCACCTCGGGAATGCCGTCGTAGGGGTGCGTGCTATCCAACGAATGCAGCATATAGTGCTGGCGGAAAGTGGCAAAGGCGGCCTCGAACTGCGGATTCCCTGCCCCGCCGGGCACAGCACGCTCCATGAGCAGGCGCACGCCGTTGCCCACAAAGCGCCGGATGTCGTCCAGCGAGTGCTCCGGCATGTGGTGCTGGCGCAGGGCGTAGTTGACGCTGGAGGCCAGGTCGTTCAGGGTGTCGAGCAAGGTGCCGTCAAGGTCGAAGATGAAGGTATTATAATTCATAGTTCAGAGTTAGCGCTTGGAGCGCTGAATCATCGTGCGTACCTTATTATTATACTTAGTGGCCCCGAGCAGCTGTTCGATGGTGAGGTGCATGCGGTACTGCCAGCGGTTGTAGGGGTCGCTGGGGGTGTTGATGCGCTCGTCCTGAGGCTGCTTGCGGCGCAGCTCCATATCCATAGCCAGCCAGTCTTGCAGCGAGAGGATGCAGAGCATGGAAGGACAGTAGAGGTGGCGCGCAATGATTTCCTCGGCCAGATGGGCCGGCAGCTGCTCGGGGGCACGCCCCTCCTTCTGCAGCATGGTGACATAGTAGCGCTGGCGACGCTCGGGACTCTCCTGCCACCAAAGGCGCAGCGGCGCCATGTCGTGAGTGGAGATAGTGCTGACGGAACGGATGGGGTTAGCCTCGAGGTGTGCAAACTCGAAGCCCTGCTGCTTGGGCATCTGCTGAATCTCGAGCGTCAGGATGCGCAGCTGGTCGAGCACGGGTTCCACACAGTCGGGCAGCATGCCCAGGTCTTCGGCACAGACCAGCATCCGGCAGTCCTTCGTGACGGCGGGCAGTCGGCGCAGGGCCTGCTGTCCCCAAAAGAAGGAGTGGCGCTGGTAGAAGTAGTTGTTGTAAAGCCGCAGGAAAGCGTCTTTCTCCTCGGCCGAAAGGGCGTCGAAGATGGGTTCTGTGGTGACGCCGATGCGCGGATGATACATGTCGGCCTGATGCGGATCTTCGACGAAGAGCACGTCGCTGATGAGCCGCATCAGTCCGTCACGAATCCAGAGACTGCTCTCGTCGCGCCGCTCGGCAAACTGCGTAGCCACCTTGCGCTGGGTGTCAAAGTCGGGTTGCAGGTCGTAGAGACCATAAGCCTTGCGAACAAGGAAGTTGTCGCGCACGTACTGGGCATGGATGCCGAAGAGACGCTCCACCAGCCGGTCGTTGATGAAAGGCCGCGTAAACAGTTCCTTTCGGAAGGGCAACCCAAAATACTCTATCTCAGGAACCGTCAGCGGCAGTGACGGCGAGAAATGGCCCAGCAGCCCGTAGACGGCATCGGCAGGAATCTCCCAGATGCGGAAGAAGCCCAGCACGTGGTCTATGCGCAGAGCGTCAAAGTACTGCTGCATGTGACTGAGACGATGCTGAAACCAGTCGGTCAAGCCCTGCTGGCGGCTCTCCTCGCCAGCCTCAGAGGTCCAGTTGTAAGTAGGGAAGCCCCAGTTCTGGCCCTGCACGGAGAAGGCGTCGGGCGGTGCACCAGCCTGCGAGTCGAGGTTGAAGAGCTCAGGATGCTGGCGGGTCTCCACGCTGTCGCGGTTGACCCCGATGGGCAGGTCACCCTTCAGCACCACACCCTTCTGGCGCGCATAGTCAGCAGCAGCCCGCAACTGAGTGTGCAGCAGGTACTGGACGTAGTAGACGTAGTCCGGGGTGAGCGTTTCGGGAAGAGCAGTAAGCGTATAGGCGGCATACGGCTTCAGCCAGTCCTCGTTGGCGGCGACGAAGTCTTTGTAGTCCTTCGAGGCTGACAGCGTCTTACCCTGTTCGGCAAAGAGCGCCTGCAGGTACTCGCTCTTCACGCGGTCGACGGCCTCGTAGTCACTATAGGGCAGCGCGTTAAGTTCCTGACGGCGGCGCTGAAACTGGGTCATCCTGGACTTTGAGCGCAGCGTGCCTGCAGCCTCCAGATCGACATAGTGGGGATGGAGGGCAAAGACGCTGACGATGTTGTAGGGGTAGGAGTCGTGCCAACGGCCGTCCGTCGTGGTGTCGTTGACTGGCAGCGTCTGAATGAGCTTCATGCCCGTCTCGACAGCCCAGTCTACCAGCCGGCGCAGGTCGCCGAAGTCGCCGACACCGTAGCTGTGCTCGGAGCGCAGCGAGAAGACGGGCACACAGACACCGGCAGCACGCCAAGGTTCCTCACGCAGCCGCAGGTGGCCGCCATACAAGACAAGCACCTGGCCTTCCGGGATCTCACTATTGGCTATTGGTTCTTGGCTGAGGGCTGAGGGCTGAGGGCTAACAGCTACCGTGCGGTTGTCGCCCTCCTCCCAGGCAACGAGCTCGTGGCTCTGCTCATCCACCACGACATATTTATACTCTATGGGCAGCAGCCAGCCCTGGGCGTTGATGCTGAGCAGCCACTCGCCCTGACCGGCATAGTCCATCTTCTGATAGCGACTGGTGCTCCACGAGCCGATGGCCGGATGGGAGCCGCAGACTGCCACCGCCTGACCCGCTTGCAACTGTGGAGCCGAAACGCGGAAGATGATGGTTCGGCGGAACGTCGGTACGGACAATGCCTTCACCTGCTCGTCACGCCGTCCGTGAACGGTAGTCAGATAGGCATTGCTATACAGATGCAGGGGTAGCGGACGGTCGCGCCACTCGTCAGGAAAGACGTAGTCCTTCGTGGCGTCGAAATGGTAGATGCGGGGTATCATGTCCCACTCGCGGCGCAGCACATGCTCGTCAGCGTCTTCCACTTGATAGGAATAGACAATGTGCGACAGCGGGTGCTGACGGCTCATGAGGGCCGATGTCTCCAGCGTCCACAACTCACCGTCGTCCGTCTGCATAAGCAGATTCTGGCGGCGCACGGTGCCGTCCTGACTGTGATAGGCCATGTCGACATACAGGCTTTCGCCCCATGCCGTATGGTAATGTATGGTGAATTTTAACTTCATTAGCGTACAAATTTTTGCAAAGATACGAATTATTTCCCAATTTCTTCGTATCTTTGCAAGCGATTTTAGAAAAAAAGATGGAAAAAGAGACGAAAAAGTTTAATTCACGCATCTATCTATACATTGCTGCAGCGGGGTTGCTGGTCATTGTGGCGCTGACGGCCTACTTCTTCTTGATGCCCCTGTCGAAGACTGGGGAGGTGCAGTACATCTATATTGATGCCGACGACACACAGGACTCGGTGTTTGCCAAGCTCAGTCCCATGGCCAATACGGCTGCCATGGCGGGGTTCGCGAACTTAGCCCGACACACCAGCTACGGTGATAACATACGCACAGGACGCTACGCCATTGAACCCGGAAAGGGAGCTTTCAGCGTGTTCCGCCGCCTGAAAAACGGAATGCAGAGCAGCATGAGGCTGACCATTCCTGAGGTGCGTACAATGGACCGACTAGCCAGCGTGCTGGGCCAGAAGCTGATGCTGGACTCGGCAGAGATTGCCAACGCGCTGCTGAGCGAGGAGACGTGCCAGCACTACGGCTACGACACCGCAACCATTGCCGCCCTGTTCGTACCCAACACCTACGAGGTGTACTGGAACACTAGTCTGGACACGTTCCTTGAGCGCATGCAGAAAGAGCACGACCGCTTCTGGCAGGGCGAGCGCGAACAGAAAGCCGCCCAGATGCAGCTAACGCCTGAGGAGGTGTGCACACTGGCCAGCATCATTGACGAAGAGACGGCCAACAACCAGGAGAAACCCATGATAGCAGGCATGTACTTGAACCGTCTGCATCAGGACATGCCCCTACAGGCCGACCCTACCATCAAGTTTGCCCTGAAGCAATTTGAGCTGAAGCGCATCTGGCAGAAGCAGCTGCAGACACCGTCGCCCTACAACACCTATCAGAACACAGGACTGCCCCCAGGGCCCATCAAGATAGCCAGCATACAGGGTATCGACGCCGTGCTGAACGCCGTAGACCACGACTACCTGTATATGTGTGCCAAGGAGGACTTCTCCGGCACCCACAACTTTGCAGTCACCTACAAGGAACACCTGCAGAATGCGGCCAAGTACACCAAGGCACTGAACGAAAAAGGAATCAAGTAAAAAAGTAAAAAGGTAAAAAACTAATATAATATGGAAGAAAAGATGATTACTACGGGCGAGGAACAGAAGAAAAGTCTCAGCTTCGTAGAACAGTTTGTGAAGGAAGATCTGGAAGCAGGTAAGAACGGAGGACGCATTCAGACCCGGTTTCCACCAGAGCCCAACGGCTACATCCACATAGGACACGCCAAGGCCATCTGCATGGACTTCGGAGTGGCCGAGCGGTTCGGAGGCGTGTGCAACCTGCGCTTCGACGACACTAACCCCACAAAGGAGAATACCGAGTACGTGGAAAACATCATGAGCGACATCAAGTGGCTGGGCTTCCACTGGGAGAACGTCTACTACGCCAGCGACTATT
>ERZ842401.8227-NODE-8227-length-10351-cov-4.464355_pt1 | contig 10351 bp, 8 predicted proteins | sample MGYA00521270_ERZ842401 | MGnify/ENA primary metagenome ERZ842401 (study PRJEB31892, sample SAMEA3878208) | bioreactor metagenome | biome: Moose rumen | place: Sweden | collected 2011-10 | study: EMG produced TPA metagenomics assembly of the PRJEB12797 data set... | reverse complement strand
CCTGCATGTTGCGGTCATGTCCGTAACGTATCGCGAAGTCTCCGAGTCCTCCAGCTCCCACAGCTCCAGCCATAGCAGTTAGTCCGAGCAAGCTGATGATGGTTATAGTTACTGCACGGATTATAGGCGCAAGACTCTCACGCAGATATACCCTGAAGATTACCTCGAACGGACTCGACCCCATAGACAAAGCTGCCTCAACGAGTCCTTTATCCGTCTGGGCTAATGCGCTCTCGACCTGACGCGAGAAGAACGGTGTAGCTCCGAACACCAGAGGCACAATGACTCCTCTCACGTAAATAGCAGTTCCCATGATTGCGCGGGACAAGGGCATTAACGCAGTAAGCAGAATGATGAACGGAATAGACCTGAACAAGTTAATTATCTTGTCGAGCACCTGATACACCGGCTTATTCTGCATGATACCTCCGGGCTTGGTTACGGTTAAGATTACCCCGAATATCAGGCCAAGCACAAAGATGATTGCTCCCGACCAGACTTCCATCAATAGCGTATCACCGCAAGCCTTCCAGAACTCCGGGAGTCTGCGCATAAGATTGGGAAGCCATTTACTCAAATTAAGCTCCTGCATCCTGAATCACCTCCACACGAATATCTTTGCTCCTGTAATAGTCAATAGCGCGGTTAATGTTCTCTCTTGGCCCGCTGAAGATTACTACAGTTCCTCCAACCATTGAGCCTGCAACTACCTCGACATCAGCAAGCACAATGTTTATCACTATGTCAAATGCTCTTGACGCGTAAGAGATGAGGGGTTCTGACACGTCAGCGTAGACGTAAACGAGTCTTGCCATGAGTTCTCCGTGCTTGAGCTGGATTATTGGGGACTTGTCGCGAATGAGAGTCTCAATCTTTGAGAGATTGGACGTTGTGCGGACAAAGTTGCGTGTTACTGGGTGCTTAGGGCTGGAGAAAATCTCGAACACGTCTCCGGACTCTATGACTTTTCCTGCGTCCATGACTGCGGCCTTGAGGCAGATGTTCTTGACGACCTCCATCTCGTGAGTGATGACTACGATTGTGAGTCCGAGTTTACGGTTTAAGTCCTTGAGGAGCTGAAGGATAGAGCCTGTAGTCTGAGGGTCAAGTGCGCTTGTTGCTTCGTCGCAGAGAAGTATTGTCGGGTCATTAGCGAGGGCGCGGGCAATGGCGACTCGCTGTTTCTGTCCTCCGGAAAGCTCTGAAGGGTAAGCGTTTTCCTTGTCTGGAATGTCGACGAGTGCGAGGAGTTCACGTACACGAGCCTTCATCTGTTCGCGTGTCATGTTGCGGAGAGGGTAGGCGACGTTCTGCATGACAGTGCGTGAGGGCATGAGGTTAAACTGCTGGAAGATCATGCCGATTTTTGTGCGAGCTTTGTAGAGTTCGCGGGGCTTGAGGGCGGTCATTTCTACACCGTCAATGCGGACACTTCCGGAGTCTGGACGCTCCAGCAGGTTGATGCATCTCACGAGGGTAGATTTTCCTGCTCCGGAGAAGCCGATAATCCCGAAAATGTCTCCGTCCTCAATCTTCAGCGAGACATCATTAACCGCATGAATAGTAGTATCTTTGCGGTCAGCGTTAAAGTTCTTCACAATATGTTCAAGCTCAATCAATCGTTCTCAATCCTCCTGTCAAGATGTCGCTATATTATACATACCTTCGCAAAATTCATAGCATTGTTAAACGACTGCATATACCACAAAACATGAAAATACACAAGGGCATTAAAGCATATATTATTGACGGTACTATGATGTATATTCAGAAAGATAACTAGATAGTATTATTCTTCACATAAATTATTCTGATAAGCATATTGAAATTTTAGGTATTATATCACCAACTAGGGAGTGTGTAACTATGATTTTTGGCGCAATTGTCGGTGATGTTATTGGCCGTCCTTATGAGTTCCATAACATCAAGACGAAACAATTTGACTTGTTCATTGATGCGTCCCGTTTTTCTGATGATACGGTCATGACTCTCGCTGTAGCCAGTGCCTTGCGCAAATGGGACAAGGGCAGCGATATTAATGAGAAAGAGTTTACCCGTGCTGTAATTGATGCAATGAAGTTCTTTGCTAAACGTTATCCTCATGCGGGTTATGGAGGAATGTTCAAAGAATGGCTTTCAGGCAGGAAGCGTAAACCTTACAACAGTTGGGGCAACGGCTCGGCTATGAGAGTCTCCCCAGTAGCGTGGTACTTTGACGACTTGCAGACAGTGGAGAAGTTCGCGGAGCTTTCGGCGGGAGTTACGCACAATCACTCCGAAGGCATCAAGGGAGCACAGGCCACAGCAGCAGCAATATTCTTAGCCCGAACAGGCAGGAGCAAAGACGACATCAGGAGCTACATATCAATACGTTATGGTTATGACCTCAGCAGGACATGTGATGAGATTCGTCCGGAGTATTCTTTTGATTCGAGCTGTCAGGGCACTGTTCCGGAGGCTGTTATTGCTTTCCTTGAGGCTGAAAATTTCGAGGACGCTGTACGCAATGCTGTATCACTCGGCGGAGACTCTGATACTTTGGCGGCTATCACTGCCTCTATTGCTCAAGGTATGTGGGGGGTGCCGGAAGATATAGAGAAGCTGGTTCGTGAACGTCTGGATGATTTTCTGAATGCTGAGCTTGATAAATGGGAACTTGCTTTGTCCGGCAAGGAGCAGGAGAAAGTCAAGAACGGCATAACGGAAATGGTGTTTATTCTTGACCGGAGCGGCTCGATGTCCGGGCTTGAGAGCGACACGATAGGCGGCTTCAACTCTATGATAGAGAAGCAGAAGAAAGAAGGCGGAGAGGCTTATGTGTCGACGATACTGTTTGACCACGAGCAGGAAGTACTACATGATCGGGTGAAGCTGTCAGACATTCAGGCCATGACGGAGAAAGAGTACTTTACGCGTGGGAGCACGGCATTGCTTGATGCTGTTGGAGGAGCTGTTCACCATACTGTAAGCACCCACAGATACGCCAGTCCACAGGATGTTCCGGAGCACACGATCTTTGTGATAATCACTGACGGTTACGAGAATGCGAGCCGGAAATATACATATGAGAAGATCAAGAGCATGATCGAGCTTGAGAAGGAAAAGTACGGCTGGGAGTTCCTGTTTATCGGGGCGAATATTGATGCTATTGAGGCGGCTTCAACTATGGGAATATCTGCGGACAGAGCAGTGAACTACATTGCTGATGCTGAAGGGACAGAGCGTGTATATGAAGGTGTTGGCAGAGCTATGTGCTGTATGTCTGCACGTGAATATCGTGCAAAAGGACTCGATGATAACTGGAGAGCTGACATTGATGCGGATTATAACAGACGCTCCAGAAAAGCCCGTAAAACTCATCATGAATAGCAGGCGTATATGACAATGGAACACGGGGGTGTGTATGAAGTTAGCATATCCCCGCCTCTTTGCACAGTGAAGTATTTTCAGAAGGTGAATGCAGTATGAATATGGAGGTAATACTTGCGGCAGCTTTGATTGTAGTCCTGCTGGTCTTTATTGTTGTGATGTATGCAGTCTACAGCGGCATAAAGCAGTGTTTGAGAGACAACATAGAAGAAGTCCTTATAGTATCAGGCGAGTATGTAGCTGAACAGATAAAGGCTGCTGACCGTTCCGTAACCGACAGAATGAAGCTCCTGCAGGATGAGAACAGGACATTGCGCGAAGAACTTACCGGACGCTTAGACGCTATCACCTCGATAATCAGGGACTCGGACGGCAAAGCTGAACTAGGCATAAATAATATTATTCCAGCCTTGCGCGATGAGATGACAAACCTGCTTCAAGCTCTGTCTGATAATGCTGTAACTCTGCAGGAAAGTGCTCTGAAAAATTTTGAGGATGAGGTCAAGAAGTTTATTCAAGTGATGAACACGTCATGTGAGAATCTCGACAAGGCAACTCAAAAGCAGAACGAGCTGTTTGAAAATGTAGCAGTAACGGTTCAGAGTGTACTTCAGACCAGCGCAAGGGATATACAGAGTGATTTTGAGGAGACCCGTACATCATTACGGACAATGATTACCGACTCAATAAAACAGATAGAGGATGACTACCAGAAGAATATGCGGGCAATGTTTCAGACTATGGCTGATAACTTGGCCTCAATCATTCAGGAATTGAAGAATGCTAATACTGGAGGTAACTAATTATGCTTGACCCAGAAGAGATTTTTGCTGACCTGATAAGTTACAGGAAGGAGATACATGCTCCCGAAGTTCATGTTGACTGTGAAGTTAAGCCGTTTCGTTTCCTGCTCTACAACCCCGCCAATGATGACTCAAGAGTTCACTTCATGCCCTGCCAAACAGTGAGACAAGCACAGACACAAGGCCATCTAGTAAACTGGCGAAGGACTTCAAGCGATTCGGGAGTGTTCAGGATATATGGATCATTGCCTCGAAGCCTGAGTGTATGCCATAACTGCGTCAACACGTGGAACATGCATTTTCCTGATAAGCGATTAGATGAGCAGATTAACTTTGTGAAGTTATTTGCCATGATGGAATATGACCCGCATTTTTGGGACGGAATAGACATGCCTCCTGAGATCAATGTTCATGAATTTATGCCGGAATATTTTCTGCTATACATGCCCGTGAAGCGAAGCAGCTTCCACTTCATGAAGTGTAAGACTGTGTGTCATGATGAAGAAATAGGCTGGATAAAGGCTTACAGATTCACTAACAGGACTTCAGGAGCCTTCGAGATGTTTGACGGGACAACAGCAAAACTTCATCCATGCAGAGAATGCCTCAGCGAATGGGATAACGGCACAGGTTGGAAGGGTTATACCAATGCTTCAGATGATGAGAAGAAGGCTATAGCGGCTGGCTTCAGGATTGATGAGTTTTTCGAGTATTGCGCTAGTCATGAACAGAGACCTCATGAGCTAACGGAACTTTACCATCTCATGGACGATCACAAAGTATGGTTCAGTGCACATGTGAACAACGATTACCCTAACAACTGGCCAGAAATTACTAACATGTACCGGGCTGCAAAACGTCATCGGTGCGAGATATGCGGAGTAGACATGAGCAGTAATCATGAATTAGCCGTAACTCACCACATAGACGGCAGTCATCCCGATGTTTGGCCTGAGAACATGCGCGTCCTATGTGTAGAGTGTCATGCAAAGCAGCCTTACCATAATCCCCATATTGACCACGATAAACGCGTCCTTCTCAAAAGATTGCGGAGTGAGCAGGGAATTCATGCATAACAAAAGCGGCATCCCTCATCAGGACACCGCTTCAACTTTCTCTGAATCTGTTAGCCTATCTCAGCAATCAGCTTCTCCACTGCCTCACGTGCATCATCTGGCAGCTTGTCAATTCCTCCGCGCTCTGTCTCTCTCGACTTGATGAAGTTCAGCCTGTCCTGGAATCTCTTCTTCAGCTGAGTCCTGTACTCATCGTTCTTCAGGTCAGCGTCAAAGCCCGGAATCTCCATCGTCTTAATGCCGCTAAGATTGCCGAACGGTGTCCAGACAGCTTTACCCTCAACAATGCGCTCAATAATCATAAGCGTGTTTTCCTTGCCTACAGGCTTGCCCATGAAGTTGCCGGTGTTCAGAATGTAGCAGTCCACTCCGTCAGAGATAAGCTGCTTGAACCTCTCGTAGTCCATTCCTAGCGGGTAAGTCCTGAACGGGTTAGCATACGGCTCGCACACCAATGCATCAGGGTCAACACCGGGTGCTAAGTTCTCTGCGCTGGTTCTCTTCGTCGCGAGTGTAGCACCAAGTACTGACGCTAACGACGGCCCTTCGAGTTTCAGGACAGGAGGCAGAGTCGGGTCTCTCATCAGCCAGAATATTGCGTTGAGAGGCTCGTCGATTCTGTCGACTCTGTTGGGCGACCACAGGCGGGACTTGATAGCTCTTCCGTTTCCGTTCCTGATGTCCTCAGTTACGGCTATGAGTTTGCCTTCAGGAGTCTTGATGCACCCGCAGTTCTGGAGCGTCATGATGTACTTGTTGTCAGGGCAGCCGATCGGGTAGTCAGCAACCTTGTCGAAGTACGTCGGCTCGAGGGCTATAGCGTACTTGTCCTTGACGTTGACGATGAACGCATCATCATGGAGCACCATAACGTCATACTTGCCGTCATGCTTTGCGTGAGTTATGGTCGATTTGCCTGATCCTGAGAGTCCGAATGCCGCCACGACAAACTTTTTGCCGCTTCCGTCCTTGAGGGTGTAACGCTTGAGTCCGCCGTGGCATGATGCGTAGCCGTTGCGAGCCGCGATACCCCATGCGAGAGTCAGCGTACCCTTCTTCATTTCGCCGAAGTAGCGAAGGCCGAGTACGATTGCGCAGTTCTCTTCGGGTGAGAAGAATGCGATTCCAAGCGGGAACTGTTCGGCAAGTTTTGCGTCTCCGTGCGGCCAGTCAGGGTCGGCAACGAAGAATATGTCGCCGTCATGGTCGGAAATCTTGCGTGATGCGGCATAACGCGGTGCATATGCCTCGTTTGCGTACTGGAAGTTGATCATCCAGTTGTAGAGGTTGTTCTCGTAGCCTTCGGGAACTATGCAGTGTGCGCTCGTCATGAAGTCCTCATCAAGACCTACGTATGCATCTGCCTGATAAAGTTTCCTGTAGCGCATGTTGAACACTGCCTCACGGATGATCTTGCAGTACTTGGCCACGTCTACATCAGGATAGCCGACGATTCTTCTTGCGGCTGCTGTACGTCCGAAGATGCCTCCGTCGTTGAAGAGGAGGACGTTAGCGTCCATAGGGAGTCCCTGTTCTTCTGGCTTGTAGAGCGGCATACCTGTAAGCTCAATTGTGCCGGGAGAGTTCTTAGCGAGGTTGTAGGCCTCATGGAGATCCTGGACATGATGGACGTTGTTGCCGTAGAATAGCGTCTCTATAGTGGTGCGAGGCTGAGCATGATAGACCTTCTTGAAGTTTTCTGGGTCATAATAACCAATTGTTGACATGCAAAAATTCTTCCCCTTTCTTGTAAATAATTTGTATGGATTGGGTAATTATAGCACTATTCATCAATCCTGCTGTATAATACCTGACATCATAACATCATAATATTATTAATAGAAAGGTTCTTGACGAGTGAACAATATTTCGCTAAAATTTTTCGGATTTCGGATTTCGGATTTCGGATTTCGGATTTCGGATTTCGGATTTCGGCCACTTCTCGGCACTAATTCCCAACACTAAACCATCACAGAATTACGCTGTATGTCTCATTAATGAGGAGGCTGGGGCGTAATGATTACTCTTCCTGAGATTATCGAGCGAGACAAAATTATTGTCCATGTAATCGCCCGAGACAAATTCACAGCAGGCTACATCAACTTCATGAAGCTGCGTATGACTGAATGGGAGCATCACTTCTTCGTAGCTGCCTCCGGAATCTATGACGTTAAGCCAGTCGATGAACGTAACGTCCACTATTACTCTAAATCTCGTGAAATAGCTAAAAAGTATCGTGATCTGCTCACTGAGTGCCGCAAAATCATCATTAGCGGTGTCTGGGACACTAGGCTTCTGCTCTCTCTGCAGAAAGATTTCGTGCACAAGACATACCTGCAATTCTGGGGAGGAGACTTTTACGGCTACAGGTTCTCCAGAATACCAGGCATACGGCACCCTAGAGCGTCATTAAAGTGGCTAATACGGCGTTACCTGCATCACAGATTCATCAAGCACTGCGCAGGAACACTTAGCCTAATCACTAGGGACATTGACGAGTTGCAGAAGATATTTCCCAGCAATGTCAAGCACTTCACTGCAAGAATGCCAGAAGACGTTCTAGAGCACCACGACTTCACCAGCTTAGCTTCACGCAGACATGAAAGCTCAACAGTGAGAATACTCGCAGGCAACTCAGCACAGAGACCTAATGACCATAAGGGCATCTTTGAGAGTCTGGAACACCTCAAAGACTCCGACATAGAGATAGTGAGTCCGTTATCCTATGGAGAGCCTGATTACCGCAACAAGGTCATAGCTCTTGGGCACAAAATTTTCGGGGACAAGTTCAAGCCTATCACAGACTTCATTCCTAAAGCAGAGTACGTAGAGTTTTTAGCCTCATGTGATTGTGCAGTCTTCAACTATAATCAGCAGGCAGCTCTCGGCAATATATGGCTCATGTTCCGTCTGGGAAAGAAGGTCTGGCTCAGAGAAAACTCCTCAATGTGGCATGACTTTACGGCAAAAGGAGCAGCAATATACCCAATATCTGAGCTGTCATGTGTAGACTTTGAGGCTCTCTCAGCAATTCCAGATGATGCAAGAAATACTAACATTGCGCTTGCTGAAGAACGTTTCTCCGGCCAAGATGCCCGCAAAGAATGGGAGGCAGTACTCAATGACTGAGATACATGAACAGATTCTAGTAACACGCTCGTCAATCCCCGAACTTGAGGAATACATCGAGGAACTTCGTCCCATATTTTCCTCTCACTGGCTCACTAATATGGGCGAAAAGCACAAACAATTTCAGGCTCAGCTCTGCCAATATCTCGGAGCCGATAACGTCGAACTCCTCACTAACGGCCACATGGCTCTTGAGCTTACCCTTCAGGCAATGAACCTTCAGGGTGAAGTCATCACTACTCCGTTCACTTTTGCCTCCACCACTCACGCAATAATCAGGAACGGTCTCACTCCTGTTTTCTGCGACATCAGCCCCCAGGACTTCACAATAGACACCAGCAAACTTGAAGCCCTCATCACTGACAGGACTTCTGCCATAATGCCCGTGCACGTCTACGGAAATGTGTGCAATATCGAGGAAATTGACAGGCTGGCCAAAAAATACGAACTGAAGGTGATTTATGACGCTGCCCACACTTTCGCTGAGACATACAAGGGCAAAAGCACCGCATGTTTCGGAGATGCCTCGTGCTTCAGTTTCCACGCTACCAAAGTCTTTAACAGCATAGAAGGCGGAGCAGTCTGTTACTCTGACAAGAGATTAGGCGAGGCAATCTACGAACTCAAGAATTTTGGCATTCGAGGCCCTGAAGAAATAGTCAGCGTAGGAGCAAACGCAAAAATGAATGAGTTCTGTGCAGCAATGGGAATCTGCAATTTGAGGCACATTGACAGCGAAATAGCCAAGCGCAAGGCAGTCTATGAACGATACTTTGAGCGTCTGGGCAGTGTCGACGGCCTGAAGCTCAATGCTGTTCAGGAACATGTGAAGCCTAACTATGCATATTTCCCTGTAGTGATTGAGGAAAAGCTGTTCGGAGCAAGCAGAGCAGAAGTTTTCAGCAGGTTAGCAGAAAACGGAATATTTGCCCGCAAATACTTTTACCCATTGACTAATACATTCACGGCATTTCATGGACAGTTCAATGTTCTGGAGACACCTCAAGCCCTGCACATAAGCAGAAGAGTTATGACTCTGCCTATGTACGCTGATTTGGGGCTTGATGTTATTGACAGAATTTGTGATGTGATTCTTGGGTGTAAGAATTAGCGTTCATTTTGGGGAGTCAGTGCCTGCTTTGAGGAACTGCTCCCTAAGTTCCAGCATTTTTTTGCTGCGATCAATAACTCTCTTGCAAGGTATTCCGAAATATATTCCCCATTCACTCAAAGACTTTCTTACCATAGACATAGCACCTACTGCACAGCCTTCCGCTATATTAACTCCGGGAAAGACAGTACAGCCTGTGCCGATATTCACATAACTTCCGATAACTACTTCTTCGCTTATGATATGCCTGTATTCATCAGGAACCATAGAGTTCACCAAAACTTGGCCGGAATAATCGTCAGTAATTGCGTACACAGCACACCTTGATGATATGCTGGAAAAGTCTCCTATTGTTATTCCTGCACTTCCAGCATAAAGAAATGTTCCGGCTGATATATGTATGTAACTGCCAAGAGTAATTTTGCCGCTGAGTATGCAGAAATCATCTATTCTGACATCATGCCCTATAGTGATATTCTCTGCTCCGTAAATACTGGCTTTCCTGCTGATTAATACATTATGTCCGTAAGTCTTCAGGCCTAATATTTTCAGCTCATCCTCTGTGTAGAAACTGGTTACCATGAATCGCGATATACCTCCTAATAAAAAACAGCCCCCGTGATTTACTCACAGGAGCCTAAATATCTGAGTGTTACTTGAGTCTATTCTCTGTGCCGTGAAGCAATCTCACAATATTTGTCCTGTGCCTGAACACACACAACGCAATATCTGAGTGTTACTTGAGTCTATTCTCTGTGCCGTGAAGCAATCTCACAATATTTGTCCTGTGCCTGAACACACACAACGCAATATCTGAGTGTTACTTGAGTCTATTCTCTGTGCCGTGAAGCAATCTCACAATA
>ERZ842401.8226-NODE-8226-length-10351-cov-12.779720_pt1 | contig 10351 bp, 9 predicted proteins | sample MGYA00521270_ERZ842401 | MGnify/ENA primary metagenome ERZ842401 (study PRJEB31892, sample SAMEA3878208) | bioreactor metagenome | biome: Moose rumen | place: Sweden | collected 2011-10 | study: EMG produced TPA metagenomics assembly of the PRJEB12797 data set... | reverse complement strand
ATGATGTCTTCGCCACCGTGTGGAAGCCGCTCAACGACAAGAACGAGCAGATCAACAATTACCGCCGTCAGCAGCAGCGCACCTACATCTACTTCCTGGGCCGTGCACTGAATCCCGTCACCGGTGAGAAGGACGCCACGAGCAACAACACCTCCACGCTGCGCTCCGATGCCATCCTCTTTATGGAGAAGCACTTAGACAAGGTGGAGAACTATCTGAAACAACAAAATGCCGACGGCCTGAACCGTCAGCATTATGACAACCTGCTCTTGCAAATCAAGAAGATACGGGAGAAATATACCTCAGCAGACAAGTAAATTACTTGTTCTTCTGATAGTACTCGAGGCCCTTGTTGACATTCTCAATGAGGGCCTTCGACGTGAAGGTGGCACCCGTCACGGCATCGGGCTGAGTGGCCTGTGCCTTCTTCACGGTCAGGCCGTCCCAGGCATTGAGCAGGGCCTTCTTCACCTTGGCCATATATTTGGGGCCTTCCTGATTCTTCAGTACCTCGATCTTCTCCACCTTGTTCTTCTTGATGTAGATCTTCACGGGCACGGGGCCGTTATAGCCCTCTACGTCCTTGGCGATGGTGGTCGTATTTACGACGGTCATACCGTCTTCCTTGGTGATGACGTCATCACCCTTCTTGCCGGCGCTCATCAGCACCAGGGCAACTAATGCTAATCCTAAAATCTTTTTCATATCACTTGTGTCTAATGGTTGCTACTACATATTCCGACTGGGTGCCGATGCGGAACTTACCGCCCCAGATGCCGATGCCGGAAGAAACATAATACTGCGTCTCGCCCCGCTGATGACGGCCCCACGACTTCTCGTAGACGGCATCGGTGATCCAGGAGATGGGCCAGACCTGTCCACGGTGGGTGTGACCGCTCAACTGGAAGTCGACACCTGCCTGCTCCGTGCGCTCGAGGTTGTAGGGCTGATGGTCGAGGACAATGGAGAGGTAAGAGGTATGAGGTGAGACGTGAGAGGATTTCATCAGGTCGGCGATGGGCTTGCGGCGCATGTTCGTGCGGTCATCGCGGCCGATGATGACGATGGCGCTGTCAATGACGGCAGCCTCATCGATCAGCAGGTGGATGCCCGCATCACGATAGAACTGCTGAGCCTCGGGCGTACCGGCGTAATACTCGTGGTTGCCGAGACAGGCATAGACGGGAGCCTTCAGGCGACGGAACTCCTCGGCCATATTCTCCTCGAGCAACGGACGCATGCTGCCGTCGATGATATCACCCGCTATCAGGATGAAGTCGGGCTGCTCGGCATTGATCATATCCACCCAGCGGGCAAACTCCTTGCGGGGATTATGGTAGCCCAGGTGCAGGTCGGAAGCCATCACCACCTTATAGTCCTTGGGCAGAGGCTTGGAGGTCTGCAGATCGAGCGGCACGCGTACCTTATTATAATAATGGAGATTGCCATAGAGGAAGATGACGAAGAGCACTGCGAAGATGCCTATGGCCGACTGCCAGTTACTATAGAGCAGCGAGCGGGGCACGAGGTGCACCAGCCGCCCCAGGTCGAGTACCAGGAAGAGCATCACCATATAGAGCAGGACGATCAGTGAGGACGTACCCACTTCATAACAGATCTGTGCCACCGACAGCGGCAGGCTGTCGAACCGTCGGGCAACGCTCATAAACAGCATCGAGAAGCAGAGCACGCCCAAAAGGATCAGCACGGCCTTATAGACAGCGGGGACAGGCAACAGCACCCAGACGTGCCAGCACACGTAGACGATAGCCAGCAGCGGGAGCACCATAAATATAAGCATCCACATAAATCGCATCGATTTTTCTGTTTCGGACGGCAAAGTTAGTAAAAAGTTTAATAATACTGTACCTGCATTAAGATTTTTTTTGTATCTTTGCACCCGTCATTATCAACTTTAAGATTTTTATGAAGACTATACTATTGACACTGGCCCTCACGCTGGCACTGGCGGCCAACGGTCAGAAAAAGGAGATTCACATACTGGCAACCAATGATATGCACGCCACCATCGGCGTGTTCCCACAGTTGGCGGCACTCATCGACAGCCTGCGGGCTGAAGACCCCTCGCTACTCGTCTTCTCGGCTGGCGACAACCGGACGGGCAACCCACTGAACGACAAATATGAGATATCGAGTTACCCGATGGTGACGCTGATGAATATGGTGGGCTTCAACGGCTCGACCTTGGGCAACCACGAGTTCGACGTCCACTCCCTGCCGCGCCTCATCGGCCTCTCCAACTTCCGCTATATCTGTGCCAACATCTTCCCGTCCGACTCCGTCAACATCAAGACGATTCCCTATCAGGTGTTCGACGTGGAGGGTCTGAAGGTAGGTGTCGTGGGTGCCATCCAACTGAGTCCGCAGGGCATCCCGAGCACCCATCCCGACAACGTCAGGGGCATCAGTTTCAAGCCCGCCAAGGAGGTTATCCCACAATACGAATGGCTCAGCCGTGCGTGCGACGTCACCATCCTGCTGTCGCACTTAGGCTATCCTGACGATCAGGAGATGGCAAAGGCCTTCCCCTGGTTCGACCTGATCATCGGCGGCCATACGCACACCCAACTGAAGGGCAACGAGGTGGAGAACGGCATCCTGATCACGCAGAACAAGAACAAGTTCGGTCGCGTGACCTACATCACCCTGACCGTGGACAGCGGCAAGGTGGTGGATAAGAAGGCAGAATATATCGACATCAAGAAATATCCGAAGAGGAACAAGGTGGTGCAGGCGGTGGTGGATCACTTCAGCGACAATCCAGCCTTCCGCCGCGTGGTGGCCATTGCCGACACACCCTTCGAAGCCAGGGAGGAACTGGGCTGTATGATGTGCGACGCCTATATGGCTGAATGCCACGCCGACCTGGCCGTGGAGAATCCCGGCGGCGTGCGCATCGACAGTCATCCGGCGGGCGACATCACCGTGCTCGACGTGCTTGAGATGGATCCCTTCGACAACCACGCCGTGGTGCTGGAACTGACGGGCGAGGAACTGGTGACGATGATGCGCACCTACTGCAGCGACAAACTCTACAGTTTCCCCTTCGTCGGCGGATTCAAGTGCGAACTGACCACGGAGCGCAACAATCCCGGCAAGATCAAGAGCGTGAAACTGCTGACGCTTGACGGCAAGAAACTGAATATGAAGAAGATATACCGCGTGGCCACGAACAGTTACGTGCCTGCCACCAGTAAGATACCTGAGGGGTCAGACCACATGCTGAACGTTCAGACCACCGACCTGCTGATCCGCTATCTGGAGCGGGAAAAGACCGTCAATTACAAAGGCGTAAGACGGCTGACGATACTTAATCAGTGATATCAGAGGGTGGCGGCCATCACCTTTTCCGTCGCCCCAGCCTTGCCCTTGACAAAGTGGCCGGCCTTCTGGCCCTGCTGCTGCAAGTAGGCAGGATCTGTGGCGAAGCGGTTCATCTGCGCCTCGAAGTCCTCATAATTGTTGATCTCGAAGCCACCGCTCTGCTTCAGACCCTGCGCCTCCTGGAACTTCTGGTTATTGGGGCCGAAGAACACGGGCACGTCCCAGACGGCTGCCTCCAGCAGATTGTGGATGCCCACGCCGAAGCCACCGCCCACGTAGGCCACGCAGCCATAGTGGTAGATGCTCGACAGGAGGCCGAAGCAGTCGATGATAAGCACTTCGTATGAGGTAAGAGGTGAGGGGTGAGAGGTAAAAGATTTCTCTGCCTCGGTATAGCGGACAACCTTGCGGCCTTCCAGCAACTTCTCGATCTGCTTCAGGTGATCCTCGCCGATGACGTGCGGGGCGATGATCAACTTCCAGTCCTTATGCGCATTGAAATAGCGGATGAATATCTCCTCATCGGGGGGCCAACTGCTGCCTACCACAAACACTTCCGGCGCATCTTGCACGAACGCCTCAACGATAGGCAACTGCTTGGCCGCCTCCTTGATCTGGAGTACACGGTCGAAGCGGGTGTCGCCCACGACGGTCACGTCGGTGATGCCGATCTTGGCAAGGAGTTCCTTGCTGACCTCGTTCTGCACGAAGAAATGGGTGAAGCAGTTCAGCACCCGGCCATACTGCCGACCGTACCACTTGAAGAACACCTGGTCAGGACGGAAGATGCTCGACACCGAATAGACGGGCACGCCACGGTGCTTCAGGATATGCAGGTAGTTGTACCAGAACTCGTACTTGATGAAATAGGCCTTCACGGGGCGGATGGTCCGCAGGAACCTGCGCGCATTGGTGATCGTATCGAGCGGCAGGTAGGTGATGATGTCGGCACCCTCATAGTTCTTACGCACCTCATAACCCGAGGGCGAGAAGAACGTCAGCAGGATCTTATACTCCGGATGCTCCCGACGCAGACGTTCCATCAGCGGACGCCCCTGCTCGAACTCGCCGAGCGAGGCGGCGTGGAACCACACGTACTGGGCGTTGGGATCCACCTTCTCACGCAGCACACGGAAGGCATCGCGCTCGCCGCGCCACATCTTCCGCACCTTCTCGTTGAAGCGGCTGTAGACGGCGACGCCCAGGAGATAGAGATATATGACGAGATTATACATAAGCCCCTAAGTTAGGGGGGTAGGGGTCTGAACGACCGCCTTTTCCCCAAGTACTTCAATGGCCTTCCGCATACGGGCGATGGTCTCTTCCTTGCCGAGGAAGGCCGAGATGTCGAACATACCCGGGCCCTTGCCCTCGCCTACGAGTGTCAGTCGCCAGGCATTCATCACGTTGCCCAACTTGTATTCCTTCTCCTCTACCCAGGCATGCACGATCTGCTCCTGGTTCTCCAGCGAGAAGTCGTCGATGCCCTCGAGCACGCTGATCAGTTCGGTCATCACCTGAGCACTATCCTCTTTCCAGCGCTTCTTCACCGTCTTCTCGTCATAGGCCGTAGGAGCCTCGAAGAAGAACGAGCAGAGGGGCCACAATTCCTTGACGAACGACACGCGGTCCTTCATCATCGCCGTGACGGCCACGACACGCTCCAGCGTCTCGTCGGGACAGTGCTCCTTCACGATGGGGAAGAACAACTCGGCAATCTCCTCAGCCGACTTCATCAGGATATACTCATGGTTGAACCAGATACCCTTGTCGTAGGCAAACTTGGCACCGGCCTTCGAACACTTGGAGATGTCGAACAGGGGCACCAACTCGTCGAGCGAGAAGATTTCCTGCTCAGTGCCCGGATTCCAGCCCAGCAGGGCCAGGAAGTTGATGACGGCCTCGGGGAAGTAGCCGTCCTCACGATAGCCGCGACTCACCTCACCCGACTTGGGATCATGCCATTCCAGAGGGAACACAGGGAATCCGAGACGGTCGCCGTCGCGCTTCGAGAGTTTACCCTTGCCGTCGGGCTTCAGTAGCAGCGGCAGATGGGCGAACTGCGGCATCGTGTTCTCCCAGCCAAAGGCCTGATAGAGCAACACGTGGAGCGGTGCCGAGGGCAGCCACTCCTCACCACGGATCACGTGGCTGATCTCCATCAGATGGTCGTCGACAATATTAGCCAGGTGATAGGTGGGCAACTGGTCTGCACTCTTGTAGAGCACCTTGTCGTCGAGGATATCGGTCTTCACCCGCACCTCGCCGCGGATCAGGTCGTTGACCAGCACCTCCTGTCCTGCCTCAACACGGAAGCGCACCACATACTGCTTGCCGTCGGCAATCAACTGCTCCACCTCCTCTTTCGGCAGGGTCAGCGAGTTGCGCATCTGGCTGCGGGTGTGGCAATCGTACTGGAAATTCTGGATCTCCTGACGCTTCTGCTCCAGTTCCTCCGGCGTGTCGAAAGCGACATAGGCCTTGTCGGCATCCAGCAACTGCTTCACATACCTCTTATAGATATCACGACGCTCGCTCTGACGATAAGGCCCCTTGTCGCCACCGAACGAGACACCCTCGTCGAACTTGATACCAAGCCACTTGAACGACTCGATAATATATTCCTCAGCCCCCGGCACAAAGCGGTTGCTGTCAGTATCCTCTATACGGAACACAAGATCGCCGCCATGCTGGCGCGCGAACAGATAATTATAAAGGGCAGTGCGCACACCACCGATGTGTAATGCCCCTGTTGGACTTGGTGCAAAACGCACCCTAACTCTTCTTTCTGACATAAAAAATGCTATTTTGGGTGCAAAGGTACAAAAAAACTCTCAATTCTTAATTCTTAATTCTCAATTTATTTGTATCTTTGCATCAAAATTATATAGAAATGATAAATTTCAACCTCAAAACAGATATTACCTGGCGGGATTTCCTCATCCGCGCAGGCCTCATTATCGGCACGGTGGCCATCATCGTATGGTCCATGCCGCGGGATACACGCAACCATTTCAAGATTGAGAAAGGAAAGCCCTGGGTATACGCCGACCTGAAGGCACCCTTCGACTTCCCGATCTATAAGAGTGAGGAAGCCGTGAAGGCACAACGTGACAGCCTGCTCAAAGACTACGAGCCATATTTCAACTATCACAAGGAGACGGAAGAGAAGCAGATACGCCAGTTCGTCAAGGACTACAGCCAGGGCATCCCCGGACTTCCCTCCGACTATATCAGCCTGATAGCCAACCGTCTGCGCGGCCTCTACAAGCAGGGCATCATGAGCACCACCGACTTCGCGATGGTCAGCAAGGACACGACCCAGATGATACGCATGGTCAGCGGGAAGACCGCCAGCAGCATCGAGGCCAGAAAGGTCAACAGCACGGTCACTGCCTATGAACTGCTGTTCAAGGACCCCGACCTGGAGATCTACCAGGAAATCCTGCAGAAATGCAATCTCAACGACTACATATCCCCCAATCTCATCTATGACAAAGAACGCAGTGAAGCCAGCCTGAGCGATCTTATCAACAGCATCCCCCTGGCCAGCGGCATCGCACAGCAGGGACAGAAAATCATCGACCGCGGCGACATTGTCGACACGAAGACCTATCACATACTGCTGTCGTACGAGAAGGAGATGGACCGCCGCGAACAGAGCGACCGCCAGTTCAGTGTCACCATCATGGGCCAGATACTATACATCACGATTCTGGTGTCCTGCTTCACGGTATTCCTGTCGCTCTTCCGTAAGGACTACTTTGAGCGAGTGCGGTCCACGGCCATGATCTATGCCCTGATCATCATCTTCACGGTACTCTCCTCGGTGATGGTCACCCACAATGTGCTCCATGTCTACATCATCCCCTTTGCCATGGTACCCATCTTCATCCGCGTCTTCATGGACTCCCGGACAGCCTTCATGAGCCATATCGTGATGATCCTGATGTGTGCCTGCGTGCTGCAACATCCCCTGGAGTTCATCGCCGTCGAGGTGGTAGCCGGGTTTGTCGCCATCTTCTCATTGCGCGAGCTCTCCAGCCGTTCACAGCTATTCTGGACTGCCGTACTGGTGGCAGCAGCCTCGGCACTCACCAATGTCGCACTCGACTGGGTGCGCCACGACAGTATCACCAGGATCAATTACAGCGAGCTGAATTTCCTGATATTCAATGGCGTGCTGCTATTCTGTTCATACCCCCTGCTCTACCTCATCGAAAAAGCCTTTGGCTTCACGTCAAACATTACGCTCATCGAGCTGTCTGACATGAACAAGGAACTGCTCCGCCGCATGAGCGAGGTTGCCCCAGGCACTTTCCAACATTCCATCCAAGTGGGTAACCTGGCGGCAGAGATCGCCAATAAAATCGATGCCAAGAGCCAACTGGTGCGAACCGGCGCACTCTACCATGACATCGGAAAGATCCTCAACCCCATCTACTTCACCGAGAATCAGTCAGGCGTCAACCCTCATACCAACATGGCCTACGTGGACAGTGCCCAGACCATCATCTCTCACGTGACTGAAGGACTCAAACTGGCCGAGAAGTACAATCTGCCCCAGGTGATCAAGGACTTCATAGCCACCCACCACGGCCAGGGCAAGGCCAAGTATTTCTATATCCAGCAGAAAAATGCCTTCCCCGACGAGCCGATAGACGACTTGCTGTTCACCTACCCCGGCCCTAATCCCTTCACCAAGGAGCAAGCCATCCTGATGATGGCCGACACCGTGGAGGCTGCCTCACGGTCATTGCCGGACTATACGGAGAAGAGCATCCGCGAGATGGTCAACCGACTCATCGATGCGCAGGTCAGCGAAGGCTACTTCAAGGAGTGCCCCATCACCTTCCGCGACATTGCCTACGCCAAGACAGTGCTGATAGAGAAGCTAAAGACCATCTATCACACCCGCATCAACTATCCCGACCTGAAGAAAAACTGAGGACACAAAGAAGGGGACGGGCGCCTCTTTGTGTCCTTTGAGAAGTCTAAAAGGGTGGAGGTCTCCCTCCACCCTTTTGTTCAGTACCCCATGCACGAGGTCGCTCCCAGTGCCGTCAGCACGGCTGAGATGATGCTCGCCAGGATCTGCAGCGTCCACTTCAGGGTCTCCTTCTTCGTCATCCCTCACCTCCTTCCTCGCTGTTGCCGCCGTCAGCGGGCGCAGGGTTCACGATGGCGTCGATGGTCTCCTTGGCAGCCTTCGTCCAGCGGAACGAGGCGTCGTTGTTCAGCTCCGCGCGGGTGAACTCTCCCGTGGCCTGTGCCAGCAGCTTGCAGCTCTTCACGGCATACTGCGCCTCCTTCGTGTAGTCGGGCGTGCGGCTGGAGCCGTCGGCATTCTTGGTGGCAGGCAGGCCGCCCAGGCCGCCCACGATCTTGTAGTCCTCGCCCAGCCTCATGCCGTTGGCCTGCAGCGAGCACTTGAAGATGGCCAGGTTGTCGATCTTCACCGTGTTGCCGTTCAGGCACTGCTCACGGGTACAGCTCACGAAGTCCTTCAGGATGCCCGCGATCGTACCGACCGAGAACGGCGTGTTGTGCTCCGCCATGTGCTTGGCCATGTCGTCGATGGTCATCGTCTTCTTGTACTCCACGCGTGCGAAATACTTGCCGTAGGCACTCGAGTACGTGTTCTGGTTCTGCGAAATGTTCAGTTCAAGCATAGTTCTTTTAATTGTTAATTCTTAATTGTTAATTCTTAATTGTTAGTTTAGTTCCAGTGTCTTTGGGGGCGAATCGGCTGCGCACTTCCGTTTTCTCCTTTTGACGATGCAAAATTACGAAAAAATAAAGGGGGAATATGCCTTTTGACGACTTATGGCACCTTAAATGGCTCAATTCTCGAATTATTTTCGTATCTTTGCATCACCAAACAAATTTATAACCATTCAAAACTAAACAGACATGCAACAGCAACTATCCATCACCAGCCAGGGCGCTCTCGGACGCACCGAACTGGCCCGTCTCTACTTCCCCATGCTCTCCTCCAAGTCGGCCTGGCAGAAACTGCGCCGCTGGTTTGCCGTCAACCCGCGCCTCCGCGGGCTGACGGGACTCGCGCGCCGCTCCTTCACCCCTGCAGAACTCGCGCTCATCTACTCGGAACTCGGAGAGCCCTGACGGGGAGAGACTTCTGTTGTCTCTTAGCAGCCGCCTCTTATCTACAGCAGAGGCCTCCTGTCGCCAGCAGGAGGCCTTTATTTTTGCTTAACAGCCTTCTGTTCAGTCACTTAAAGACGAATTCGGAAATAGCAGACTCCCTGTCGGTAACAAAGTAACAAGTAACATTTCAGTGTTTTGGGAACCTTGTGGATAGGAAGGTTTATATTTATATATATTATAATATATATAAATATAAAAAGTAATTTGTGTATTTTTTCAAAATACCTAAATGTTACTTTGTTACTTGTTACTTTGTTACCTCTTGCCAAGACCCTGTGACGTGTACTTTCATATTAATATGTGGTACTTTTGCGGCTTTTTGGCCGAAAGATTTGGAGGTATGGATTTTTTTTACTATCTTTGCACCAGAATTAATAACTACAAACGTGATGAAGCTAAAACTATACATTACACTATTCGTGGCAGCCTTCCTGACGGTTGCCTGTCAGCAGAAGCAAGAGCAAGCCAAGGCTGACTTCGTGCGCGTGGAGAACGGGCACTTCGTGAAAAATGGCAAACCTTATTATTATGTAGGTACCAACTTCTGGTACGGTGCCATCCTCGGCTCGGAAGGGCAGGGGGGCGACCGCGAGCGACTCGCCAAGGAACTCGACCTGATGAAGCAGATGGGTATCGACAACCTGCGCATCCTTGTGGGTTCTGACGGTGAGCGCGGCGTGAGGACCAAGGTGGAGCCGACGCTGCAGGAGGCCCCCGGCGTGTATAACGACACCATCCTGGCCGGACTCGACTACCTGATGCAGGAGCTGGGCAAGCGCGACATGGTGGCTGTGCTCTACCTGAACAACTCGTGGGAGTGGAGCGGCGGCTACGG
>ERZ842401.8225-NODE-8225-length-10354-cov-3.860472_pt1 | contig 10354 bp, 10 predicted proteins | sample MGYA00521270_ERZ842401 | MGnify/ENA primary metagenome ERZ842401 (study PRJEB31892, sample SAMEA3878208) | bioreactor metagenome | biome: Moose rumen | place: Sweden | collected 2011-10 | study: EMG produced TPA metagenomics assembly of the PRJEB12797 data set... | reverse complement strand
GACGGATGGCTCCATTTATTATGATGATAAGGGAAATGAATTAAAAAAATTTAATTGTAAAGATGCTGTGGGATTTTTTTTAGCTAAGCAAGCAGGTATAAAATTAGTAGTAATGACTGGGAGAGAATGCGAGGCTACAAATAGAAGAATGAAAGAAATGAACGTGGATTATATTTTCCAAAATGTTAAAGATAAGTATTCTACATTAGTAGAATTTATCGAATCCAACGACATCGACACAAATGAGCTTGCATATATTGGTGATGATTTCAATGACTATAGGGCTATGCAAATCTGTGCATTTAAAGCTTGTCCAAAGGATTCGGAACCAGTTATATGTGATTTAGCAGATTATATATCATCAGCAGTTGGTGGTAGTGGCGTGATTAGAGATGTAGTTTGTCATATGCTGAAAAATGAGGGGTCGTACTCTCATTATATTGAAATGCTTTATGGAGCAATACATTGAAATATGATAAATACATATGTAAGGTATTAAAAAACAATAGATACTTTTGAAAACATTGAAGTAGACGAGGATTTTAAATGGCAACTGAACTGACATTATCAACACTTCCTAAAACATGGATTTTTGATATTGATGGCACTATTGCAAAGCACAATGGCTATAAGCAAGACGGATTCGACACGCTTTTGCCAGGGGTCAAGGAGTATTTTAGCGAGATTCCTGAGGATGATTATATTTTGATATTAACTTCTAGAACAGAAGACTATCGCAAGCAAACAATTGATTTTCTTAATGACAATGGAATAAGGTACAACGATATCATTTTCAATCTTCCAATGGGAGAGCGTATTTTGGTTAATGACCGCAAGCCATCTGGACTTGATATGTCTGTGGCGGTTAATATTTCAAGAAATATATTCGATGTACCCAGTATTATACGGGAGCTTTAATTCTTATTTGAATCGCCTATTGGTAAATACCACCAGAACAAAGACGACTCTTTCTACAATTTTCTATAAATCGAACATTGCGTTCACGAAAATATGTTCTATAATGATTATAGGAAATTATTATTGTATAATAGAGGTGAAAGAATGTCGGAGAATTCAACAAACAGACAGTACAAAGACAGGCTGTTCAAAAAGGTATTTAGCACAAAGGAGGATTTGCTTAGTCTATACAATGCCATAAATGGTACAGATTATGATAATCCTGACGATGTTGAGATTAACACTGTTGAGGATTTCATATATATGAGTATGAAAAATGATGTTTCATTTCTGATTTATGATGTCATGAATCTATATGAGCATCAAAGCAGTCCTAATCCTAACATGGCTTTTCGCGGTTTCTTATATTTAGCAGAGCTCTACAGGGGCATGTTCGAAAATCATAAGGATTTGTATAGCAGCAGATTAATTCCTTTACCTACGCCACAGTTCATTGTTTTTTACAATGGACAGGCAGATGCTCCAGATGAAAGCTTTATAAATATGAGTGATGCGTTTGCTGGTGAAATAGTTGGCGAGCCCGCTCTTGAATGCCGTGCAAGGCTTTTAAATGTAAATTATGGTCATAATAAAGAATTAATGGAGAAATGCAAGAGGCTGCATGATTATTCTGCCTTAATTCAAAGAATTCGTGGGAACATAGCAGCAGGCATGGATAATAAGACAGCTATAGATGAAGCTGTAAATTCATGTATCAAGGATGGAATCCTGCTTGATATCTTGCAGCAGCACAGATTGGAGGTGACCCAAGTGTTACTAACAGAATATGATGAGAAATTGCATATAGATAATGAGAAAAATATTTCTCATGAGGAAGGTATAAGTGAGGGCGTTGCACTTGTATCTGATGTATTTGCTAGATTAGTCATGGGTGAAAATAAAAGCGATATCATTAAGTCGGGTGTGAGAGAAGATATAGTAAATACAGCTGAGGATTTATTGAACAAAAGCAGGCAAGCTAAAAATTAGTGAATGAAAATATTATTTAAGATATTATTTAGTAAATAGCACTTGCGACCCAAGTGCTATTATTGTATCAAAAATCGAACAATAATACAAACTAAAAACGATTGCATGTTCGAATTCTTGGTTGTATACTATTCTTATCAATTAGATAGGAACTAAGTATTATGAATCAATCAGGAAATGCAATAGTCACTATTGAGGAGGCACAAGCAAAGCTTGATGAGGCCACGAAAGAGGTATTCGCAGATAAACAATATCTTGCAAGAATCATGAAGCGCTTTGTAAGTGAATATAGTGACTGCTCTTTGGAGGACATTCAAAATAAATACATCGAGGAGGGGTCAATTCATGTTTCTAAAGTAGGCGTTGCAAAGAACTTGACCAATATTGAAGGTAATAGCAATGACGATACTTCTATCAATGAAGGAAATGTTAGATACGACATACTATTTCATGCCATATACCCAGGTGATGAATCTTTAGAAGAAAAGCGCTTTATTGGGCTTTATATAAATATAGAATTGCAAAACAAATATTATCCTGGCTATCCGCTTGAGATGAGAGGCATCTATTATTCGGCAAGGCGATTATCCTCGCAACTCATAGCTATCAATGAAAACACGAATTATGGCTGTCTTGAAAAGGTCTATAGCATTTGGATTTGCATGGGTAATGTGCCAGATAAAGATGCTGGAATTGTCAGTAGATATTATATTGAAAAGGATGATATAATAGGGCATATAAAGAGAGATAGAAGCATCTATGATTTGCTAGAAGTCATAATGATTAGAATAAATGATCATATGCAGTCTGATGATGACACTCTTAATCTTCTGCAGACTATTTTTTCAGGAATAATATCTCAGGATGAAAAAGTGGAAAAGCTTAAGGCAGCAGGGATTGTCATGGATAATGATATGACTGGAGGTGTTAGTGAGATGTGTAATTATAGTGAATATATATTAGAAAAAGGCCGAGTTCTTGAGTATATTTCAATAAGGCGCGAGGATGGATGGGATGAAGCTAAAATTGAAAAAGGGATAATTGAAAAGTTTCATATATCGGAAGAATATGCAAAAAAATGGATGAAAGAAGCTTCTTTATTGCCGGTTACAAACTAACATACTTAATGATTGTTCATTAGACCTTATAAAAATAAATATATATTTATTAATGACTAATTCTCCAATGTAAGATATGACTACTTACCTTGGGAGTTAATATATGATTAGAGATAATAATACCAATAAAATAGCAATATACGGTCTGAGTACCGAAACAGAAAGGCTCATTTCCCAGTGGGGAAGTGGGCCTAATTTAATAGGCTTACTAGATGGTTATAAGGAATCAGGCTCATTGTATGGATATCCTATTATTTCTATGAAACAGGCTATAGAAATGGGAGTGCAGCTCATTAAAGTTGTGGCGCACGGGAGTTGTAAAGAATATTAGTTTAGTTTATAATATAGTATAGAAACTAGATTATAAAAACTATATTAAGAGGGAGCGTAAACGCATGAACCGCACGAAAATACAACAATTTGCGCATAAATTATTAGATAGTAATCATGTAGAAACTGACTATATTGAATATAAAAAATCGGAAATTTTTAAGGATAAAATTTTAAAAACTATCTGTGCCTATGCAAATAATTATATGGACAGGGAGATAGGCCTTATTTTTATTGGTGTAGAAGAAGTTGATAATAAGGAGACTGGAGAAAAGGCCGTTCCCATGCGTCCAATAATTGGTATAGAAGTATCTAAGTTAGAATCTATAGAGAACAGTTTAAAATCATTGCTATCTGAAGTAAGACCAAGTATTAAGGGAAAGGCTCATATTATAACTGACGAGATAGATGGCAAATACTATATAGTTTTAGCTGTCGAGCCAGGTGGCAATGGACCATATACAACATCAGAGAAGGCAGAAGCTAGCAAAAGCATTCACCTAAAAGCAGGTCGATATATTCGTATTGAAAGAGATACGATTTTGCCTAATCCAGCTCAAGAATTTGAATTGCTCAAGAAATTTTCTAATTATAGCTTTTCGTCAGATTATAATGAATTGGCAGAGTTAAAAGATATTAACTTTAACATAGTGAGGGAGTATTTGCGTGAGACAGGAAGCAACGATGATATATTAAAGCTGACTGATAAGGAACTGGCAAAAAGCATGCAGCTTACTGGGAAAAGCGACTTTGCAGGTGAAAGAGTAAAAAATTTTGCAGTATTAATGTTTACAGATAGGCCAGCTGATTATATTCCAGGTGCGTACACCAGTGTGATATGGGAATCTGATAAAGGAACTGATTTAATGGGGCAAAAAATTTTTGACGGTCCTATTTGGAAACAATCGGAAGAAGCATTAAATTACATAAAAACAAATTTTATACAATCATATACTATTAGAGGGGATAATGGAGGCAAACATAAAGAAATATACAATTGGCCTTTTACAGCTTTAGTTGAAATAGTTAGAAATGCTATTTTGCACAAGGAATATGCGGAAAATCAGTATGTTGGCATTTATATCTATAAGGAGAGGATAACTGTAATTAATCATAATAGACCAATGCTTCCCGTTACTATTAGGGATTTAAACGTGAAAACTAGCTTTGATGATAGAAAATATATAAATCCAGAGCTTAAGGATATGTTTAGAAATCTGAGCCTTATAGAGACTTTTGGGTCAGGTATCAGAAGAGCGAAAAACGCAATGGAGCGAAACGAATCGCCTAGCATCTATTTTGAACCAGGAAATGAGACAGATAATTATACAATGGCGGTTCTTCCAATAAATAGAGAAGTTCTGAAAGATACACTAGATATAAATAAATCTAATGATTTGAAATTGAGTTCTGGTGATGAAAAGGTATTAAATCTTCTGAAAATAAATGATAAGTTATCAATAAAAGATATAGCAGACTTGACAGGTCTTTCTGTGGCAGGCGTAAATTACTGTATTAAGTCATTAAAAAATAAAAATTTAATTAGGAGAGAAGGAGGGAATCGAAACGGAAATTGGATAATTTTATAATATAGTTTTATTAATATAGTACTATACTATATTAAAACTAGATTAATAATTAGCAATAAAACCATAAGCAGAAAAATACAGAATAGACTTTGACTGTAGAAAGCCGAATGACAAAGGTTGTCTATATGTTATAATGTAGACATGGATATGGAGTGGTCCTATTATGAAAAACAGTAATGTTGTACATGTACAAGTAAGAGCAAAAAATTATATAGTTGATATAAAAAATCAGGGCAAGAAAACGTGCTCTGTTCAGTTTGTGTACAATAAAAAACATTTTGTAACAAATGATTATATTCCAGATTCAATTTCAAAAAAAGATTTGATACCTGCGTTGCAGAGTATATTACAGCGTGAAATATATGCTTATAATAAGCAGAGATTGATGCTATCTAAGACAAAAAAAATGTATGGGAAGCACCTAAAATTGATGCCAGAGGAGTAGCTTGATGATTTACACTTTAATGCACTTGGATAATCCCGTATTGAGTTTTGATATGAGTGCTGCTGGTCACATTGATACAAAAAGCATAGTTCCAATTAATGAGGAGTTAATACCAATTGGGGCAGAAACAGGAATAAAGTTTAGTGAATGGTGGGAAGATAGGGCTATTCCTGAGACTCGTCAGTTTATAGAGGAATTAAAAAAACAAGATACAGAGGCTTCCAATATTAAACTAAATATTCAAAATTATGCATTGGCTTTAAAAGATGTATATTGGATTAAACCACTTTCGCAAAATACTTTAAAGTGGACTGATATTAACCTTTTTGATAATGATTTTATTGATATTTATAATCTGATTAGTGAAATAAAAACTGTACCAAAGGACGGAAAGTTCCTTTCACCAGCAAGCTCTCCTGGAGAATTGGAAAAATATTGGTACAAAGATGCTGGAAATAGTGTCTATCTTGTGAAAGGAAACTACTCAGTAAAGATTCAGCAAAGTTTGAATGAAGTGTTTGCCACTAGACTTCTTGAAAGACTAAATTTCAATCCTTTTGTATCTTATGATTTAGTAGATGTTAGATGTGACGCAGAAAAGTCTGTAGGATGTAGATGTAAAAGTTATACTTCAAAAAATATAGAAAGCTTTTCTTTGTGGATGTTATTGAAAAAATATAACAAAACAAAGTCTGAAAATAAATATTTTGAGAGTATAAAGCTATTGGAAAAAATTGGTGTTAAGAATCCTCGTGAATATTTTGAAAAACAAATTGTGATTGATTACATCCTTACTAATCTTGATAGACATTTGAATAATATAGAAATATTACGAGATACTAAATCATTGGAATGTCTTGGAATGTCTCCGATGTTTGATTTTGGGAATTCAATGTTTTTTAGGTATAATGATGCTAATAACTTGCCGAATGAAAGAGAATTCGAAAGATTGGAAACTACTTCTTTTGTGAGAAGGGAAAGTAAATTGCTTCATCATGTTAAAACAAAGATAGATATAGATTATGATGCTATATTGGATAAAAAAATGTTTGATGAAGTATATGGTAAAGATACAACCAAAGATACTGAGTTTTACCAAGCATTATATGTATTGTTTGAGAAAAAGGTAAAGAAGGTTAAAAACTATATGGAATCATTATAAGAACAAGTTGTGTTATATATAAAATTTGACTCTATATTCCATGATTGCTAAAATTATCTTCAAGTGGATTCCACTTGGGAGAGTGTTTTTATCATGGACAGTAAGGTTGGATTGAAAAAATCAAAAAAGAAAAATAATAGGTTCCTAATACCGATTGTGGCTTTTCTAGTAGTCTGCGCGGGTGTAGGGGCCTATTTTTATTATGATTATTCAAACCGTGTATATAAGACCTGCGTGGTGGAGCTTGGTACGCAAGTTTCTGCTGCAGATTTTCTAAAGGATGATAAATATTCGGCTGAGATTGTGGAAGGGGCCGATTTTGATATCTACACTAGGGGCGACTATGACCTAAAGATTAAATCTGGCAGATATACATATGATTGCCTGCTCACGGTGGAGGATACTGTAAAGCCTACCCTTGAGGTCAAGGAGCTCACCCGCACCAAAGAGGAGCTGCCAAATGCCAGCGATTTTGTTGAGGAGACTTATGATTTAACCGGCGATGTTTCCACATATTTTAAAGAGAATCCTGATACCACATCCTATGGAGATATTCCGGTTACCATAATCGCTGAGGACAAATCGGGCAACAAGACTAGCGCCGATACTGTCCTGCATCTGGTGGAGGAGTATGATATCACGCCACCTGTGATTTCGGGGCAGCTGGATAAGACTGTATATGTGGGAGAATCCGTAAGTTTTAAAAGAGATATTGTTGTCACGGACGATATGGATACTGACATAGAGGTGCAGGTGGATTCGAGCCACGTGGATTTGTCTACCCCTGGAGAATACACGGTGATTTATACTGCCTCAGATTCCATGGGAAATATGGATTTGAAAGAAGGCACAATCACAGTTATAGAGCAGGAATATTCAAAGGAGGATGTGGATGCCCTTTGTGATGAGGTTTTATCCGAAATTATCACAGATGGAATGTCAGATTATGACAAGGCTCATGCCATTTATGTCTGGATTCAAGGAAATATAGGATACAGTGAAAGCACCGACAGAGGCGATTGGCTAAAAGGTGCATATGACGGACTTAAAAACAGGCATGGAGACTGTTATAATTATTTTGCTGTGGCAAAGGCCTTGCTCACCAGAGCAGGGATTAAAAACGAGGATATAGAAATCATACCAACAGCTACCCGTCATCATTATTGGAATGTGATAGATTGTGGTGAAGGCTGGAGACATTTTGATACCACCCCGCGCACGGACAAAACTTTCAAGGGATTCTATGTCACAGATGAAGAACTGATGGCTTATTCGAATGCCCATTATCGTTCTCACAACTATGATAGAGAAATCTATACATATTTTAATGAAGAAGGGGAGACCGCCGATACCACAGAGCAGTAGGGATAATCGTATGAAAAAATTAGGAATAATAGGGGGCTTGGGGCCCATGGCAACCGCCTATTTCATGAGGCGAATAATAGAAATGACTGATGCCGCTACGGATCAGGAAAATATAGAAATGATAATATATAACTGTCCTAACATTCCAGATAGGACGGGTTTTATACTTGGCAAATCAGATGAAAATCCTCTGCCAGAAATACTAAAGCTTTCAAGAGAGCTTGAGAGGCAGAATGTAGACTATATTGCCATGCCATGCATTACCGCGCATTTCTTTCATGACCAGATTGCAGATGGCGTTTTTGTGCCAGTGAGCAATGGCATTAAAGAGGCTGCGATTTATCTAAAAGAACGTGGTATTGATAGGGTTGGTATCATGGCCACTGACGGTACCGCTGCCATGCATTTATTCGATTCAGTTTTCAAGGATTATGAAATCAGTTGCATATATCCTTCCGAGACTTCTCAAAAAAAGGTCATGCAGATTATATATGATGATGTGAAGGCTGGAAAGTCAGTTGATATGAGTGATTTTGCCACTGTTAAAAACGAGCTTATCAGTGCCGGAGCTCAGGTAGTGATACTTGGTTGTACAGAGCTTTCCATTGTTAAGAGGGATAATGATGTAGGAGCTGATGTGCTTGATATCATAGATGTGTTAGCACAGGATTGTGTCATCAAATGTGCCACGCTTCGCCCTGAATACATAGAATTGATTACAAAATAATAATGGTCGTATAGACCTACATAATAAAGGAAAAGAAATGCAAAATAACGTACTAGACTATTTAGAAGAGAGCCTGAAAAGAGTGCCAGAAAAAATCGCATATGCGGATGATGAGGTTCAGCTGACCTTTGCAGATGTAAAAAGAATAATGGATTCGGTGGGAACGGGAATCCTTGACCGTGGTTTAAATAGGGAACCTGTCATTGTTTTTATGAAGAAGAGCCCAAACACTATCGCTACTTTTTTTGGAGTAATAAATGCAGGCTGCTACTACGTGCCTATTGATAGTGAGATGCCTGCCACCCGTATTCAGCTCATATTAGAAAATTGCAAGCCAAAGCTTATTATTTGTGATGAATCTACAGTCCCGATTGCAAGTGGATTTGATTACAAAGCTGATATAGTTATGTTTAGGGATATCGTAAATACGGATTCGGATGAAGCAGCACTTGCTTCTGTTAGAAAAAAGGCGATTGATACTGATCCTATCTATATCGTGTTTACATCGGGTTCCACTGGCGTGCCAAAGGGAGTGTGTGCCTGCCATCGTTCTGTCATCGATTATATTGAGCAATTATCAGAGACATTAGGCTTTAATGAAGATACAATATTTGGCAATCAGACACCCCTCTATTTTGATGCATGTCTGAAGGAGCTTTATCCTACACTTAAATTTGGAGCTACCACCTATCTGATTCCACATAGCTATTTTATGTTCCCTATAAAGCTGGTGGAATATTTGAATGACCATAATATCAATACTGTTTGCTGGGTGGTATCTGCCCTGACTATGATTAGTGCTTTCGCCACATTTGATACAGTGGTCCCAAAGACGCTACGGACCATCGCCTTTGGTAGTGAGGTATTCCCTATCAAACAGTTCAGACTATGGAAAGAGGCTTGCCCTGATGCCAAGTTTTTTAACCTGTATGGACCAACTGAGGGCACAGGAATGTGCTGCTACTATCCAGTCACTAGAGATTTTGCCGATGATGAGGTGATTCCGGTGGGCTTTCCATTTAAGAACACCGAGATTTTACTATTAAAGGATGACAATACTTTAGCATGTCCTGGCGAGCAGGGCGAGATTTGTATTCGTGGCACTTCCGTTACATTGGGATACTACAATAATCCTGAAAAGACTGCCGAAAGCTATGTGCAAAATCCGCTTAACACAGCCTATCCTGAAATCATTTATCGCACAGGCGATATGGGACACATCAATGAATACGGTGAGCTGGTGTTCCACTCTAGAAAAGATTTCCAGATTAAACATATGGGCCACCGCATTGAGCTAGGCGAAATCGAGGCCAACGTAAACCTAGTGCCAGAGATAAAACTAGCTGGCTGCATCTACGCCAAGGAGCAAGGCAAAATAGTATTATATTATGTGGGTGACATCACAGAAGGCGACCTAATCAAGGCCCTCAAGACAAAACTCCCACGCTACATGCTACCTAACAAGGTCAACCGCCTAGAGGAAATGCCTTTCGCAGCCAATGGCAAAATTGACCGCGTGGCCCTCGCCAAGCTGTTATAAACCGCTGGTTACCTACCAGCTCATCTAATATTGTAGCGGCTACTCAACCTTGGGAAGCGCGAGCAAGAGGGCCCCATGCCGGGGAAGGAGGGTGCCCCTTTAGGGGAGTTCCCTTGCCCGAGTATGGGAGG
>ERZ842401.8224-NODE-8224-length-10354-cov-4.658316_pt1 | contig 10354 bp, 9 predicted proteins | sample MGYA00521270_ERZ842401 | MGnify/ENA primary metagenome ERZ842401 (study PRJEB31892, sample SAMEA3878208) | bioreactor metagenome | biome: Moose rumen | place: Sweden | collected 2011-10 | study: EMG produced TPA metagenomics assembly of the PRJEB12797 data set... | reverse complement strand
TAATCGCTTCTTTGATTTTTTCTTCCTTCTCATTTGCCGGTTGTTCATCATCGTCGAAGCGGGTCATTTCACGATTCAACTCAGAATACCGACTTCCTATTTCCTTTACCCCAACAACCCCTGCTGTTGGAATTGCGGTAGCCGCAACTGCTTTTTTGATTGCGGCTTTCCTTGCATGTGATTCTGTAGCTTTTTTCGCATCGGCATTAGCCTTTAAAAGCATCTCTCCAACCGCAGTATCTGCTGATTTCGTTTTCGTCACTGATTTCACTACATCTGACTTTATTGGAGTGGTTGTCGCCATATAACCGCGTGCTCCATTTTCTCCTGGGAGAAAGACTGTTTTTGGGATCGATGTTACTTTAGGAATGCTTGCTACAAGTCCAATGGCTAATGCAGCACATCCCCATTTTAGTTCTTGTACTACCAGGCCGTAAATCAATCCACATGTTGCGGATTTCATATCTTGAGGCTCTTCCACTACTTTCTTAAACGCCTTCATACATCTATCGTTCAAAGCATCGCACTCGTCTCTTGCTTCTGCAAAGTTACCAGCTTTTATCTGCTTTTTAATTAGCTTGATTGTCGCACGATAATCGGATTTAATTTTCTTAAATTCAACATTCGCCGTAGTAATGGTGTTGTAGCTTAAGTCATTAATAAACGCACGACCGCCGACTAATTCCAATTTCTGATTGACATTTTCCCATGATTTTTTGAGCTCTTCGTTCAATTTAATAGCATCCGCAATTTTCTTACCTCCGAGTGCCTCGACGACCGTCACTTGCTGATCTGCCGTGAGTTTATTCCATTCCGTGTTTTTCGCCTTCAACGCAGCGTCGATCTCTTGATGCTCCTTGTGATATCTCTCGACGTATTCTTTGACATTATCGCTCCATTGTTGCAGATATTTTTGATCCTGCTCGAGCCGCGTAATGTATTCGCGTTCCGCATCGTATTCAAGCATATCGAGCGGCAATTCATATGAATCATCTTGCTTACCGGTGCCTTTCAAGAAATTCTGCCGTTGTCCTTCGAGTTGCCGCGCACGTTGAATATCGGCAATCGTTCTTTCCAATTCTCGATATGCCGCTTGTGCTGATTTTTCGTATTGCGGGAACCTGTCGAAAGTGAGACTGCTTAAACCGCGCGCTTTAAATTGATCATTCTGCCCGCTCCAAAAATCCAGCATCTTACCCAAGTTCTCCTGATACGCAACCTGCATCGGCATAAATGCTTGCGCCGACATAATCTCTTGCGGCAATTCTTCTCCGTGATCGGAAAAGTGATAATGCGGTGCCGTCGATCTTTCGCTCGGATTTGCATATTCATCCAGCGGAACGAGATTATAAGCCCGCGCGCGCTCGGCGAGCCATGCGCGTCTCTGCTCGTCATACAAAGAATCCATTGCTATATCGACTGCCTGACCGTACTCATGCCAGCTGTTGGTTCCCTTGTGATAATCATCGTTGCCTGCCGTGACGAAGAATTTCTCGCCGAACGTCTCGTAATAATCGCGTGCAATAAGCGCGATTTTCTTTTTCATCAGCTCCGTCAAGCCTGCCGACGACTCACTTCCTTTATATTCGACGTAATCATCCATATTCAGCGATTGCGGTTGATACCCCGCGCTTCGACTTAAATACTCTCCGATCTTTGCAACATAATCTTGCGTCTCGCCGAAGTTGGGGATCACTCCGCCCTTGACATTTCCCGGACCGGCATTATACGCCGCCGCCGCCAATTGCCAACTTCCGAATCGCGCGATCTGCTCCTGCAGATATTTCATCCCGCCGTAGATGTTCTGCTCCCAATCGTAAGCATTGACTCCGAGATATTCTGCCGTCTCGGGCATAAGTTGAAAAATCCCGTGCGCTCCTACCTTCGACGTAACATCTTGCACTCCGTTACTTTCTGCCGCCGCCACCGCTAACGCGAGTTTTAACTCCTCGGGCGTATACTTCAATTCCTGCCCGGTGCTTATGATCTTATCGAACACCGCATCGGGCATTTGTTGACCGGTAATATCGGCAACCCATTTACGAACATCTTGCCTTGATTGCGGCATCGCGCCCATCCCGCCTGTCGGCTGATAAAACGTTGCCGTCTTCAACGAAGTCATTCTGTCGTCTATCGCGAACGTGTTTTTCTTTTTATTATAGTCGATCCCGCCGAACTTGTCATCGCCGTTCTCGAAATACTCCGCTTGATTCATGATCTTTCCTCGGATTGCGGCGGCTTCAACCGCCTCTTTTGCCAATCCGATCCGTTGTAACCAATCGTCGAGAAATTCTTCCGCACTGCCGTTGAATTCATTTGCGAGCAACACGAACGCGCGCGCCACATTCTCGGGATTTTCCATATCTCCGTCAGGTATCACCGACTGCAACTCCTCTTGCGTCACTCCCAACGGATTTATCGTATTTGCGTCTATATCCTTCCAATTCGAGCCGCCGCCGAGAATATAACCCGACGCCGCATGCAATACCGACGTTTTAAACCGACTGTCTTGCGCGGCTATCGCTCCCAGAAATCTCATCGCAACCGTGTTGTACTGCTCGACGACTTTGCTCGGCTTTTTGTTTTTACCGGACTTTTCATCGGAATCGCCCGCGACTATTGCGCCGGGATCGGTGTGCCCCGAATACACATCATCATCGAGCAGTGAATTTTTTAAACCGCTGAGTTGTGATTGTACTTGCGATCGTTCTTCTTCCGCTTTTTTTAATTCATCTTCGAGATCGCCCGTCGCCTGACGCTTGGCAAACCCCAGAATACTTTTACCCCATTCGCTGACGGCACCTTTCTTTTCAAGCGCGTCGCCGCCCAAGCCGTTATAGATGAATTGCCAAAACCTCGCCCATGCACTTTGCACATCATCGAGTCCTTTCAGCTGTTCGTCTTTCCAATTTCCGAACGCGGCTAAATCTGCTTTGTAAATATCGATCTGCTTGCTTGCCGCCGCTACGCGTTCCGTTAAATCCTCTTTTTGTTGTTGGCGGAGCTCGTCCGGCGATTTTTTCTTTGCGTCCGTTCCCTTCAAAAATGCATCTTTTTCTTTTTCAAACGCCGCGCGAATGTTATCCGAGTTTTTGATCCTTTCGACCGCGTTTCTGCCGTGATCTTCCGTTCCTTCATCAAACGCCTTGATCAAAGACTCCTCGGCATTTTTCGCGCCTTTATTTGCCTTCTCCCATTCTTCCGAGCCCTCGGTTGCCTTCTTCATCGCATCGACATCGCGAATGTAATATTCGATCGCTTTATCCATCAGCTCGACTTGCTTTTGACGCTGAGCTATGACTTGTGCGTTTTCGTCGATCTCTTTCGACGCGGTATCTGTTTTCTCCTTTGTCGCGTCCGTCAACCTGTCGATCTTCTCGGACGCGGATTCGGCTGTCGATGCGAATCCCGCCAACAACGGCACTCCGACCGTCAACAGCGCAAACAATATATTAAAACCTGCCGTTGCCACCGTACTTGCCGCCGCCAATGGCAACATCGCTCCCGTTGCCACTCTCGCCGCCACCGCTTCCGCTCCCAGTGCCGCCGTTTTCGCGCGGATCGACGTAAGAAAAATCCCGTTGATCCCGATCTCTTTCAACCGCGCGCCCATTATCTGAAACGACTGCGCCAGTGCTACCGATTGTGTTGCCAGCTGTTGTTGTTGCGCGACTGTAACGTTTCGCTCCGACATTGCCAATGCTTGGTTCAGCGTAATTGCCTGCCGACGCCGCCCGTTCATTAAATCATCGGGAATTCCTCTTATGCCGCGCTTGAAAATGCCGAGCAAACCGCCCGCATAGCCCGCTTCATTCAATGCCTTGCGAAAATCGACGACTTTTTTTCGACAACGTTCCGAACGCGCCGACTATCGAGATCAATTTTTGCAACCCGAAGATCACCAAAAACGTCTTGCCCGCCGCTTCAACCGCTCCGAAGTTTTCTCCGAGCTTTTTTACCGCCGCCGAGATCATATCGACGCCTTCTTTAATCAAATCCGCCGTGCCGCTCGACATGAATGCATATCCGAGCTCGCTTACGTTTGCTTCGAGCTGTTTCATCTTTGCGTTGAGCGTATTCATTTGCACTTCGAGCTGTTTATCCGCAAAGCCCGCCGAGTTGACTGCCTCCGCCCACATCCTCAGTATTTCTTCTTCGTCTTTCAAGATCGCATACAACTTCGAGTATTGATAACGACCGCCCGAGATTGCCAGCAACAATTTCTGGGCATTTTTATCTCCTTCTTGCAACGCGCGCGCGATCTCGAGAATGATCCCCTGCGCCGAGCGCATCCGTGTTATTCCCTTTTCGTCGACGAACGTTGTCGATATGCCGAAGTTTTCAAGCTGACCTTGCGCTTTATCTCCGTACAAGCCGACCCGTCAACGCTTTGATCGCATTGCCTATATCCGAGCCCGATTTTGCCGTGTTCCGAACGCCTGTTTCCAATAATGCCGTCAAAAATTCGAGTGAAATTCACGCCTGTTCTGCCGCTTTACCCGTTGCCTCTATGCCGCGCACCAAATCCTGTGCACTGATCTGACCGTAATGCGCCACCTTTGAAATGATATCGACCGCACGCCCCGCAAACAACGTAGCTTCCGCCGCCGGTTTCGCGCGCAAGCCGTAAGACGCCAACACTGCTTCGAGACCTTTGACCGATTCCGCCATCGAGAAATTATCTACCGTTGCCAACATTGCCGATTGCCGCACGAGCTCATTCGTCGTTCTCATTGCTTCCGCTTTGTTGATGCAGTTGACTGTTTCATCGCTGATTTTTCTTATTCCGAGTCCGTGCTCTTCGAGAACTTTGTTTGTTTCTTCAAGCGACTCTCGGATCGCGTCGACGCTGTTTGTCGGCTTGCCGTAGCCGCGCCCCCATAATTGCGCGCCTTCCGTTACTTCCTGTGCCGACCGCGCAAAATCCGCCGCTATTCCGATTAACCGCGCCGTTTTCTTCGATACTTCAATCGGCTTGCCTTCGACGATCGGCATTACCTGTTGCACGCCCGCCATCGCCTGTTCCAATTCGCGGTAACTCTGAATCAATGTTGACGGTATATTAAGAGAACCGTATACGAGATATTCACCAAAATGCCACGCCGCTCTTCTTTGAATTATTCCCGTCAACTGCTTGAATATACCTTCCGTCCTGCCGAGCATCCGATTAATTTGCTCGGTTTGCCGCGTCATTTCTTTTAAATCGTTCATTGCGGCGTTGAATCGGAGCGCATCGGCTATAGATTTTGTTTTCGCCAATTGCTCCGCCGCTTCCTCTGCGCGCTTGCGGACGAGATTATACTGATTGGCAAGATTATTCATCTTTGTTTCCGTCTGCGGCGTGCTTTTAATACGAACATTATCGAGGATCGAGCTCATATATTCCGAGACATTCTTACCTGTCAACCGATCCATCTCGACGCCGATCCGCCTGAGCGACTCCCGCAATCTTACAAACTCGCTCTCGGAAAACACCCTGCCGATCGAAAACCGTTCGTTGACTTTTGCTTGAATCTCGGCGACGCGTGCTGAAAGTCGCGCCAAACGCCGCATCAACGCAAGTCTTATTTCCAATTCTTTATTCAGAACACGCTCGCGCTCTGCTTCCGCTTTCTTTGCGCCAAGTTCTTTGACTTTGTCGATATATGCCTGCAAATCGGCAAGTTGCTTCTCATAATTCGACTTGATATTGCCGCCTTCGGGCATCCGCCCAGCCGCGTTGACGGCTTCCTTCATATGAGCTAAAGCCTTTTCCGCCTGCCCCGCATTGCGATACAAATTTGCAATCTCGGCATTGATCTTCGCGATCTCATTCAAATATTGCTGTTGCCGCGCGGTATCATTCGCTCCGAACGGACTTTTCTCATTCTCTTTTTTAAGCGTCTGAAGTTGCTGTTGGTAACTGTCGATGACCTTTTGAATATCGGCGACGTTTTTGACCGACGCCCGTACCGCGCTTTTAACAATGCTGTCGGCGGCAGACGCCGTTTTGCTCGCGGTTTTCGCTATGATATCCGCCGCGATTGATGCATTTTTCTGCGCCTCTTTGATGCCGTTGCCGAGCTCGCGAAATTCCTTTGCCAATTGCGAAAAATCCACGCGCGACAACTTCATCAAATTATCATGCAATGCCTCGACGTTTTTCAGCGCGTTTGATGCGTCGAATACAAGTTGTGTTCGTAATTCTTGCGATATCACTTTCCCTGTCTCCTTCAAAACTCGAAATTGCCCGATTGCACTCTCGATATCAGATCGTTTGCGCTCTTGTATTCTACGCTTTTTCCTTCGAGCATCTTCTTTTCTCTTTCGCCGTACTTGATCATTCCGTCCATCAAGTCTTCGAGCTCGACATACGACATTTCGCCGATATCTCTCACCGTCATCGATGTATTTCTGACTATCGACGCTATTAATTCATTCCAGTCCGCGCCTTTTTCTCGTCCGCTTTTTTTTTTGTAACCGGACAAGCCGTAAAACACATCCAATATCTCGCCTATCATTTCGACATCAAGGAACTCTTCGATCTGCTCCGCCGTGTATTTTTCGCCGAACGCCAGTATCAGCATTTCCATCATCGCATCATACGGCTCGTTGTCGAATACCTGTTCATCCGACGGAGTCGCGCCTTCTTCGAGAGCGCGCGTGAGTTTGTCGTTATCAACCGCCATGATATTTGCAATAACTGTCGACGCGCTGAATTTCGTCGTGAAATGACGTATCTTGTCTCTGTGTTTAATCTTTGCAGGAAATATCTCGCGTTCTTTTCCGTCCGTGCATTTTATGAAATGTGTCATCTTCTGCCTTCCTTTTTCAACCGAAGCCTTCCAATACAAAATCGTTGTTATCCTCTGCAGACGGCTCCGCGCCGCATTTTGCTTCTTCTATTCGCTCCAACGCGATATCGACATATTTCTTTTCCGTCTCGAAGCCGATGAAGTTCCGATTTGTATTAATGCACGCTACCGCCGTCGAGCCACTGCCCATGCAATTGTCGAGCACCAGCTCACCTTCATTTGTGTACGTCTTGATCAAATATTCCGGTAGCGCGATCGGTTTTTGCGTCGGATGTTTGCTGTATACCGATTTTTTCAACTTCATATTGTACCCGAAAAATTCTTTGTCGAATTTCATTACATCGCGCGGATATCTCTTGCCGTCGGAGCATTGGGATTCCGTTTTTTCATTCCATTTAACTTTACCGTAGCAATGTGCCGAGATCGGCTTGATTTTCGTCTTCTTGTACGGCTTCGAATACCAATATTGCGGATTGTACGTCGGCAGTTTCCGGTAGAATACAAGGATATTTTCATGGCAACGCAACGGCATTTTGTACGCATTCAAGAAGCCCACCGGCATCGGCTTCTCCCAGATCCATTCGTACCGATACAACTTCGGCTGTGACATGATAAGCTCCGCGCCGAACGGCATTTGACTGAACAATACTATCGCCGCATTTTCTTTGCATACCCGCAAATACTCGGTAAACACTTTATCAGTCGGCAGTTTCACATCCCAATCGTTATCCGTATTTCCGTACGGCGGATCGCATAACACCATGTCGACACTTCCGGCAGGGATTTTCTTCATTCCCAGCAAGCAATCTTCATAATATATTCTGTTCAGCATTCCGGCATATCGCTCCTTCTTACAATTCCCGCCTACCCGCCCTTTTCGATCCCTTATGCCGTCACACAATCCGCTCGATGTTTACCACTTGAAACTTTCCGTCAAACTCGTTGATCGTCACCGGCACGATGTGATGTTCCGGTTGCGCCAATACCAACGTCTGTTGCGCCACAAAGACATAATTGACGCCCTTGACTACCTGCGTGCCCACGTATACCAACGGCTTATAATTCGCGCCCACGCTCGGCATTACGGAAAATGCACTTGCCGCTCTCTGCGGCAGGTTTTTCAACCCCTCTTGATCGATAATTTCAATTCCGCCCAACATTTTTGTCATTTTTTCGTTACTCCTTTTCAATCATCATTGTTATCGCTGTCGGTAACATCCCTGACGCCGATCATCATGTATTTGCCGTCCGCGCGCTCGGGATCAACCACATCAAACGCCAGCTCCGGCGCGAATGCCGTCTTGTGCTGAAAATCAAACGTCATATGCCCGTCGCATCGCGCCTTGAAAATCGTCGTGTAAATTCGAATCACGCGTCCGTTCGTCTGCTCCATCGCCTTACTCTTATGATAAATCGTTACAAAGCCCGGAATTCCCGTCGTCAACAGACTTGTACTTACACCCGTGCTCGAATCTCCGCTGAATCGATACGAAAAATTATATTCCTTGCCCGCGCCGCCGGTAATTGTTACCGTCGCCAGCGCAGTATCTATCGGTTGAATAACTCGCCACTGTGGCAAGTTCATTCGACGCGTCAAACGCTCGGAACGAATCCCAATCGATTTTGTTTACGTATTGACTGAGCGTAAACACTCCGCCCGTCGCGCCCTTCTTCGTTTCGTCTTCAAAGAACATCGGCACGTTATCTGCTTTTACTCCCTGTGTCAAATTCATTATGTCGATATTCCAACTTGCATTTGTGAACGTCACCTTCGCGCCTTTTTCCGTGTTGAACGAATACAGGCTGAAGTTACTCTCGCCGCCTTAGATGTTTTCCATCGTCGACGTAAGCTCCAAATTCATATTCTGCAGATGGATCAAATTCAGCTTATTCTTCTTATCGAGAATATACGCCGTGCCTGAGCCTTCCACAAAGAAATTTTCCGTTTTGTTTATGTTATCCAATGCCAAAAAGCACCCCTCCTATGCAAACACCAGCGGGCGATATTTTTCCGTGTAACAATAAATCCCCTTTGTCAAGGACTCCGTGTTGTAAAACGATACCCGCAACAGTTTTCTCTTTTCAAAAATTCTCTTGACTATCGCTTGGATTTTTCGCAAATCCTCGCGGCTTTTTGTGTAATACTCTACAACCAAAAATCCGCGTACCACATAGATATTATCCGTCTCCGTTGCCGCGCTGAAATACATCGATATGAAATTGAGCTTATCGACCGTTATCAGTTTGACGGGCGTAACTTCTCGCCGTATCTTTTCATTGCGCGCCGTCGAGTTTTGCGGATTGCCCAACAATGCCGTCAATTCTTCATTCTGCCACAGCTTGTTGTACAGCACATCGATCAATTCCAAATCGCCGAACATTCGCGCATCACCTCCGCAATATTTTTATCTCTGTCGGTAATTTCGACATCGACTCGACAACAACATCGTTCATCGCCCTTTGTATCTCGTCGTTTACGCTCGCTATGATCCCGTCGTTGTTCTCGCCGAACAAGATTTTCCTTATTATATACTGCGGAGGCTTCGGAACGCGATATCGACCGCCTTTTTCTCCTTCTTCATGCTCTATGTCGACGCCCTCTTGCGTGCCTCTGCTTTTATGTTCATAATCATCGAGATCGCGCCAAGTTCCCTTCGGACGCCCGAGCATCGCCAAGCCTTTTTTCAACCGTTCCGGATTAAATATCGGCTTGCCGTCCGAGCCGACCACTCTGCCGCGTATATACTCTTCGAGGAACGGATTTTTCTCCGCGTCCGTTTCCATTTTTGAGCCCTTGCCGTACTCGAGTAACCATGCCTTTTGCCCCGTTGCCACGATTGCGGCTGTTACAATTGCTTCGGCATCTTCGAGCTTGAAATTAATCGCCGCCGCCGATTGATGTATCCGATAATCGACTTCGTATCTCGCCCATTGTTGCTTGACTTGAGCCACTGCCGCGCGACTGTATTCTTTCAAAATCCTTTTGATCGCGAGAAACAATTTTCGTCGAAAATTCGCCATTCTTAAAAGCCTCTGTCATCGATGGAAGTCTGTACTGTCAGCAATCCGTCAAACTTTGTGTTGTCTATTGCGTCGACCACGTACTTATCTCCGTTCAACACGATCCGATCGAGCAATTGCACATCGCATTTCTGCATTCTGAACTCTTTCGTCGTCGTCGGCAGATATCCGCCGTTCTCCGTCCGCAAGCTGTCATTGACTATCGTATGATTGACGCGCACGCACGCTATTCTTTTCAATTCTGTCGATACGAGATTATCGTTTTCGTCGTACACTTCCTGCGGACGATAAATATATGCATGCCCGTTGCACTGATACACCGTCGCCTGTATCGCGTCATCCGTTTTTCTCATCGCCACCACGAGGAAATACGCAGGCTTGTCATACAGCATCATCTCAAACAAATCGCCGTTCTCGAGCCGCGTATCTTCCTGCAACAACGCCGTATAGACAAAATTGCTTTTGAAATTCGATGCATTTGAATGCCCCTGCCGCGTCATCACTATGCTCTCATCACATTTCCCTTTTATTCGGATTTT
>ERZ842401.8221-NODE-8221-length-10355-cov-10.265340_pt1 | contig 10355 bp, 8 predicted proteins | sample MGYA00521270_ERZ842401 | MGnify/ENA primary metagenome ERZ842401 (study PRJEB31892, sample SAMEA3878208) | bioreactor metagenome | biome: Moose rumen | place: Sweden | collected 2011-10 | study: EMG produced TPA metagenomics assembly of the PRJEB12797 data set... | reverse complement strand
TATGACTGCGTTTTGGCATATTCAATTATCCTCTCTTTTTCATAATCAATCTTATCTTATTATTTATTTTTTTCGAGCTTTTGTCAAGATATTAATCTTATAATTCGGCAATAATACTACAGAAATTTCTACTTGCATTTTACAGAATTTGCGTGTATAATTTTTCTGAAGGGTGAAGAGATTATAGATTTAGCTTGTCTATATAGGTTATATTTACAACCCTTGAAAGAAAGTGAAATACTCCGTAGATGAGTACAACAGAATTTAATTACAAGTATATTAAGGAAAATTCAAGTGCCGGAAGTTGGCGCAGAGGATACGAATATCATACAAAAGATATGGTATTTGATAATTATCCTGAAAAAAACTTTTACATGGCAAAGGTTAAAGGTAATTTTCAGGATCATTATAATACAGATTTGATTTTCAAAAAAAATAAAGTCGAAGCGAGATGTAATTGCCCGCTTAAAGAAGAATGGTGCAAACACGCAGTTGCGGTTGCTCTTAAAGCAATTGATGCTCATTGTTACGAAGATTGGCTTTCAACAAAATTCGGCATGGAATTTGAATTTCCGGATGAAAATACGCAGCTTACCGAAAAACCGCAGGGAAGCTATATTTTCCACTTCAATTCAAAAAGAAAACCTAACTTCTTTTCAGTATTAGTTCGCTCAAGGGAAACAGGAAAAATCATCAGACAGATTGAACCGTTATTCAGAGCCATTTTGGAAGCCCAAAAACAAGATAAAAATTTTGTCCTGAATGATTCACAAAAAGTTGAATTTTTAATATTTAAAGAGCTTTTACAAATTTCAAGACAGGATAAAAAAGCCGGCTGGTATGATGTCCCTATTGCAAAATTCGGTTCAATTTTCCCGTTACTTGCCAAAGCTGACGAAGTATTAGACGAACGCACAAAAGAGCGTTTAAAATTTATGGATGAAGAATGGAAACTTGTCCTTTATGTCAATAAATCGCAGACACCGGGAACTTTGTTATTGTCTTTGGAATGGCAAAGACCTGACAAAGATGATGTTTACCCATTTGAAGAAGTCAGATATTTTTCAAGACATCTGAAATGGGGAAGATACAAAAATGTGATGTTCCCGACAAATGTTGCTATTCAGGCATTACCGCAAAGCATCACAAAAGCATCATTTACAGATATTAAAGATGCAGAATGCGGAAAATTTATCTATGAAGATTTACCAAAACTTAGAGAAGTAATGGATGTTGTAATAGATGATGAAATTTCAAAACTTATGCTTGAGGAACGTCCGCCGATAAATGTTGTTACAATGGGTATTGATTACGACCAGAGTCTTAAAGCCGAATTGAATTTTGAATACGACGGAGTCAGAGTTCCTTATTCAAAAACAGCACAGGATAAGGCCCCGTATATTACGGTTAAAAAACCTGATTCTGATGTCATCTACTGGGTTAAAAGAAATATTAAACACGAAAACGAAGCTTACGCAATGCTTTTGGCATGTAAATTTATTCCGATGCAGACAAATAACCTTGCATTAGAAAAAGAAACAGCTATTGATTTTTACAATTATTATCTGAAACAAGCAGGCGATGGCTGGAAATTTGAAGAAAAAGACGATATGTCATTTTTCAAAATTATGGAAAATCCGTTCAAACTTTGTGCAAAAATCGACTTCTCAGAAGAACAGCCTGATAGTTTTGACGTAAAAATATACGGTCAGGTTGGAGAAGAAATAATTGATTTTGAAGAAATATATGACACCGCACAAAAAGACGAAAAATATTCAAGAATCAGAAGTAACGGTTTTGTTGAATATCCGGTACAAAGTATTTATGCAATGATGAGAACATTCAATTCATTTGATGTTTACAGAAATGAAGATAATACATTTACCGTTAAAACCTTCCGTGCAGGCTTGATAAACGAACTTAAAAACCTAGGAATTGAACTTGTTTTAAGTGACAGATTTAAAGAATTTTGGGAACAGATGTCCACCTTCTCAACTTCAGAAGATTTAAAACTTCCTGAAGGAATAAATGCAGATTTTCGTGAATATCAGCTTAAAGGTTTCGGCTGGTTATGGTTTATGTATAAATACGGCTTAAACGGTATTTTGGCTGATGATATGGGTTTAGGTAAAACTTTGCAGGCACTTACAGCCGTACAAAAGGCAAAAGAAGTTGACGGACCTATGCCTACACTTGTAATTGCCCCTACTACTGTCGTGTTTAACTGGGAAAACGAAATTCAAAAATTTGCACCGACTCTTACATGCTTAAAATTACAGGGTGGAGAAAGAAAACAATTTTTCAAAAAAATACCTGAGTATGATGTTGTAATAACAAGTTATGCACTCGTAAGACGTGATATCGAAAAATTAAAAGATATTAATTTCAGATATATAATTCTTGATGAATCTCAAAACATCAAAAATGCAACATCCCAAACGGCAATGGCAGTAAAAAGACTTCAGTCTATGCACAAACTTGCATTGTCAGGTACACCTATTGAAAACAAACTTGAAGAATTGTGGTCTGTATTTGATTTCCTTATGCCTGGATTTTTATTCTCAATGGGAGATTTTAATTCTCACTATGTAAATCCTATTATGGAACGCCATGATAAAGTTGTAGAAAAACGTCTGAAATTACAAATTTATCCGTTCATATTACGCCGTATGAAACGTGATGTCGCTAAAGATTTGCCTGATAAAGTTGAAAACGTTGCATACTGCGAAATGACAGATGAACAAAAAGACTTTTACTTACAAGTTCTTGACTCTACAAAAGAAGAATTATTCAAATCTATTGAACAAAATGGTCTTGAAAAGAGCAGAATGTCAATCTTCTCAGCACTTCTGCGTATGCGTCAGATTTGCTGCCACCCAAGACTTTACGATAAAGATAATGTTAAAAATATTATTTCATCAGGTAAATTTGAAAAACTTAAATCAATGCTTGAAGAAATTGTGTCTGAAGGTCACAGAATTTTGTTATTCTCTCAATTCGTCAATATGCTTGATATTATTAAGGCTTGGCTTGACAGAGAAGGCATTAAATATGAATATCTGACAGGTAAAACAAAAGACCGCAAAGAAGCTGTTGCCAGATTTAATAATGATCCGACAATACCGATATTCTTAATCAGTTTAAAAGCCGGCGGAACAGGTTTGAACTTGACAGGTGCTGATTATGTAATTCACTATGACCCTTGGTGGAACCCTGCAGTTGAAGATCAGGCAACAGACCGTGCTTATCGTATCGGACAAACCAAAAAAGTATTTGTATATAGACTTATTACCAAAAATACGGTTGAAGAAAAAATTCAAAAACTCAAAGGAGTTAAACGAGATCTTGTTGATAGCGTAATTTCTGTTGATAGAAATATTACAAAATCACTAACGATGGATGATATTCGTGAAATCTTCTCTGTTGATTAAGGTTATGTTTTACAATGTTGGGCAAGTATGCCCAACTTACAAAATTATTGTGAAATTTTTAACTCGTTCCCCACATTGAATTCAGAAAACCAAACGGATTTGAATATAAAATTTTCGATAAAAGATTTTGATTTTCTACAGAAGTTGGTTTTTGTATTTTATTTTTTGACATTGGCGCTACATTTAGCTGAACAGCCATTTGCTCAAAATCACCTCTCGGGATGCGTTCAACTTTTGTTGAATCCCAAGGATTTACGATTTCTACATAACTGTCGGTTATTTTCTTGACGGTTAAAGCATGACCACCGCCTGCTTTTGTACTTCCGTCAGGACCGTTTCTGCCAACAATTACACCAACCGTAATTGAATATTCATCTTCATGACCTTTATATTTATCAAGCATTTTTTGTAAATCAGACTCTTTATCATATACATTATTTACCTCAACAATACCGCCGTCTTTACTTTTGCAAAGGTATTTACCTTTGACTTTATCTTCTCCTACATAACCGTACTGTCCTTGAATATAAAGTTTTGCATGTTTTCTTTTTGACATTGGGGCTTCATAAACATCGGATTTTTGACCTGTAAGAATATAAACAGCATCATACATCTGACCGCCCGATAAAGTATCTTTATTCGACACAGGTCCATACTGACCTGCTATATATTTTTCACTTTTCTGCCCCAGAGCATTATTTGTTGCCATAACTTCAGCTCTGAATGCTTCCATTGCAAGTTCGTATAAAATTACGTTAAAATCACCGTAAGCGTATGATTTCCCTGATAAGCTTTTTGCTTTTTCAATGGCTTCTGCTGTAATTGTATAAGTACCTGTTATGGCACATTTATCTCCGTCACCCTGATTAATATAATGGTTTCGTGCATTTATTGCTCCGGGGAGTGTAACGGTATACGAACCGTCAGAATTTTGCGACACGTTATCTTTTAAAATATCCTGACCATCTTTTGTACTCCTTATGGAATCCAATGTCGCAAGAAGATAGCAATCGCCGCGTTTGCCTTGCCTAAAATCATCAATAACATCATTGTCATATTCTATATTATCTTTGTATTCCTGAATTTTTTGAGGAGAACATTGATTATCTTTTGGTGCAGAACTGCCGGAATGCTGTGGTTCTGATACACTATTTACATCTATAATTCTTACAGCTCCTTGCTGTTCACCCAATTCATAAGGCTCCTGATTAACTTTTGACGGTGTATTTTGAGGATAGCGTTTGCGTATTTCCATTTCCAAAAGATACCTTAAGTACTGATCTTTTGTCATAATGGCATAAGAACCGTCCTGCCTTTTTACATAAACATAATCCTGTGGCGGCCTTTGTGTTCGTCTATTATTTGAAACAATACCCGAATAATAATTTGTCCCGTAAGGACCTATCGCTCCTAAACTTTCTAATCCCATATTTTCCCCTATTTTTTACCCTTATAATTTTATAAAGATTATTTGAGAATAGAAATTGCCATACAAAATCTTAAATATTAATTTTTATTTACAAAAAAAATGAACGAAAATTTTTCGTTCATTTTTCTCTATATTTTATTCTTCTTCATCACTTAGAGATTGGTGACCTGATTTGTGAGTCTTTAATAACACTCCGCGTTTTGAACTTTGTATAAAATCAATCATTTTTTCGATATATTCATTTGTCGGAATTTCAGCCTTAATTTTTTCAATAGCCTGTGTTGTATTGTAATCTTCGCTTATTAAAAGTTTGAATGCTTCATTAAGATGAGTTCTTGTTTCTAAATCAACCCCTCTGCGTTTTAGGGCAATAACATTTATGGTTCTTGGTACAGGAGGACGTCCTTCGCCTTTAGAATACGGAAGAATATCCTGTCTTGATGCACTAAATCCGCTTACTATAGACATTGTACCAATTCTGATATTTTGGTGGAATACGCTCATTCCGCCGACAAATGCACCAAATCCAACATGAACATGCCCGCCTAAAGTTACAAGGTTTGCCAAAATTACCTGATCTTCCAGCACACAGTTATGAGCAACATGTGCGCCTACCATAATCAAACATTTATTACCGATTCTTGTAGTATAATCACCGCAAGCTGCTGCTCTGTGAATAGTTACATTTTCTTTGATTATTGTTTCATCTCCGATAACAACTTTTGTTTCTTCACCCTTATAGCCCAAATCCTGAGGTTCCGAACCAATGGTTGTAAAAGGTGAAATTGTACAATTTTTACCAATTTCGGCGTATTCAATATGAGCATTTGAAATTACTCTTGTTCCACTGCCAATTTTAACATTTTTACCTATAACAACATATGGTCCTATAATTGCATCCTCTGCTATTTGTGCTGACGGATCAATTATTGCGGTTTTATCTATCATATTTACTACCCTCTCTTATAAACTATCCTATAAATCAATTATATTATAAATCTTTCATATACAGGAAAACTTTATATTATTTTAATATCCAAATTGTTAAAACAGAATATAAATAACTATATAATTTTTAAAATGTTTGTTTTATCATAATAATATAGTTTTAAAATTTAAATAAGGGGATAATTATGGGAAAAAGAATCGGAATAGATGTTGGCGGTACAAATGTTAAAATAGCCTTAGTTGATGAAAAAGGTAAAATAATTTATTCAAACAGTGTTCCGACGTATGCAAAAATGGGTTTTGAATACACAGTGAATAATATAAAACAATCAATCAGAGATTTGATGAATGAAACAAGAACTGATGAAAAAAACATTGAAGCTATCGGTTTTGATTTCCCGGGACAAATTGATTGCAAAAAAGGTATAGTAAAATTAGCTCCAAATATTCCGGGATGGGTAGATGTTCCAATTGCAAAAATGATTGAAGATGAATTTCATATCCCTGTAAGAATCGATAATGATGTACGATGCGCAGCATTGGGAGAACTAAAATTTGGTGCAGGCAAAGGTTGTGAGAACTTTGTTTGTATTACGGTCGGAACAGGTATCGGTTCCGGGCTTGTAATAAACGGGAAATTAGTACGCGGAGCATCAAATGCCGCAGGCGAAATCGGACATATAAAACTTGTAGCTAAAGATGGCGCAATATGCGGATGTGGTGACACAGGCTGTTTGGAAGCATATGCTTCAGGTCCTTCTATTGTAGCAATGGCACAGGATTATATTCGTGGGGGTAAATCTGCTAAATTTGCAGAAATGGCTAGCGATGGAGAAATTACACCTTATATAGTTGCAAAAGCTGCTGAAGCAGGAGATCCTGTAGCTAAACGCATTTTTGAAATTATGGGTGAATATATCGGACTTGGTCTGACAAGTGTAATCAACTTATTAAATCCTGAAAAATTAATCGTAGGTGGTGGAGTCGCAGAATGTGGAGATTTGTTACTTGAACCTATAAGACGAACCATTAAACAAAGAGCTATGGTAGTTGCAGGAGAAGCAGTTGAGATTGTACCGGCTCAGTTAGGCAACAGCGCAGGCGTAATCGGTGCAAGCATGCTGATTGATGAATAGAAAAATATTGGAGAGAGAACAAAATGTATGATGTAAAATCATCCCACGCAACCGAATTTATAGATAACGAAGAAGTTTTATCAACATTAAAATATGCAGATGAAAATAAAAATAATGTTGAATTGATTGATAAAATTCTCGAAAAAGCAAAATTAGGCAATGGATTAAACCACAAAGAAGCATCCGTTTTACTTGCCTGCGAAATTGATGAAAAAAATGAAGAAATATACTCGCTTGCAAAAAAAATTAAACAAGAATATTACGGGAACAGAATCGTTTTATTTGCTCCGCTATATTTATCAAATTACTGCGTAAACGGTTGTGTGTATTGCCCATATCATGCTAAAAATAAGCACATTCCGCGAAAGAAAATGACGCAGGATGAAATTCGGGAAGAAGTAATTGCCCTGCAGGATATGGGACATAAAAGACTTGCTCTTGAAACCGGAGAAGATCCTGTTAATAACCCTATTGAATATGTACTGGAATCCATTAAAACAATTTATTCAATAAATCACAAAAACGGTGCTATTCGCAGAGTCAATGTAAATATTGCAGCAACTACCGTTGAAAATTACCGCAAATTGAAAGAAGCCGGCATTGGTACATATATTTTATTTCAGGAAACTTATGACAAAGAAAGGTATGAAAAACTTCACCCGACAGGTCCTAAACATAATTATGATTACCATACGGAAGCAATGGACAGAGCAATGGAAGGCGGAATTGATGATGTAGGAATGGGAGTTTTGTTTGGACTTTCAACATATAAATACGAATTTAGTGCACTTTTAATGCATGCGGAACATTTAGAAGCCAAGTTCGGAGTAGGTCCTCATACAATTTCCGTCCCTCGTATAAGAAAAGCCGACGATATTGACCCAAGTGCTTTTGAAAACGGAATTGATGACGATACATTTGCAAAAATTGTAGCCTGCATAAGGATTTCTGTACCATATACCGGTATGATTATTTCAACAAGAGAATCTTCAAAAACAAGAAAAAGAGTTTTAGATTTGGGAATCTCACAAATTTCAGGCGGTTCAAAAACAAGTGTCGGAGGTTATGCACACCCTGAAGATGAATTCGAAGAAGAAACTGCGCAATTTGATGTTGAAGACCGCAGAACTCTGGATGAAGTAATAAAATGGCTTATGCAAATGGATTATGTACCGAGTTTTTGTACTGCATGCTACAGAGCAGGCAGAGTTGGAGACAAGTTTATGGAGATTTGCAAAGACAGACAAATTCATAATTTTTGCCACCCGAATGCATTGATTACTCTGAAAGAGTATTTAGAAGATTATGCCTGCGAAGATACAAAAAAAATCGGATATGAATTAATTAAAAAAGAAATGGAAGCCCTTGAAACAACACAGATTGTGAAAGATAAAACAAAAGAATACCTTGAAAAAATTGAACAAGGACAACGTGATTTCAGATTTTAGTTTACTAGGATGTGTTCACACAAATCGTCATCCTGAGCGTTAGCGAAGGATCTCATAAATTTTAAAAGCTTTGAGATTCTTCGGCTAAAGCCTCAGAATGACAATATTATAAAATTTTGTGTGAGCACACTCTAATTATTTAAACAATCTTTCAAATACTGTTTGTATTCATTTTGCAAAGATTTTGGAGCGATAATTTTACATCCTGCTCCCCATCTAAAAACATGCCAGATTATTTCTTTGTTTCCACTTGCTTTGAATGTAACGGTATATGTCCCGTCTTCATTAAATTTACCCTTTTGGGTCGGATGAAAATTAAAATTCTCAGCCTCTTGTGCTAATTCTTTGGAGAACAAAAGTTTTACATTTAAAATTTCACCATGATAAACACCGAATGATTGTTTTGAATATTCCTGCAAATTAAAATCACCTTTATCAAATGATTTTTCTGTTAATTTTAAATCCGAAAATTTATGCAAAAGATAATTATAAATTCCGTCACCTTTTGATTTTTCTCTTGCTACAAGATAAATTTTTGCGCCATAAATCATGCCCAAAGGTTCAATTTCACGCTTTTTATCATGATAAATTCCTGTTACTTTTTTAGATAACTGCAATGCTTTTCTTATAATATCCAAAGTCCCGATATTTATACTATACTGAGGCATCTGCCTTACCGCATAACCTTCTGTCTGCATAAAAAGTTCAATATTTTCTTCAGCATTTGTATGTCTTTTATTAGTTAATGCCTTTATTTTAGTAAGAGTTTCGGATAATTCCTTTTTAAGTTCTTTATTTGTAGTACGCCTTTGCATCTGCTCAATATTTGCAATTTCTTTAGCACTAAAACTTATCAAACTTGATATAACATTATTAGAAAAACCCCAATGTTTATATGTATCATTAGTTTCAATTTCATCAACTTCAGGAAAAATATTCATCAGACTGTCACGCATTCTCTCAGCAGTTCTTCGTGAAACGGCATACCTTTCCATAATATCAGCAATAGTAATTCCCTGAACCTTTGATGCCATATATGTTGCCAAGTCTATTACGTCTGAAACTCTTGAATATCTAGGTTTATCTGACATTTTACACTCCTTTAAAACATATAACCGTTTATGACGTATCCATACATTAGCATAAAAATGTTGAAATTAACAGATAGGAGAAAGGACATGAAAAATTTATTGTATTTATTCACTATGTTATTTAATGCTTTAGGATTTTTATTCAGCTTATCATTAGTATTTTACATACGACTTGAAAACATTTTATTTTTACCGATTATTGCCATAAGTTGTTTTATTTTTGCAATTTCATTTGCTTTAACTGTTTTTGATTTTGCACAATGCAAAAACATGGCAAAACAAAAACGAATATTAAACTCAATTTCCAAAAACAATAACGTAATTCTAAATTATAAAGACTACTATACTGCCCAAAAAGCGGATTTTATCATCAGTTAATCAGTAAATAATATTTTTTAACAAGGAGATAACTATGATAATAGAATTAAATGAAGAAAATTTTGATGAAGAAATAAAAAGCGGATTAAAATTAATTGAATTTTACACGACCTGGTGCGGATATTGCATGAAGCAAAGAATAGAGCTTCAGGAATTTGAAAATTCAGATATCAGAATCGGTATAGTAGATGGTGATGAAAGTCCAAACCTTATAAACAAATATAAAATCAGCGGTTATCCGACATTTATATTATTTAAAAATGGGGAAAAAGCACTTAAATTTTCCGGATTTCATACAAAAAAAGAACTACTTAATCAAGTAATGAAATATATATAATCAAAGAACTTACTATATGATTCCATAAAAATCATTATGTATTAAACCTTGACAAAAGCCTGAAAAAAATAAATAATAAAATAATATGAATGACGAAAAAGAGAGGATAATTGAATATGCCAAAAGGCAGTAATAACAAGCATTTCCACCTCGGGGG
>ERZ842401.8219-NODE-8219-length-10359-cov-6.199146_pt1 | contig 10359 bp, 11 predicted proteins | sample MGYA00521270_ERZ842401 | MGnify/ENA primary metagenome ERZ842401 (study PRJEB31892, sample SAMEA3878208) | bioreactor metagenome | biome: Moose rumen | place: Sweden | collected 2011-10 | study: EMG produced TPA metagenomics assembly of the PRJEB12797 data set... | reverse complement strand
GTGGCTGGGCAGCTCCCGCCACACCGCGCGGGAAAGCGCCAGCGAGCAAAAATAGGATTTTTCTGGCACCGCCATACCGTACTGGCTGCAACAGCCGCGTATGACGTTCATATCAAACGAAGCGTTGTGCGCTACGAAAGGAAAATCCGGCGTAAGATTGAGGAATGGCTCTACGCAGTCCTTCCACACTGCGGGAAAGCAGGGCTTGTCGCACACGTCTTCGTAGCTGATGTGGTGGATTTTCTCCGTCCACTCGGGAACAAAGTAGCGCGTGGGAGGTCTGATGAGCGAATACACGCTGTCTGCCGCGCGCCCGTCCACAAAGCGCACCAAGCCCACCGCGCACGCACTGCTGTTGGCATAATTCGCCGTTTCAAAGTCTATCGTGATGAAATTCAATCTATCTGCTGTCATTTCCATCATTTTCTTCTATTATATATTATCCCTGCAAGCGTGAATCCAGCTCTTCCAGCGCCTTGATCCGCTCCAAGAGCGGGGGGTGGCTGTAGTAGAAGAGGCTGTAAATCTTCGGGGGGGACACTTCGGCGAGGTTCTCCTTGTTGAGCTTGATGAGCGCGGTGATGAGCGGGCGGCTGGTTCCGCAGAGCTCGCCGGAATAGCGGTCAGCTTCAAACTCATGGCGGCGGCTGAAGATGTTCGCCACAAGGGAAAACAGGAGGGAAAAGCCGCCAAAGACAAGCCCCGCAAGGAAGATGCCGACAAACCAGATATAGGGCAGCACCTGCTCTTCCACCACGCCGTCAGTGACAACCGCGCTCAGCTCCGGCGTAAAGCCAAAACCGCGGTACAGGGAGGGCATCTTGACAAAGACGCTCAGCGCAAAGAGCACGGCAAAGACAAGGGGAATCATCACCATAAGGCGCATCGCAATGTGGTGCAGCCTGTAGTGCCCCAGCTCGTGGGCGAGCACCCCTTCCACTTCCCCCACGGAAAGCTTTTCGAGCAGCGTGTCGTAAAGCACGACGCGCTTGTTCTTGCCGAAGCCGGTAAAATAAGCGTTGCTGTGCCTGCTGCGGCGCGAGGCATCCATCACGAATATGCCCTTGGAGGAAAAGCCCGTCCGCACAAGCAAGCGTTCTAGGCGCTCCTGCAAGTCACGGCTTTCAAGGGGAGAAAACTTGTTGAAGAGGGGCGCAATCAGCACGGGGTACACAAAGGAGAACAGCAGGCTGAACGCCACGTAGACCACCCCTAAAAGCAGCCACCACCAGTCGCTGACTCGCAGCAAGAGGAACACCGCGATGCACACGAGCGGCACGGAGAGCAACACCGAAAGCAGGAGTGACTTTACCCCGTCAGCAATCCAGAGGGGAAGGGTGATGGTGCTAAAGCCATATTTTTCTTCTATATGAAAGACCCGGTACAGGTCAAAGGGAATAGAAAGCAGCAGTGGCGGCAGGGACACGGCAAAGAGGAAACCTATAGCCGTCAAGTAAATGCTCCCCGTCAGCACAAAGAAGAAGTGCGCCGCAAAGACATACGCCCCGCTGAACGCAAGGACAAGGGAAAGCAAAAGCGAAAGAAAATGCTCCGGCACAGACAGCGCATAAAGCTCATCCCTGTACGCGCAGGTTTTCTTGAGCAGGGCGCTGTCCACATAGCCGTACAGCTCCTTGGGCACCTTATTGCCCTTCTTCCGCCGAGAGCGGTAGTTTATGAAAGAGAGCAGTTCTTCAAGCGCGGAGCCGCCGACTGTTCCCACGAGAAAAAGAATCACGAAGATATTGTCAAATGCTAACGCAACGCTCATCGTTCCCACACCTTTCTGCCGCGCCAGAAGGTCGCCTGCACCTGTCCCGTAAGCGTCATTCCTTCAAAAGGCGTGTATTTTCCCTTACTTGCAAAGTCCTCACCGCGCACCGTCCATGCTTTTTCCGTGTCCACCACGGCAAGGCTTGCCTCATAGCCTTCCCGTAGAAGTCCGCGCCCTTCAAGGCGAAGCAGCTCTGCCGGACGGGCAGACAGGCGTTCGGAAAGAGCGCGAAGTCCCATGCCGCGCTCCTTGACGAGCACTGTGTAGCAGACGGCAAAGGCGCTCTCCAGCCCGCTGAATCCGGGACTGCCGTTCCGCTTGTCTTCCGCTGTGTGCGGCGCGTGGTCGGTGGCAATGACATCGGCACAGCCCGAAAGCAATGCCTTTATGAGCGCGTCCCTGTCAGACTCGCTCCTGAGCGGCGGGTTTACGATGTGGAAGATGGCAGGAATCTTGCTTCCCGCCATGCCGATATGGTGGGGCGTAATCTCCATGCTTATAGCCATGCCTTCCTTCTTTGCCCGCTTTACCGCCTCTACACAGCGCCCGGTGCTCACGTGGCAGAGGTGCAGGCGGCAGCCCGCTTTCCGTGCAAGCTCTATGTTGCGCAGTGTCGCCGTGTCTTCGGCAAGCTCCAGCAGGAGGTTCGCTTCCGAAAGCAGTGCCGCGGCCTGTTCCTGCTGGGCAGGGCTTGGCCTGCCGTTGTTTGCCGCAAGGAATTCCAGTGCACGGACACGCAGCCCCTTCGCCTCCGCGGCGAGGAAGGGGTCCTCGCAGTGGCAGGAGACAAGCAGATTTTTGCGCGCGGCAATCCGCATGGCGGCAAACAGCCGCCCGCTGTCCGTAACCTCGTGCCCGTCCTCGCTGATGAACGGCACCACGTTCCCGTCAAGGCTTTCAAGGTGGCTCAGCGTTTTGCCGTCAAAATCCTTGGTGATGCTCACTCCCTGTATGACTTGCACACAGCCGGAGCCTTCCCCCTTGCGCACATTCTCTTCCGCCTGCTCTTGGGAAGAGATGACGGGAGACGTGTTGGGCATGAGCAGCACGGTGCCGAATCCCCCCGCACAGGCGGCGCGGCAGCCGCTTTCAATGTCCTCTTTCTGCGTAAAGCCGGGGTCGCGGAAATGCGCGTGCATATCGATGAAGGAGGGCATAACCGTGCGTCCGTGCGCATCGAAGAGCTCTGCCTCTCCGTCCTCTATGAGCTTCTGCGCGGCAGACTCGGTGACGATGCCTTCTATCTTGTCCTCCTTGACGAGGAGGGAGGCATTCTTCACGTCCATATCCCTGTCAACAAGGCGCGCGCCGTGTATGAGCAGCAGCTTTGCCATCACCGCGCTCCAAAGGCGCCGATGGTTCCGGCAGAATAGAGGGCATCGCAGTAGATGCAGCGGTACTGCTTTTTTTCCACGCTTACCAGACGGAACTCCTGCGTTACGTAGTGCTCTGTGCTTGTGATGCAGCGGGGATTTTTGCAGACGATAACTCCCGCCACCTTTTCCGGCAGGGACATCTTGATTTTCTTCACAATCTGGGAATCCTGTATGACGTTCACGGTGATGTCAGGATCTATGTAGCCGAGCACGCTGTAGTCTATGTTCATCACATTGTCTATCTTGATGATATCCTTCTTTCCCGTCTTCTGAGATGAGGCGTTCATGATGAGCGCGGTGGAAAATTTTACTTTGTCCAGTCCAAGCCAGTTGAACACCTTCCAGCCCGTTCCCGCCTTGATATGGTCTATTACCAGTCCGTTCTTTATCTCTGCAATGTTAATCATAATCCCTCCTCCTTACAGGCAGCCGGTGAGTTTTGCGATGAGCGCCATACGGGCAAACATACCGTAGCGCACTTGCTTGAAATATGCCGCGCGGTGGTCGCTGTCAACTTCGGGCGCAATCTCGTTCACACGGGGCAGCGGGTGCAGCACAATCATATCCTTGCGGGCAAGGTTCATCTTTGCCTTGTCCAGAATGTAGCTGTCCTTAAGGCGAACGTAATCCTGTTCGTTAAAGAAGCGCTCTTTCTGCACACGGGTCATATAGAGAATATCAAGGCTGCCTATGACGTCTTCAAGGCGTTCTGCCTCTGTGTACGCCACGCCCGCGGGTTCAAGGATGTCCTTGGTGATGTATTCCGGCACCTGCAGCTCGCGGGGGCTGATAAAGACGAATTTGTTGTTGGGGTAGCGGCTCATCGCCTTAGCAAGGGAGTGCACGGTGCGTCCGAATTTCAGGTCGCCGCAGAAGCCTATGGTATGACCTGAAAAGCCTCCCTGCAGGGCGCGGATGGTGAGCATGTCCGTGAGTGTCTGCGTGGGGTGATAGTGGCCGCCATCCCCTGCGTTGATGACGGGGACGGGGCTGTACTGGGAGGCAAGCAGAGCCGCGCCTTCCTGCGGGGAGCGCATGGCTATGATGTCAACATAGGAGCTTACCACGCGGATGGTGTCCGCAAGCGTTTCGCCTTTCGTTGTGGACGTGTAGCTGGCATCGGCAAAGCCTTCCACGGTGCCGCCCAGGTGGAGCATGGCAGCCTCAAAGGAAAGCCGTGTCCTTGTGCTCGGTTCAAAAAAAAGTGTCGCAAGAATTTTCCCGCGACACACATCCTGAAAAGAAACTGGGTCAACAATAATCTGCTCTGCCAATGCGCAGATTTCGTCAATCTCACTGACTGTCAGATCACCCGGTTCGATAACATGTCTTCCTGTCAACATCTTGCACCCTTCTTTACGAATTTTCTGCATTATACAGGAAAGCACCCGCTTTAGCAAGTGGGCTTGCCGCTGTGCAGGGCTATATATGAAAAGCTGGCTACAGGATTTGATACATAAAAATGCACCCGTCATCGTAGGCGGGCTTTACACGGGCATAGACAAACTGCTCGTCTTCTTTGGCAAGGCGGCTGAAGCCGAACGAACCGTAATGGCCAAGCAGGCGGTCTTCGGGGAGTGCATAGATGTACAGAGCCTGTACGCCTGTAATGGTCTGCGCACAGTATAACACAAAACTACTGAAACGTAAACATTTTGTAATTTGCAGATTTCGGATTATCGTGAGCACCCACCATAAATTGCGCATAACACACAAGGACGGTATCATAGTGATTTTCCAATATATATTGTCTTAAACTAAAATCACTAGAAGTACCACGCAAAATAAGATAATCAAGTTCTTTTACGCCAAGTGCAAGAAACGGCTCTACAACCTGTTCGTAAGAGTCGCCCAATAACAGAACTTTTCCATATTGCACATTATTATTCACTACATTTCTCTGCCTTGCTCACCCAACCAGCACGACTTCCATTCTTTGAACGTATAATTTTGCACATCATAAATGCCAGTATCTATGGCATAACCACAGCAGTCGTTCAATCCTTCTGCAATTTTCTTTGTTGCCCACAGTCCTGCCGCTACAGTCCAATGATGGTCCGTCCTGTAAAACATCTTTCGTACATCAAGCCCATCTGTCTTTATTCCATCCCGCAAGTCGACATAGTGTACCTCCCAGCTCAGTCAAACGACTTAAAAATAAATCCAGATTTCGATTAGAGAAACTCTGCAAACCGAATTCTTTTTCAAAAACAGCATCATCTATATATTTCACAGGTTCATTTACATATAGCAGATTGATACCATTTTCGTCAAGAAAAGCCTTGAAATCAGAAATCTGTTCAATTTCATAATCCGTGGAAGTCTGCGAATACCCGCCCATAATCCACATATCTGATGAGACATAAATTCCCTTGCTTTTAAAATAGCTTCTAATGCCGAAAAACTTTGCAAGCCGTCCATTCAAATTGATAAAAGACTCTTTCTTCCAAAAATGAGCAACATACTTGTCCTCTGAATCCTGAATACTGCCTTCCGCCTTTAATACATATTTAGCAAGCTCTTTCGTGCATTCATAATTGGGACGCAGATTTTTTACAAAAAATACCATCACAAGACAAAATGAAGCTATGCAGAACAGCAAGCCAGAGAATTTGTCCCGCGTATGAACATTCGTTTTATGAAAGAAAGCCCCTTATGTAAGCCGTCTGCCCTAAAAATGACCCATTGAAAATTTATGAACAAGAGGACGAGAATGCGATATATAATTTTCAATGGCTTTGATTTCAAGTTTTCTGGCATTCCTGTCATTCTTTCAAAGGCAATAAAAACAAAATAGCCTAATCCCCAGAATATAAAATTCCAAGAGGCACCGTGCCAGATGCCGGTAAGAAACCACACTACCAAGAGATTGACATATACTCTCCATTTTTCAGTACATCTTGACCCGCCCAGAGGTATATAGATATAATCTCGGAACCAGGCACCAAGCGTTATATGCCACTTTCGCCAAAACTTTGACACGGAAAGCGTTGTATATGGATAGATAAAATTTTCAGGACAAGCATGACCAAACATGCTTGAAAGCCCGATTGCCATATCGGAATAATCAGAATATCGTGCCAAAGGACCTGACTGTATCTGCGGAAAGAAAGAAAGATACAATGCATCACGCACAGGAATTCCGCTCAGCGCGATTCTCCCCTTATAGATGTCAGCCAAATAGGAGATTGCTTTGAAAGTAAAAAAGGATATACCCATAGGCAACAAAGCAGACGCTCCTAATACGCCATATTTATAATGAGCAAGGACTACGAGATTAAAAATACTTCCTAAAATAAGCAAACAAAAAGAATATTGTTTCTTCTTGCGGACCGCATACATCATACGCCCTATAGCGACAGTAATGCTTCGAGCTTTTGCCGGGCGTCCTCGTAGGAAATGAAACGAAGTGCGTGGATGCCGAGCTTTTCCGCCGCCACCACGTTGGGCTCCATATCGTCGAGGAAGGCGCATTCGTCCGCTTCCAGATGGTAGGTGTCCAGCAAAATACGGTAAATTGCGGGGTCCGGCTTTATCACCTTTACGTAGCCGGAGACAATCTTGCCGTCAACATAGGGCAAAAAAGTGAAATGCAGCCGGGCGTGCAGTTCAAAGATGTCTTTGGGATAGTTTGAAAGCAGGTAGACTTTGTAGCCCCTGCCGCGCAGCTCCCTGAGCCACGGAGCCGCATACGGATAGCTCCGCACAAGGTCTGCCTTGCCCTTCTCAAAAAGCAAATCTATGCAGCCACGGTATGCTTCTGCCGCATGCTGCTTCATCAGCGCAACTACCTCCGCCTCGCTCATAACGCCGCGGTCAAGCTCGCTCCACAGGGGGCTTCCCGCCGTTGCCTGCATAACGGCTTTGACGGTCTCCCCGTCCATGCCAAGCTCAGCCATTACTTTCTCGGGACGGAAGTGGACGAGCACATTGCCAATGTCAAAGATGATGTTTTTTATCATGCGCGCAGCTCCTCTGCCTGATATTCCCTCAAAGCAAGCATGATGACCTTTACCATTTCGTCCTGGCTGAACGCCCCCGCGTCAAGGCAGAGGTCATAGTTTTCCGCACTGCCCCATTTGCCGCCGCCAGAGAGATTGTAATAATCCTCCCGTGCCTTGTCCGTAGCCTTTATGCGCCTTTCCGCCTGCCCGCGCGACACATTTTCGCTCCGCCGTATCTTTTCAATGCGCTTTTCCAGCGGCATAGCCACGAAAATCCTGAACACTGCGGCTTTGCCCGCAAGCACTTGGTCAGCCCTGCGCCCGACAATCACGCAGGAGCCGTTTGCCGCAAGCTTTTCTATGACGGCACTCTGAGCCTGTTCCGCCGCCCGCTGCACCTCGCTGAATGCGGAGCTGTCTGCGCTGTACGAAGGAGCAGCATTCGTCATGCCCCGTATATGACGGGGCTTTTCATCGATGAAGGCGAGGAACATAGCGTTTAAACCGCTTTCGTCCGCAGCTTCCTTGATGATGTCTGAATCATAATAGGGAATATCAAACTGTTCGGCAAGCTTCCTGCCGAGAGTCCTTCCTCCCGCGCCATAGTTCCGGTCAATCGTGATGACGACGCTCTTCCCATAGATGAGGTATTTCTCCTTGGCAAGACCGGTCGCGCCTTCCCGCGGTGCAGGGGAAGACATCTGCGCCGAAACCGGCGGCTGAGCTGCCTCCGGTTCCGATGCAAAGATTGACTTCCACGAAAGCTTCAGCAAAATCAGGGTCATCAGGAAAGCGAGCGCGTCAGAAGCGGGCCCCGCCCACAGCACCCCTTCCACGCCGAGCAAGGGGGAAAGTATAAGGAGCGCGGGAATCATGAAGATTATCTGCTTGGAAAGCGAGATAAGCGATGCCTGCACGGGTCTGCCTACCGCCTGAAAAAAGATGCCCGAAGCCAGCTGGACGCCGCCAACGGGGACAAGCAAGAGGAAGATGCGCAGGGTTTTGATAGCAAATTCATTGTAAAGATCGTCCTCGGAACCAAAGATGCTGATGATTACCAAAGGGAAAAGCTGGAAGATGGCAAAAGCGAAGAGCATCACCGCCGAAGAGATGATGATGACCAGCGCGAAGGTCTTCTGCACGCGCTTGTACAGGCGGGCGCCGTAATTGTAGCCCCAGATTGGCTGCGCACCGGAAGCAAGACCTATGATGATGACCAAGAGGATATTGAAGACCTTCATCGTAACGCCGAGCGCACTGATGGGGATGTCCGCCCCGTACTTGCTCGCGGCGCCGTAGTCACGCAGGATGTTGTTCTGCACTGCCATCACCACCACGAGTACCATCTGCGAGATAAAGCTTGAAACGCCAAGCTTAAGCACAGCGGAAAGGCTTTTTCCGCACTGCTTTATGTCTTCCCGCGTAATCCTGACGGACTTCATGCGGGGGATATAGGCAAAATTGATGGCGGCGTTGGCAATCTGCCCGATGATGGTGGCAAACGCCGCACCCGCGACACCCCAGCCACAGATAAAGATGAACACGGGGTCCAGAATGAGGTTCAGCACACAGCCGACGAGCAGTCCCAGCATATTGTACTTGGGAGAGCCATCGGCGCGGATGATGCTCGCATAGCCTGCGCAGACCGCGCAGAAGGGAATGCCTATTGCCGTTATGCCGCCGTATTGCAAGGCATAGGGCAGTATGGCATCAGTCGCGCCAAAAAGCCTGCAGAGGGGCGTAAGAAATGCGAGATAGAGCGCCGCTATGATGATGCCAGCGGCGACAATGCCAAGCATACCCGCCGCCGTGCCCTGAGCCGCCTTGCGTTCCTGCTTCTTGCCGAGCATCAGGCTCATATAGCTTGCCGCGCCATCGCCAATCATAAGGGCAAATGCCATGGCAAAGGTGCTGAGCGGGAAGATGACATTCGTCGCCCCGTTGCCAAGGTAGCCCACGCCCTGTCCTATAAATATCTGGTCAACAATGTTGTACAGCGCGTTGACCACAAGCGCCGCTATGCCGGGAATGGAAAACTTTGCCAGCAAAGTGCCGACAGCCTCTGTTCCCAGAATGTTGCCCTGACTTTTTTTATCTTCTGTATTCATATATCTGTCTTCTCCGTCTGCAACACGCAGACTTTTGCCCTGTGCAAACGCATATAGCGCCGCAGTACGGCATTATCGTTCCTGATGTCAAAAAGAAAGTAGTTCGCCGGTTCCCAGAGTGCCACCCAGCCGACAATGCTCAGCCCTTCGCTGAGCACTGCGAAAAAGGGCACCTCTGCCGCATGCAATTTCAGCAGATGGGCGCCGAAGAGAAAGATAGAAAGCACCACCGTCCCCAGAAGGAGGTTCCACAGCCACTTGCGCAGCATCCGCCTGTTGCTGATAAGCTGGTCCAGCGCCTTGTGGCCAAAGTAATTGCTGATGCTTACCGCCACGTCCTCGCCGTTTACCCCCTGCGCGGCAGAGACGGAAAGCCTGATTGTCAGCTGCGAAAAGCGAGGCACACGGTCAACCCGTTCGTACAGGTATTCCGTCACCTCGTGATTCAGCGAGCGTTCGCCCAGCGCAGAGGGATCAAGCCGGTTGTAGAGCTCGGCGATGTCTGGCAGGGCGACGTTTATAGACGCCCTTGTGATGATGCCGTCATCGCCAAGCAGGTGTTCCTTGGCCTCCTTTTTAAGAAGCGCCAAGTCCATATGCTTCATCGTTTCCGCCTTATTTTGACAGCTGATTGAGCAGGTCTGAAAGTTTCTTTTTGTTCAGTTCTTTTTCCATCGCCGCTTCCGCAGCGTCAAGGCAGGGATCGAGCACCTTGTGGATGTTCTTGCCCACGGGACACTTTTTGCTTGGATTGGGGTGGAAGTCGAAAATGCTCTTCGACTCATCGGGGTTGATTGCCTTGTACACATCCAAAAGCGTGATGTTCTTGGGTGCTTTTTCAAGATACGAACCGCCCATGCCCACCACCGTGCGCACCAAACCCGCATCCTGCAGCTGCCTCAGCGTCTTGCGGATGATGACCGCGTTCACTCCGGTGCTGTCGGCAATAAAATCAGACGTTACCTTCGTCTCATCTGAAAAACGGGCAATGCACAGCAATGTGTGCACTGCCGCTGTAAACCTAATGCTTACTCTCATAAAATGGCTCCTGTTGCTCTATTTTACTTACATCTAGAACAGTAACCATACAGGATTTTTACAATAATGTCAAGATACCTGCGCAATGCCGCGCATTTCGGCAAGGGAAGCATAGCCGT
>ERZ842401.8218-NODE-8218-length-10360-cov-12.007763_pt1 | contig 10360 bp, 10 predicted proteins | sample MGYA00521270_ERZ842401 | MGnify/ENA primary metagenome ERZ842401 (study PRJEB31892, sample SAMEA3878208) | bioreactor metagenome | biome: Moose rumen | place: Sweden | collected 2011-10 | study: EMG produced TPA metagenomics assembly of the PRJEB12797 data set... | reverse complement strand
ATTGAAAATCAAATATTTAGGCCACTCTCAAAGGGTGGGAAACTTTAGTTAATTAGAAATGAAAGGTAATACTGATATTCTAGTAAGCATATGTTGCATCACTTATAATCAAATCTCCTCTATTCGTCAATGTATAGATGGTTTTTTGATGCAAAAAACGAATTTCAAATATGAAATTATTATTCATGACGATTGTTCTACTGATGGAACGACAGAAGTAATTCGTGAATACGCCAATAATTATCCCAATGTTATTGTACCTATATTTCAAACGGTGAACCAGTATCAAAATGGGAATAAAAGGATATTGGCTTCTTTTGTATATCCAAAAGTAAACGGAAAGTATATTGCGTTGTGTGAAGGGGATGATTATTGGACTGATTCTATGAAGCTTCAAAGACAGGTGGATTATCTGGAAACACACCCTATATGTACAATGACATGTAATCGTACGAGATTATTTTCCGAAAAACAAAATAAATATGTTGGAGAACAGTATTGTCGAGCATCTGACGGAGAATTGTCTGCTGAAGACATAATTAATAGAACAGGGTTATATATACCAACCTGCAGTATAATCTATAGAAAAGAAATCTCGGATAATATTCCTGATTATTGGAAGGAATGTGCAGTTGGGGATTACCCGTTGCAGATTATGTGTGCTATGAAAGGGAGTGTATACTATTTTGATGATGTTATGTCTGTCTATAGGATAGAAAACACTTCGTCATGGATGGGTAAGCAAAAGTGGGGGTCTGTTTCTATTGAAAGATTAAAGGTTATATATTCGCGAGTATTAATGCTGAATGGATTTGGCAGTGATTATCCCTATTTTAGAAAAGTCTTTGAGAGAAAAGTTGCTGATGAGATAAATAGAAACATCCCATATTGGAGGTCTTCTTACAAGGATAAGAAAATTTATCTAGATTATTTCTCAAATGAAATAAAAAATTATGATCTTAGATGTAAATTAGAATATAGACTATTTATACTTAGATTACCCCTTATCAGGAGAATATATACAAATTTGTTTTTGAAGAAGTACCAACAACTTAAGATAATGTACTAAAAATCATGGATAACTTTGGTTACATATTTCTTTTATTCTTAATGCTTTATGTATTATATGTATCAGGAAAAGCTTTAAGAGAATCACAAAATTTATTATCAGTTGCTGGAATTTCGGCGATAGTTGTATATACATTTAATGAAGGTCTTAGGTTCGGGAGGGGAATTGACTATAATTTATATGGTAATGATTATGAAAACTTTGCTAGGACTGGGGACTCAGGGCAGAATTTCGGCTTTATGTTTGTAGAAAAGTGCCTAATAACATTAGATATGCCTTGGCAAGTATGTGTATGTTTAATGAGCTTTACGTTTATTCTAGGTACATTATACCTACTGAAAAAACAATTTTTGAGCGTTCTGCCTTATGCGCTTCCATTCTTTGTCCTATTATCAATGTCTAGAGTTGAAAACATGGTGAGATGGTACTTTGGCTTTTCTTTTATAATGGCTGGCCTATCATATCAAATAATTGGGAATAAGAAAATTGAGAAAGAATTTGTTCTTTTCAGTATTCTAGGATGTACAATTCATTACGCTTTGTTGCCAATTCCCTTTCTGCTATATTTGTTTTCATTAAATAAAAAGACTATAATGCACCCTCTCATTTCTATCCCTTTGTTCTTTATAATTGCCCTCTCCTTCCAAACAAGTATCATGATGGAAGTCTCTAATATTGCCAATATTTTGTTTTCAGTTTCAGAAAAATTTGAACATTATGGAGATGATGTCGAATATTGGTTGACTGGGGGATTTGCTGGTGCTGATAGAACTGTTTTTCCAGGAATTAGTGAATTACTATTCCTCTGTGTGTTAACCTATGCTGGCTATAAGCCATGTAGGACACTTGGAGGGGCATATCTATATGCTTACAACCTATATCTGATAGGCTTTATTACATTACCAATAGCTAGACAAATAGAATTGTTCAGTAGGTTTAATGCAATTTTCTATTTCTTTGGAGCCATTGTTTTCGCTGTTATAATTGAGTATGGGTATATCCGAAAAACAATTTCATTTGGAACGCCCATAATCTACCTTGGAGTTTTACTTACTTTTTTAAATTTTGGAAGAGTCAAAATTTCTGAACCATTGTATGGAAATCCTGATTTTTATCTATATGTGTGGAATAAGGGGAACAGAACCTATGATGAAATGTATCATATAATGATATCTAATTTAGTTTATGGCACTAGTAAAGTAACAAAAAACTCCGAATAGCTCTTTAATCTATAATTCTTTTTTTGATATATATGAAAAAAGTAATCACCTACGGCACATACGATTTATTACATCAAGGCCATATAAATCTTTTGAAACGAGCAAAGGCTCTTGGTGACTATCTTATCGTGGGAGTCACCAATGATAACTTTGACCGTGAACGAGGGAAACTAAATGTGAAGAACAATGTTCTTGAACGCGTGGAGGCTGTAAAAGCCACTGGGTTGGCAGATAAAATAATCATAGAAGACTATGTAGGGCAGAAGATTGACGACATACAGAAATATGACGTAGAAATCTTCGCCATCGGCTCTGACTGGGTAGGAAAGTTTGACTATTTGAATGAATACTGTAGGGTGGTCTACCTTCCGCGAACTGAAGGCATATCCTCAACCATGCTACGTGAAGAGCTTCAAGAGGATATCAAGATTGGTATTGTTGGTGCCGGAAGAATTGCAGAACGATTTGTTCCGGAAGCGTCATGTGTCAGCTATGTCTCAATAACAGGTGTATATGATATAGAACTTGGCAAGTCAGTTCAATTCTCCAACCACCTTCACCTTAATAGTATATACGAGTCATATAATGATTTGTTAAGTGATGTGAATGCCGTTTATATTGCTACTCCACATCTGTCACATTATGTGTTAACAAAAGAAGCATTATTGCATGGGAAACATGTCTTATGTGAAACGCCTCTTGTGTTAAATGGTTCACAGGCCAGGGAACTTTACCAATTAGCCGAAGATAAGGGACTCGTTTTGATGGAAGCTAACAAAACGGCACATGCACCAGCATTTAATCATCTGATTACAATGATAAAAAGTGGTTTAATAGGTGATGTGGTAGATATTAATGCTTCTGAGTCCAAATTATGGGGAGAAAAGTTTACTCGTGAGTTGGATGCAGACCAAGCAGGTGGATCAATGAACGAATTAGGCTCTTATCCACTTTTGCCAATTATCAAACTGATGGGTAGAGACTATACAGACGTACGCTTCTATTCTAAAATGGAACATGGTGTAGATGTCTATACCCGTGGCATCATACAGTATCCCCACGGAATCTGTTCTTTTCAGTTAGGCTTAGGTGTAAAGACAGAAGGCAACCTGATTATATCGGGAACAAAAGGCTATGCATATGTTCCCTCTCCTTGGTGGTTAACAGACTACTATGAGTTCCGTTTTGAAGATCAAAATCAAAATAAGAAGTTTTTCTACAAGTGGGATGGAGCCGGTCTTCGTTATGAAATACAGGAGTTTATATCTTGTATTTTTAATCACAGATTAAGTACTGCACGTCTACGCCGACGTGAAAGCATTTCAATGGCAGAAATTATGCAACAGTTTACAGAACGTAGAAACTTCATAGAATTATGATGCAGGAAATGACCATTTCAGAAATAAGGGACATTTCATTAGAAATACTACAAGATGTTCACAATTTCTGTATAGATAATAATATAAAATACACCCTACAAGGAGGAACGCTTTTAGGGGCTATACGACATCAAGGGTTTATTCCTTGGGACGATGACATTGATATTGCGATGCCACGGCCAGATTACGATAAATTTATTAGGACATATAAATCTCAGAAAGGTTTCCGGGTCTTTTCACGTGAATTATCAGATGGGAAAGATGTGTATCTGGCGTTCTCAAGAATTTGCGAAATGAAAAAAACCTTTGTTGATGATAGTATGTTCCCATGGATAGGAAGGGAAACGGGAGTCTGGATAGACCTATTTCCATTAGATGGTGCTGAAGATAGCATTAACGAATGCCAATACCGCATAAAAAAGATCTCACACCTATGGAAATGGTGCAACAGAAAACGAACTGGTTTAATTTCATTCGCAAATCTAAATAGTTATGGAGAGAAAACTATTATGATTCTGCGCAAAATTGTGACATTCTTTATTCCCAATGAAATATATACACTGTATATCAACAGGTGTAAAGAGGTTGATTATGAAACCGCAACTTATTATTGCAATTTCGCTTACCAATTCTACGGTATAAGAGAACGGCACAACAAGTATGTACTGAACAAAACGTTATTAGTCCCATTTGAATCATATTATTTTTGCATAATGTCTGGATTTGATGAAGCACTTAAAGAAAAATACGGAGACTATATGCAACTGCCACCAAAGGACAAACAAATAAGGCAACATGATTTTAACAAGTACTATTGGAGATGAAAAAACATACATTTGTTCTTTGTTTTCTTATATTTGCACTAACAACAATAGCCCAGAACCAACAATTTGAACTATATGCGAATAATGTAATATCCAGCCAAAGTGCAACCAATTATGGCAAGTATCTTTTTCTAATTGCTGATGGGATGAGTGCTATCATGCTTTATGATTTGATTACAAGAACTCCTATATTTACACAAGATCTGGCTTCATCTGGTATTATTAAAGAAACTTCTTTTCGTCACTGTAATCAATGTTGTTTTAGTCAAGAGAAATACAACAGAAAAGACATGTTCCCACTTCTATATGTAAGTCAGCGAGCACCTAAAAACTCTAAAAGTGCCATTATTGATGTCCTCCGAATTATAACGTACGGCACAAATAACATGATTGACTCTTTTGATGTAAGGAGAGCTCAACAGATCAACTTACCCACTATGACCGATGATAACTGCATGGGAAATCCGAACGTTACCATTGACATGAAAAGAGGGTATATATATACATACAGTCGTAACAACAACATAAAAGCCAGCAACTATCTGAAAGCAGTTATTTCTTCCTTTAAACTCCCATCGATTCATAAGGAAAATGTTACGCTAACAGACTCTGACATAAAGAAGCAATATCATCTGGATTTTAGTTTGTTAAATGCACAGGGTGGTTTTTACAGGAAGGGAAAGATTTTCTTTGCCCAAGGCTATCCAAGTGCAGACAAAGCATTAAATTATGTGTATTTTAGAGAGATCAACACTCGAAAAGGGAATTTGGTTCGTACTGTTGACATGCTAAGTGATGGATTTAAATGTGAACCTGAAGGTTGTTGGTTTTGGAAAGGACACGCATGGATTTCAACAGATACTGGTGCCATTTACAAATTGACAGGTAAAAAATACAAAGTGAAATGAGAAAAGCATTGATAGTAGGAGGGGCTAATGGTATTGGACTTTCCATTGCAACAGAATTATCAAAAAGATCAGATATAGAAAAGATCCATATCATTGATAAAGTTCCAATTGCAAAAGAGTTTATGCAAGACAAGTTTGAATGTTGCATATTTGATCTTACACAAGATGATTATAGCATTTTCGATCAATTTTCTGATATTGACACATTAATGATAACCGCTGGCTTTGGAAGACTGGCATTGTTCCGTGATATCACTGAGCAGCATATCATTAACTCATTTAACGTGAATACGCTACCAGTCATGCGTATCATTAAACGTTTCTATAACAAGATCGAACAAGAAAATGACTTTTATTGTGGTGTAATGGTGAGTATTGCTGGATTTATGAGTTCACCCTTCTTTTCCGTTTATGCGGCAACAAAGGCAGCATTAAAAGTATTTATTGAGAGCGTCAATGTGGAATTACTTAAAGCCGGCTCCAATAATAGGATTCTAAATGTTTCACCGGGATCAATAAAAGGTACAAGTTTTAATAAGGGGAAAACAGACTTAAATCTTACTTCAGATTTAGCAAAACAAATTATTGATCATCTGGAGAAAAAGAATGATTTGTTTATCCCTCAGTATGAAGAGATATTCAAAAATGTGTTAGAACGATACCATCAGGATTTCCGGGCTGAAGGAATTCATAGTTATGAATATAAAATACAAGCAGGTAGAGTTAAATGAAAACAATGACTATTGACGAAGTACACGAAGTACTTTTAGGTATAGCAAAGGAATTTCACAGAATTTGTGAAGAAAACGACATACCATACTATATGCTTGGAGGAACAATGTTAGGGGCCATTCGTCATAAGGGATTTATCCCATGGGACGATGATATGGATTTTGGAGTTCCTAGGGAGTATTTTTCAAAATTGGAAAAGATTTTTCAAGAACAGTCTGCACCATACTACCATTTGCGTACAGTAAACAATAGTAAGACAATAATCAATGACCCTGCCAAATATGAAGACAAGCGCACACTAATTATTGAGCCAGAGATGGCAAATATAAACGAAGAAATCGGAATTAATATAGATATTTTTCCTCTTGATAAAACAAATGGTAATAAAAGTTTTTTTTCAAAAAACAATTTTGTCCACATAATTGGCCTAATTAACACCTACAGATACTGCAATATGAAACATCTGAATTGGTGGAGAAAATGTCTTGCTTTATGTTTTAGAATTGTATTCTTTCCTTTTGACAAACTATATTTATTGGAATTTGCAAAAAAACATCTGATTCCCCAACATGGAAATTATATCTCAAACTTATACGGTTTCTGGGGAGTACGAGAAACAATACCTGCTGATGTAATGGGCAATCCTGTTAAATACCAGTTTGAGGATACTTGTCTATGGGGAGCTGAGAAATATGATATATATCTTAAATCTCTATATGGCGATTATCTAAAGATTCCTTCTCGTGAAAATATGCACATCCATTTAACTAATGCATTTAAAAAATAATTATGACCCCACCTCTTATATCTGTTATTGTACCATGTTACATGGTAGAAAAGTATTTGGACTTATGTATAAACAGTATTATCGGACAAACATATACGAACTTAGAAATAATACTCGTAGATGATGGTAGTACAGATCAAAGTGGTGTGATTTGTGATAACTATGCAGCAAAAGATAATAGAATAAAGGTCATTCACAAAAAAAATGGAGGTCTAAGTGATGCTCGCAATGTTGCTATTGATATATGTCAGGGCGAATACATCACATTTATAGATAGTGATGATACAGTGTCTAAAGATCACATAGAAACACTCTATAGTCTGATAGAAAAGTATCAATGTAAGTTATCTGTGGGACAATGGCAGACATATAAAGAGGGTACTAAGTTGAAGATAGAACAGCCAAGAAAAAAAGAGATATTATATAAAACTCCACAAGAGGCTGTTACGGCAATGTTTTATCAAGAAGAATTTGATAATGCAGCATGTGTAAAGCTCTATCACAGATCTCTCTTTGATGGGATACGTTTCCCCAAAGGATTGTTGTTCGAAGACGATTATACTGTATATCAGTTGCTTTTTAGAAGTGATAAAGTTGCTTATTCAAATCATATTACCTATTATTATTTACTTAGAGCTGATAGTATTGAAGGATCTACTTTCAGTGAAAAAAAAATGAATAGTGCTCTGGCAATATTTAAATCTATGGAAGAAGAACATTATGATTTAATATCACAAGTTCTACCTGCTTATAGATCTAGATATTTAAGCTTTTGCATGCATCTTATTCTTAAGGCTCCTGATAATTTTGATAAAATAGATGAATTATGGAAAAGAGTAAAGAAGTATAGGCTACATGTTATTTTTGACTCAAGAGCCCGAAAGAAAGCGAGAATAGCAGCACTTCTTTCCTATTTTGGAACAAAACCGTTGAAGTGCGCATTTAAATTAGTTGACAAAAGACAATAATTATGATTAAAATTGCTTATATTTTAGGTAAACTTCATTCTGGAGGGAAGAAAAACCTCGTTATGGAGTATTATCGCCATATGGATACAAGTAAAGTCAGAATCGACTTTATCTGCGATTCTGACTCTAACTCCATACCAGAAGATGAAGTCATTTCACTGGGAGGAAAAGTTTTTAGAGTAACCCCTTACGAACATATTTTCCAAAATATGCGTGAGATGAGAGAAATATTCCGAAAGGAACAATATGACGTAATACATGCGTGGGACTCTATGATGAATCTTTTTCCGCTTGTGGTTGCTAAACAAGAAGGTATTAAAGTGAGAATATCTGAAAGCTTGTCAATGGCGAATAAGCATGAAAAGAAAACTCTTATAAAGTACGCTTTAAGACCTTTCAGCCATATTGCTGCAAACTATTATATGGCTTGTGGGGTAGATTGTGGAGTTTTCCAGTTTGGACGTAAAGCGTATGAACAAGGAAAAATAGAAATATATAAGACTGTCATTAATGCTATGTCAAATGCTTTTGACAAAGAACTGAGGAATGACACTCGAAAAAAGTTTGGTTGGGAGGATAAAACAATTTACGGGTTTATAGGACGTTTTATGCCCCAGAAAAATCCTTTATTTATTATCGATATTTTCAATGAAATTCAAAAACAGCAGGATAATGCACATCTTGTTCTAATTGGTTTTGGTGACTTGGAGTCGAGAATGATGGAACGAGTGAGGATGTATGGTATTACAAACAAGGTGGAGAATCTTGGACGGCGAGAGGATATAAAGCAATTTTATAATGCCTTTGATGCTTTTTTATTGCCAAGTTTATATGAGGGTCTTCCCGTGGTTGGATTAGAATCTCAAAGTTGCGGTCTGCCAATCTTTTTCTCGACAGAAATAACACCTGAGGCTAAAGCTTGTGATATGGCACATTACCTTAGCCTGAGGACAGACGCATCCAAATGGGCCCGAGAAATTATTCAAGTTGTGACACTGAATATTCCAATACGCAGGAGTTATTCAGAAGAGATTATAGCTGCAGGCTTTGACTCAAAAAGCGAGGCTATTAGATTACAGAAATTCTATTTTGACACAATAAACGAACAAACACATTAATATTAAATATATGATTCCATTTAACAAACCATATTGTTCAGGTAGGGAGTTGAGCTACATCGAACAGGTATGTCATTCGACAACAATGTCTGGGAATGGCGAGTTTACAAAAAAATGTCATCAGTTTTTTGAAGATAAGTATGGCTTTAAGAAGTGCTTGCTGACAACTTCTGGAACGGATGCATTGGAGATGTGTGCTATGCTGTGTGAATTGAAACCTGGTGACGAGGTTATTGTACCGTCATACACGTTTGTATCAACGGCATTGGCATTCTTGCGTGAAGGAGCAAAAGTGGTTTTCGCTGATAGTGGTACCGATAATCCTAATATGAGAGTGGAAGATATTGAACCACTTATTACTGCAAGGACAAAAGTAATAGCAGTTGTTCATTATGCCGGTGTTGCTTGTGACATGGACGCTATTATGGCATTAGCTGAAAAATATGGGCTCTTGGTGGTAGAGGATGCTGCACATTGCGTAGATTCTTTTTACAAAGGGAAACCATTGGGAGGTATTGGACATCTTGGAGCTTTCTCGTTCCACGAAACGAAAAACATCAGTAGTGGTGAGGGAGGAATGCTTGTTGTAAATGACGAGCGTTTTATTCGTCGTTCGGAAATCTTATGGGAAAAGGGAACCAATCGCGCAGAATTTTATCGAGGTATGGTAAATAAATATGGATGGTGCGATATGGGTAGCTCGTTTTTGCCATCTGAGTTTAATGCAGCATATCTATGGGCTCAATTGGAACAGCTTGATGATATTCAAAATAAGCGCAAGCATATCTGGCAAATGTACTATGATGGATTGAAAGGACAAATTGATTCTCGGATTGTTATTCCTGAAATCCCATACTACGCAACAAATAATGGACATATGTTTTACCTGTTGTGTCCTTCATTAGACTATCGTACAAAATTGATGAATTATTTGAAGGAAAAGGGTATACAAACAACTTTTCACTATTTGCCTTTGCATTCCAGTGTATATTATCAAGACAAGCATGATGGAAGGGCACTTACCAATTGTGATAATTATGGGGATTGCCTCGTCCGCTTACCGCTGTTCTATGAATTAACGGATGACGAAGTTGAATATATGATAACATGTATAAAGAATTTTGTGCTATGATGCTCATTTCGGTTTAATGGTTTTGTATGCCTAAAGTCCGCATCTTTGTTGCATCTCATAAGCCTGGGCCACGGTTGGCCGATGGCGTGTATGCACCGATACATGTCGGCAGGGCGGTTTTTTCCTGTCAGGAGGCAATGGCCGGCATCTTCAATAAGCATTATGAGATTTTTTTTAGATATGGTTAATAATCTCTAAAAGATGGAGATTTGTGTTAATGTTC
>ERZ842401.8217-NODE-8217-length-10361-cov-4.130507_pt1 | contig 10361 bp, 14 predicted proteins | sample MGYA00521270_ERZ842401 | MGnify/ENA primary metagenome ERZ842401 (study PRJEB31892, sample SAMEA3878208) | bioreactor metagenome | biome: Moose rumen | place: Sweden | collected 2011-10 | study: EMG produced TPA metagenomics assembly of the PRJEB12797 data set... | reverse complement strand
AGGATGATCGTTTCTAAAATTGTTGACACCTGTTTCAACAAATTCTTTTATTGTTGCTCTTGCTTTTGGCTTGTTTCGGTATTGCAATATTAATAAATCAGCGTAATAATCTTTTACGCTCTCTATGTCGTATGCCATTGTTGCCTCTTATTAAATAGTAATCACTTTATCATTTCACTATGTTGAATAACCTGTGACTGTTATACTTACGTTATCTGCAGAGATTGTGAAATATTCATCCAATCCCGAAGGTGTTACAATCTCAGCCCAGTTTGAATTGTCTTTTGAAACAAGCGCGTTATAAGGTGAACCGCTTGAGCTCACTATATCTTTTACGACTGAGGCAAGATTTACGCCTTCAGCGCTCTGTCCGATGTTAAAATTCTCTAAGGCAAGCTGTGATTTTATATAATCAGTATCAATATTTCCGCTTATCCATTGAACATCCATTTTTACATACAAAGGTACTGCGGTCGGATTGTCATAATAAACCGTTTCTGTCTCGCCTGAAGGTCTTTGAACTGTCGCGCTCTGTGTACCCTTCATCGGTATTCCCGGAGGAATATTCGCATAAATAGCCTGCCCAATATCTAAAGATGAACCGCCCTCAACAATTACCCATACAGTATGTGCAGAAATCCCGTTTTGTGTTGAACCCTTTCGATTGCTGTAAACCTTTGCTTCCGTTACGTTATCAAGATTCAACAATTGACCTTGCAGAGAATCTTCAAAGCCCTGAGAGGGTGATGACACGGTCTGATTTCTTCTTAATCTGAACTCGCTGTCACTTTCTCCTGTTGCACCGGTGATGTAGTTGTTTGCAGGATTTGTAACACTTATAACACCTGCTAAAACCGTTTCCATGATGGTGATAGTATTAGGTGTCGCGGTTACGTTACCAAGCTCAGCAGCTCTAAAATTAAGCGTATGAGTACCAACTGTAAGAGTTTGACTTTCTGCTAAAATCCATCTGTTCCCATTACCGTCAGATACCGTGTAGCCTACGCCGTCAGGGTTCTCAATATCTGCATCTAACCCCTGTAAATTAACGCTTTTGGAAACCGATACGTTAACATATACATACGAGTAAGTGTAGGCTTTTATTATACAGTTATTGAGTTTATATAAAATCTGCTGCGGGATACCAATAACCCTTTCTGTATCAAGGTTATTATAATACTGCACACATAGGTCTAATATATCTTTTTTTATCTGAGCAAGAATATTAATCATTTGTCCGTCAGGACTGTTTGATTCAACATTAATATTTTGCCCGTAAAGATTTTTGAAATCTGCTGTAATATCTGAAATAATCTCAGGTAAAGATTGCGTAACGATACCGTTAACGCCGATGTAGTTTTGATTAGCCATTTAAAACCTCTTCTTGTTAGATTATGGGTGTTAACTCCTGATTGTATGTGCTGCCGTAAATTGTGGTGATTGAATAAGTCAGGGTTATTTTTCGATCAGAATTGATAACGCTGTCAACTTCGTTTACGCTTTCAACGCCTTCTGTTTCTGCAATTGTTGACATAACCGCGTTTTCCAGTTCGGTTTGCTTGTTATAATCAAGCAAATGCCACCAGTCAATCCCGTCTTGCGGAGCAAAAAAACAATCTCCAAGAAACGATAAAACCCTCGTTTTTGCATTCAGTAAAATTTCTTGATTTTCATTAACGTAACTGTGACGACCTAAACCAAAAACCCAGTCACCGTGTCCGTCTAAATTTCTAAAACTCATTGTAAAAGCTCCGTAAATTTCTGTGCAATTGCATCTAAATTGTCTTGACTTGTAGGCATTACCGCGCCCGATGTTGTGTTTACGGTCAATGCTTTAATCTCTCCGATTAACTCCTGAATAAGCGAAGCCAAATTCTGAGAAGTATTCTCTATATTAACCTTGTCCGATATGTTTATTTGTGTTGTGTTACTGTCTGTTGAGACTTTTAGCTGAATACTGTTCCCAAAATTCTTTATAACCGAATTGTAAATAACATCGCTAACTATCTTTTTATAAGCAATGGTTATCGCTGTATCGTCATAATTCTCAATCGGGTTATTAAGCGTTGAAAACGTTGTAATTGCGATACAATCCGAGAAGTCATGTAACCGGGTGTTATCAGGTTCGTATAACTCTCCTGTTTCGAGAAAAGAATCAATGTTTCTGTCCATAAAGAACAAAAGACATATTGTTCCGACCGGATTCGGAAGAGTAATAAAACCGTCACCCATTCCGTAAATAATGAGCGGTACATCAGTTATCGGCGCAGCTGCAAAAGTTTTGTCAAAAAACTGTTTTAACTGCATAATCTGAACTGTACAAGTTTGGGTAGTTTTATCAAACTCAATGATTCGACCGACATTATGACAATTCGTACGCGCCATAATATTATTCTGAGCCATTATCATTAAGTCGTTAAATGTCGGCTCTGATTTTGGTATCTGTTCAAGTCTTGCCATTAATAACTACCTATATATTTTGTCGGATTTACCGGAATCCCGTTTTCTCTGACTTCAAAATGTAAATGAGGTCCTGTGGAAATACCGGTCGAACCGACATAACCTATAATTGTTTGTCCTTTGAAAACCGTATTGCCCGGCTTGACTGCCCAAGAGTTTAAGTGTCCGAATAAACTCGTTACATTCTTACCGTTTATATTGCCGTTATTTATCTCAACGGTGTTTCCATATCCGCCCATTTTATGAGTCAATGTTACTCTGCCGTTTGCAGGGGCGTAAACCGGCGTGTTATAACTCGCACCTATATCAATCCCTTTATGGTTTGAACTTGCCTGAGCTGTCGGCTTGTCTCTGTACCCAAATGGGCTTGTTATTTTACCGCTTTTTACAGGTTTTTCCCATTCAGTCGAAACATTCTCGCTGTTATAAGTTGTAGGTTGTGCAGGTTTTACAACATTATATTTTGTAGGTAAAACCGCAAGTGTTACGGTCGTTCTTAATTGTCCGCACACACGCGGGCTGATTTGTCCGAAATGTCTTATATTAACAATCTTATAAAGCTGATTGAATCCCTTTTGCTTTATAATCTCATTGTTACTAATAAGTGATACAAACTGACCGATTCTGAATTGAGGCTCGAAAACCAAATCAACTTCCGTAAAAATATTTGACCGTCTGGGCGTTCCGAGCAATCCCGTTTCATCGGTTATTACCTGTAATTCACCCTCTATGACATCGTTTTCACCCAATACATGAAACTGTCCTTTTTCGACAAAGGTATTGAACCCTGAATAATTACGGTTCAAGATATCTATAGTCTGACCGATAAAAGTAGTATTCTTTTTTAACGGTTTTAAATCCGGGCTGATACATCCGAGCTTCGTTTCTCCGTCATCTTGAATCATGTAGTTCAAAATGTCTTTGAACTCCGTACCTGCACTTATTGTCGAATTTATATAACCATACTGAAATAAAAATCCGCCCTCAAAAGCCTGAAGGTCCGTGATTGTTTCAGTCGAACCTGAATTTCTGTAAGAAGTACAAGTTTGCACCCACCCTTTAAAAACTAAGGGCATAGTGTCTTTATACCCCGCATACAAGCTCATCTGTATCTGTTTTGTACCGTTATTATATAAATCACGCCATAAAAGAGCCTGTACTGACGGATCGAGATTTAAAAACTGAATTGATGCACTATTTGAACCGCCCAAAGCTCCAAGCTGTATTTGAAATTGTGCTGTTGTCGGATATCCAACAGTTACAACTGTTTCAGACCATTCATCATTTTTGGTATTTTGTTCTTTTATTATAAACTCTGCATAATAATTACGCTGTAGTTTTTGCATAGTACATACTTTCCGTTGTATTTACATCCTCAGGTGTTAAAACGTATATTGTGGCATAACCGCTCGTAAAGTCGGTCAAATCCATTGGCTCTAACCCATCAAGGGTGTCACACCTCAAACCGAAAGGAAGCCAGTTCATATAACCCCTCAAGATGTTATAAGAAGTCGTAAGTCTTATATTTGTGTATTTATTGTTGTTATACTCAAACCCAAAAAACCAACCTATTTGATTAGGTCTGTATTCAAAAGTAAGCGGGATTCTTGAATTGTCATCAAGCATTACCGTTATTTCTTGTTTGGGTTCGTTTCCTAAATCTATTTTGTACATAATTAAACCAACTGAATATTATTGTCTAACGATATCGGAGTACCTTTTACAGCCCCCTTGTTTGCGGCTTGCGCCTTTTGCATCTGTGTTCTGTTTTTGTATTCTTCAATTGTTTCAACCTTAGAAGATACAAAATCCATTTGTTTACAAACCACTGTAAATTCTGTTATATCGGCGTTGTTATCACGTTTTGGTGTAACGGATTGAACGACCATATTGTCATAACGTTTCCAAGTAGTCTCAACCGAAAACCTCGCGCCGGATTTCCACATAGCCTCAAAGAATAAAAATGCCCTTGTTTGTGCGGATTTCATTTTATAAAGGCTTTGAAACAAGGTAAACAAATCCATTGTATTAAATTCATACTCATTTTGTTTGCCGTTTACAGAAACTTTGTAGCTTCCGTCATCTTGTTTTACAATCTTTTGTTTCTGCTCATTTGTGAAATTTATTTTTTGCCTTTGCACAACGCTTGTTATTTGCGGGATTAACTCTTTTACAAGAGTAATTGTGGGAACAATCAAAGCAAGAGTATCTTCTATTTGATTGACTGAATAGAAATAATCACCGACGAGCCCCGATAAAGTAATTACAACAGGCTTTCTTGCGATATGGTCCTGTATAGCGTAATTGCTCTCAACATAATGGTCCGTGATTTCGTTTTCAAATCTAACTTGTTCGGTCTGAGGTATGTTAAACTTGAACCCTGCAATCCCTGTTGCACCCAAGATATTAACAACAGCTTCACCTGCATCAACTACACCCTTCCACATTTTTTGGGCAAGTAATTTTTTATTCACTCCGCCATATTTGGATGTTTGTAATTCAAAAAAAGTTTGTGTCATTATAATTCGTGTCCGTTATGTGTTGTATAAGCATTTACATCAATTTGTCTTCCGCCGGTCAAAGAGTTTTCTTCCTCTGCGGTGAGTTCTTCAAACTGAACATTGCTTCCGCTAATCTTGTTAGTTAGATTGATTGTCGTTTTATTTTCAACATTTGATAGTGGCGGCTCTAACATATTAAGTAATTTTTCATTACCTACCAGTCCGCCATAAGCTCCGATTGCTAAACCGCCAAGCGCACCCAAAGGACCTAAAAAACTTCCTAAGAGAGCTCCGCCTCCTGCGCCCATACCCATTGCACCCAATCGAGTCATAGTTTTTGCTTTTGAAGATCCCGAACCTTTTGAAAGAGCTGCATTAAGATCTTTTAGTGCAGGAAGACCAACATCTTTTGCGAATTTACCTTGTAAATTTTTATTTAATTCATCAAGTTCATTCTTTATTTTGTTTGTTTCTTCGCTCGCTTCTTGAAGCTTTCTGATTGTTTCATCCGATATGTTTAAAGATTGGTTTAAGTCAAAATCATCTTTTTCAAATAAATATTTCCACTGTCCAAGCCCTAAGTTTTGAAGGTGCATGACTTTTTCTTGCTCAGTCATACCGCTTGATTTTAGAGCATTTTTGACATCTTGAATAAACTGCAGAGTATCTTCAAAAGAACCGGAATAATCAGACCAGTTTTTCTTTAAGCCTATCATGTTCCAAGAAGTCGCCATTTCTCCGGACATACCGCCCAATCCTGCGCGCATCTTAGTAAACATATTTTGAAGTGATGCAACATCACCTTCCAAGCCTTCTGCCTGATAAGTTTTAAGATAATATTGCAGCTTTTGAGCATTCAAAGTCGTTGTGCCCAAAGCTGCTGCCATTTTGCCGATACCGACAGCACTGTTTGCCGCCTGTTTGCCCATATCAACGAATGGTTTTAGAGCCTGTGTTGCGGCATTTTTTGTCAGCAAAAAAGATGCTGATACAGAGTTAAGGGCTTTTAAGGTTTGACCTAAACCCCCTACACCTATATCAACAAATAATTGACCTAACTGATTCTGCGCTTGTCCTTTTGTCATTACGTTTTCCTATTAAGTTCGTGTACTGCCTGTTTATAATCCGATAAAAATTTGATACGGTGTATCAGATTCATAAATGTTGCAGAATCAAGAGATTTTATCTCCGCTATGCTCCCGTATCCCTCTTCTGATATCCTCATCGCCCATACTTCAAAGACGTCTATTCCCTCAATATCAACTTCCGGTAAATTTACATTAGGAATTGAGCTGAAAGACTGTCTAATATGATATGGGGTTCTGCGAAAAAAGGGCGGATGTTTTCCATCGCCACTACCATCATTAATGGTATGAAATCTTTTCTGTTGTTTACATCCTCAAAAATACTCATGTTAAATCTTTGTTTGTTATAAACAACTTTATCACAGCAAGCTTTTACAGCATCCAAAACAAGCTCCGATGATAACACGTTTAACACCGCTTCTTTATTCTTAAATAACAGTGTCATAACGGTGTCATCATCCGCTACAGATAGGTCAAGACCTGCACCCTTGCACTCTATCAAAATAGAGCGGTAAAGGTTCAAACCCTGCTCAATAGGTGCAAGGTCAATTTCTATCTTTTTTCCGCTTTTAAGCTGAAATTTTAAAGACATTATAAAATCCTCTTAGAATTGCCGAATACAATTGTATAAATTGATACATCCTGTTCAGTGTTTCCTGTTGTATCAGTCATCGCCACAGGTACACCGGTAGGAAGTCCAAAATAACATTCTGTTGTATCTTGACTCAAAGAGCCGTCTTCGTGTCCTATATTCTTTGTAAACCAACCCTTGAAAGGTTTGAATCTCATGTCTCTTTCTTTCCAAAGCTCATAAGATTTGTTTATTCTCTTATCATCGCCTGAACCCTTAACAAGTCTGATAGTAAATCTTCTTTGTCTTCCCGGTTCGTTATGAGCACCAAGAGAATTGCCGTTGTAACCTGTTGTTACGGTTGATTGTTCGTTTGGTGTTTCCAATTGTGCAATTGTACCATCCGCAAAGTCGGATAAAGTCCACTTGCCGTCCATATCTTCCAATTGGATTAAATCTTTGCTTGTATATGCATCCATTTTGTCGTTTCCTTTCTATGCGCTAGCCGGTGCGACGGCTTAGGCTTCTAAGTATATCATTATGCTTGCGTGTTCGATTGCTCCCGCTTGTTTTGCAGCGATGGAAATAACAGGGCATTTACGAGCTTCGCGGTCTGCCTGTGCCTGCTCAGCAATCGGTGTATAGTAAACATAATAACCGTAAGTTCTTATGCATCTGTGGAAGTCTTCCAACACTCCAAATGTATCAGAACTGTTCCATTCTCCCGGCGCTAACATACCGTTTATAATACCTTGATTCAAGATACTGTTAATTGCATTGACAAGAGTGTTAACACCTTCTGTTGTTTGAGGGATTTTGTTTCTTGTCGTGAATAATACGTTTGCAACCGCTCTTTGAATAGCTGTTCTTAACCAAATCTGATTTGCCAATTCGTCAAACCACAAACCGCCTTGTTTGAATGAAAGAACTTTTGCAAGTCCTTCAACAGAGCAATAAACATCAGCGCCAATTGTTTGACAAGAATTAAGTATGGTTTCACTTATATTTGTGTCAACAGGTACGCCTGCAAGGTCTTTATAAGTCATTGTAAGCGTTGAGTTTTGACCTTCATAGTTTACTGACAAACCGCGAGATGCAAAAGCTGCAGCGAATAATCTTGCATAAGCTTTTACATTGCTTACACCGCCTGATAAGTAAAGCAATTTTCTTGTCTTTTTATTGTCTTTTAATGCGTAGAATAAACCGCCGGAAGCAAGAGAAGTTGAAACAGTGTCAGTTAGGAAAAGAATTGTATTTTCCATACCTTCAACATAATTACTTGCCGCTGTTGCTTCTGCTGTCGGTAAATCTCTTGTTGTTAAAATACCTTCAAAATAAATCTGTGCTGCAATTCTTTGAATTGCTCCTGCTGTTGTTTCTGAAGATGAATCATAAGGCGCAACTATTACATATCCGCCCGCGTTCAAAATGTTTGGATTTTGAGCGAATATAGCGTTTGCCATTGCAAAAGTGTCGCTTGTTGTGCCAAAAGCCTGTCCAACGGATGAAGCTGTACGAGATATCATATAATCTTCTGTTAAACTCTGTACAGGTGTGTCATCTGTTAAAATAAGTATCGTTCCGAGCTGTAAAGGTTCTAAGCCTTGTGATGCTGCAACTGCTGTTGCGCTTACAACCCACGATAAAGGAATTGTGTAATTTGCCATTTCTTTGCTCCTTGTTAATTTATATGAAAATCGGGTTCAAATTTGCTTGTATTCGGGAATTTGTCGTAATAGTCAATTGCTTGTATCTTTTGATACGCTCTCATTACTCTACAATCTAAATCAAACCGGTTTAAGTTTGATGTCGCCTCAATAAACGAATTGTCTTCAATGTTGTTTGTGGTCGATATGTGTATATGATTGGCTTCCTGTATTCCCTGTGAATAAAAACTATTCAAAGCAAGTAAAACTTCGTGCGCTCTGTCTCTTGCCTGTGTGTTTTGAGAAATACAAGAAATCAAAATATCTTCCGACATATTTGTCGTCTGTACTTCGTTTAAGCCCGTCTCAGTCCTCACATACTTTGTTTTATTACTGTAAGGTGTCTTTTGTCTAAACGAGAGTATTATAAATAAATCTTTGTCTTTTGGTATATCCTGATTGCCGTTATATGCCCAAACTCTGCCCGCAGGTAGCTGCAATTCATGATCTATTATCTGTTTTATAAAATCTAAAGTAGAACTCATAATCTATCCGCTTCAAATGCTTCAAGGAGCATATAACGTACATAACCGTATTTGCTCCAGTCTTTTTTTGACATAACCTTGTAAGTTACGCCGTCGTATTTTATGTATTGGTTAGGTTTCAATTGAACATTCGGTAAGCAATGAACCATAAGCCACTGCCAAGCCCAACACCCCATTGGGTATATCTTCAAGTCCTCATCTCGCGGAGGCTGTACAACTCCGCGCGTATTATATATCTGTCCTAAACTTTCTTCCCAATCTGCGCCGTCTAAGGTCCTGATAACCTCTTGAAAAGTAATATTCAAAAACCACTTTGTAATAGTGGAGGACATATTGGGTAGGTTTTTATTTATATTCATATTACTTCCGTTTCATTATCTTGAATGAAATTGAATTTCTTAATTTGCCTGTGTCAGTAAGTATCTGAGGATTGATAGCTTCGTCAAGGTATTTGTTAAGCAAGCTCTTATCATAAGCCATCTTGCCGTTTTCCATCGCCTTACGGACTCTTTCATACCCCTTGATAGATTTTTCGTAACGTTTTTCAACGGTTTTTAGACTTGCAAGCGGTTTCCATTTACCGAATCCGTTTGTTTCAAAGGCTTGTTTTATAGCTCTCAAGCATTCAGCGCCCAGTGAAGCCAAAAACTTTTTCGGTGTTTTTTCCTGATAAACGTACTTGAACAAATCTTTTTTGATTTGTGTCATTTGCTGGGTGTTAAAATCAATCTTGAATTTTAAGCTGTCCTCAAGAAACGACCTGCGCGGCGGATGGTCTTTGACCTTTTGGCTTCCAAACTCGTGATAAGTACCAATCTCAGCGGTCGTCTTATTGCTTTTATTATCATGCGTGGCGGTAGCTTTTGAGCCTATAATACCGACTCTTAGGAAATAATCATCCTTGAGTGATTTTATAAGCTCATCCATACCGTCTAAATTGAATTTAACTTTGTTTTCTTGCATAATTAACCAAAAGTGGAGTTTCCTCTTGAATAAAGTATCGTTATTGCAAGATACGGAGCAATAAGGCTCAAATATTTCAGCCCGTATCCGTTTTGCGCAAACATTGAATACATCGGATCTGTCATCATCCATTGCGGGATTGCGTAACTTTCCGAAACATCACCCACATGAGTTGATGTAACAACTCCTGCAACTCCGCCGTTAAGCCCCGTTTGTGCGTTCTTTAAATCCATAACAAGATAAAAAGCGACTAAGTGAAGATAAATATTTACTATTTCTTCATCCGTTTCGCCGAAATTCTCGTTACAGTTATTTATAGCTTGAGACATAGCTTTTTGGATGTCTTCATCGGTAACATAATCATAAATGTTGCCTTTGATTTTTTGCCATCCTTCCTGTTGCGGAGAATTGGTATTATTATCAATAGTTGATTGATAAAAATTTCCGCTGCAGAAAGCTATATCACCAATCCAATAGGTTTTATCACACCTCCACAAAGGAAGGTATGAAAAATCCCTAAAGAAATAAGCTTTAAACTGTTCTATTGTGACATTTTCTAAAATCATTATTTTTTACCGCCCTTTTTTGCC
>ERZ842401.8216-NODE-8216-length-10364-cov-2.931225_pt1 | contig 10364 bp, 7 predicted proteins | sample MGYA00521270_ERZ842401 | MGnify/ENA primary metagenome ERZ842401 (study PRJEB31892, sample SAMEA3878208) | bioreactor metagenome | biome: Moose rumen | place: Sweden | collected 2011-10 | study: EMG produced TPA metagenomics assembly of the PRJEB12797 data set... | reverse complement strand
CTAAAACATATTAAATATGAATAACAATATTTTATATTGACTTAGATTCCAGTTATTAGAAAATAGAAATTTACTATTTATTACTAGTTAAAATAATAATATTCACAGAAAGAATTTTTTAATTACATCAATATATTGTTATTAGAATTTTTCATGATCATCACTTTTCAATATCAAAGTAATTTCTGATTACATCAATCATAGACATAGTTCATAATTGTTCCACGTGGAACATATAGAATGAATTCATGCTTATATAAAAAACATAGTATCAATTCTATATTATATTAATTATGTTCAATTCCCTTATTACTGAATCTCTATGCTCAACATAGGGTATGAATTCGTAATCTACGATATTTAAATATGTGGGAAAAAAGTCTATATAGAGTTTAAAGAATATTTGATAAGTTCCACGTGGAACATGAATATCTATAGATATTAGAGATAACCTATATAAGAAATATTTTATAAATCATAATATTAGATTATCTGCGGAGATAGCCTTCGGATAATTATATTGAAGAATAGATAATAAAAAACCTGGCAAAAGCCAGGTTTAAGGTAATATTTAAAAGATTGAAGATTAAACATCTAACACAGCTTCGTCACTGTGAATTTCGATGTACTCTCTTCTTACTGGTACATCATCACCCATCAGGTCAGCAAATAGCTTATTAGCTTCCATTGCATCACTTAAGTGAACACGCTTGATGCTTCTGGTATCAGGGTTCATAGCGGTTTCAGAAAGCTGAGCTGCACTCATTTCACCTAGACCTTTGTAACGCTGGATGTTAACACTATCTTTAGCTTTCTTCTTCAGAATGTCATAAACCTCTGTTAAATTCTTAACTTTAACTTCCTTGCTTTCAGCTGGATTTGAAGGAATATATAGGTATCCATCCTCTTCAATCAGATTTGATGCCTGAGCATGTAATGCTTTAATCTTGTCGTATCTGACCTTAGTTAAGAACTTCTCGTTAATAGTGCACTCTTCATCAGTACCGAAAACATGCTTAATAACTACTGGATAGAACTTGTTGTTAAGCTCATCGTGTTCGATTCTGTACTTATAGTACATACCCTCTGAAGGATTTGAAGGTAATACCTTAATAAAGCCTTCAACCCAGGTTTTAACGTCAGCCTCAGAAGCAAACATATTATCCTTGATTACATCGTAATAAAGCATGTTGATAATTGCTTCATAGTTATAATCAGCTTCCTGTTTACATGCCTTCTTAGCAGAAGCAACAACAGCAATGTACTTCTTAAATAATGCTTCCAGAGATACAGGAGGAATTGCAGCAGCACCGCGTGATGGGAATAACTGTCCCATCTCAACAGCTAGAGAAACCTCAAATAAAGCAGCATCTTCTTCTGTAATTACGTATACAGGGTCCTTCTTGGAGGATTTCTTCTCATACTTATATAAAGGAGGCTCTGCAACATAAACATAGCCATTCTCAATGATTCCTGGGAAGAAATGGTAGAAGAATGTTAAAAGAAGAATACGAATATGAGCACCGTCCACATCGGCATCGGTCATAATAATAATATTATGATATTTAAGTTTTGAAATATCGTAATTCTCGCCAATACCACAGCCGAAAGAAATAACAAGATTTGAAATCTGTTCAGACTCTAAAACCTTATCTAAGCGAGCCTTTTCAACGTTAAGAATCTTTCCTCTTAAAGGAAGGACAGCCTGGAATTTAGAATCTCTTCCGTTCTTTGCAGAACCACCTGCAGAATCACCCTCTACCAGGAAGATTTCAGATAATGCAGGATTCTTCTCTCGGCAAGGAACAAGCTTATCAACAGATTTGCTGCTGATACCAGATCTGTCGGTACGTGACATATCACGAACCTTTCTAACTGCTTCACGGGTAACTGCAGCAGATAAAATCTTATTACAGATGTTATCTGAGAAGATCTTCTTGTTGAAGATTAGAATGTCAAGTAAATGATTGTTAATACAGTTATTTACTGCTGTACCAGCTTCTGAAGATACAAGTTTATCCTTGGTCTGAGATGAGAACTTAGGATCTGGCATCTTAACAGAGATAACAGCAGTTAAACCTTCTCTGATATCCTCAGGAGAAGCTGTAACATTCTTCATCTTGCTATCGATGGTAGCATGCTCAGCCAGATACTTGGTGAATGTATTGGTAATAGCACGCTTAAAGCCTGCTAAATGCTGACCACCGTCTTTCTGTGGAACGTTGTTTGTAAAGCAGTAGATATTCTCTGTGTATGCATCGGTCCACTGCATTGCAATTTCAACGCTGATATTAGAAATCTTATTATCATCATTCTCATTGGTGAAATGAATGATTTCTTCCTGAATAGGCTTCTTACCCTTATTCAGGTAGTTGATGAATGCGCTGATACCTTCATCCTTCTCATGATAGAAGACTTCCTGCTTTACAGGAGTCTCTCTTAAGTCAGATAAGGTAATCTTAATGCCAGAGTTAAGGAATGATAGCTCACGAAGTCTCTTGGCTAAGATAGCGTATTCAAAAGTAATATTGTTATTAAAAATCTCTGGAGAAGGCCAGAAACGAACCATTGTACCGTGTTCATCACTGTCACCAATCTGGTGAAGAGGAGCCTCAGGATGACCACCGTTTAAATAAACCTGCTGCCAGATGTGATCTTCACGTCTGATAGTTAGCTCTAAACGGTCAGATAAGGCATTAACAACAGAAATACCTACACCATGCAGACCGCCTGATACTTTGTAAGAATTTGAGTCGAATTTACCACCAGCATGAAGAACGGTCATTACAACTTCTGCTGCAGAAACCTTCTCTTCAGGGTGCATAGCAACAGGAATACCACGACCATTATCTGTACATGAAACAGAACCATCCTCATGAATAGTAACTTCAATATGGTCACAGAAACCGGCTAAAGCTTCATCAATAGAGTTATCAACTGCCTCAAAAACCATATGGTGTAGACCTGATCCATCATCAGTATCACCGATATACATTCCAGGACGTTTACGAACTGCTTCTAGGCCATGTAAAACTTTAATACTGGAAGTATCATAATCATTGTTTTTTTCTTCTGACATTTGGTCCTCTATGAATCTGGTGTAATAGATGTAGAGATGTTGATATATTTACAATCAATACGATCAGGAATATCAATCTGTTCTGAGATATTGGTTAAAAAGACCTGACACTTACAATCTATTAAATCATCTAACAAAAGATGTCTAGAGTGTGGATCTAGCTCAGAATTGAGATCATCAATTAAGAAAATACAGTTTTTACCACTTTGCTGTCTAAGCAAATGGCTCTGCGATAATCTCATTGCACAGACAAGTAATTTTAACTGTCCTCTAGATAAGGTATCAGATGCTAAAAAACCGTTGCATTTGACCCTTAAATCCGCACGGTGACAACCATAAAAAGTATACCCCAAAACACGGTCTTTTTCAAGATTTAAATCTAGCGCAGAGCGCAACTGCAAGCCATTTTCCCAACCTTTTTGAAAGTTAAAATCGAACTCAAAATCAGGCAAAAACTGCTGCAGTTTTTCACGCAGAATAGGATAGAGTTTCTGAAGATATTCTTCACGAATGAAAGTGGTATTTTCGATTATATTTGATAGAGCATCATCCCATAGCTGAATCTCTTCAACAGAGGCATTTTTCTTAAGCAGAAAATTACGCTGAGACAGGAGCTTCTTGTAATTCATCCATAGCTGTTTGAACTCAGGGTACAGATAGTAGATTCCCCAGTCAATATAACTGCGTCTTAGCTCAGGTGTTCCAAGAATCAGATCAATTCCCTGAGGATGAATAACCTGAACGCTTATTCTGTCAACAAGATCCAGAAGTCTTGATGAATGTTCAGAGTTTACAGAAACCAGCATCCCCTTGTTTCTGGATTTAAATCTGGATATACCAAGAGTATCCTCAAAATCAGACTTATCACTTTTAACCTTGGCTGAAATTGTAATTGACTCAGTACCCTTTTTAATAAGAGAAACATACTTGGTTGTTCTGAAGGAACGACCTAAACCAAGATAGGAGATAGCCTCTAAAAGAGAGGTTTTACCAGAACCATTAGGTCCATATATAAGATTAAAATTACTTGATGGTTTTATATCAAGATAGGAAATATTGCGGCAGTTCTGTACGATAAGCTTGGTGATATGCATACATAATAATTGCGAAGAAAGGATATTCTTCGCAACACATTAAAACTAAACAACAACCTTACTGATGATATAGCTTGCATTAAGCTCGTTATTGTCTGATGAATCAGATTTAATCAGAACATTCAGCATAGGCTGGCTAAAACAGAATAAAACATTATCTGTCTTGATTACATTCAGAACATCACGAACATACTGACCATTCAGAGAAATCTCGATTGGAGTCTGAGCATCAGGAAGAACAAGAGAAGCAGTTGCTACCTCATGCTCTGAGTTCTCAGATCTTAAATCAACCTTACCATTACCAAAGCTGAAGGAAACACCGTTCACACGCTTAGATGAAAGAACTGAAACCTGCTGGATCAGCTTATTGAAAGTCACACGTGGAATAGAGATTGTTGTATCAATAGACTTAGGAATAACAGTTCTTACATTAGGATAACCGCAGTTAATCAGCTTAGATGCAAGAGAGAAGTTATTGCATGAAGTTCTAACAGCATTCTTTGTAAACTTCAGAACAACTTCGGATTCACCTGAATCATTTAAAATCTTTGAAAGCTGGGCAGCACACTTCTTGGTAATGATTGCGCCGAATGAACCAGATGATGTCTGATTTGCAAGCTGAGTTTCAAGAATTGCCATTCTATGACCATCAGAGGTAAAGATTTCAAGTTTTGAACCATTCAGCTCAAAACGGATACCTTTCAGATAATCACGGAAATCTTCATTAGAAACGCAGAATACAGATGAGTCAATGATAGATTTCAGTAAACACTGTTTAATGCTGATTTCCTGTTCAATATCTTCAAGTTCAAATGAAGGGAAATCAATTGAAGAACGAGTACGAATCTCAAATGAAGTATTTCCATCTGAAATAACAAGAACGTTCTTATCTTCGTCAAGAGTAATAGAAACAACACTGTTGATATCAAGATTACTTAAAGTATCACGTAACTTGTTTGCGTTAACTGTAATTTCACCATCAGACTCAACATCATCCAGAGGAATAATGGTTTTAAGCTCAATATTGTAATTTGTGGCTTTCAGATTAAGCATATTCTCAGATACATTAATAAGAATGTTCTGAGTAATATCCTCTTTATTAGGGGCTGTTCCTGCAATACCAGCAACCTCATCAAGCTGTTTCTTTAAGTTAGATAGTAGGACTCTGAATTTCATCTGATAAACTCCACAATTACTCTTTCTTCAGTGACAGAATCAGTCTCTGATAAATTGCAGACTGTTCCTCTCTATCGTCACCTATTTTTTCACGAGTACGTTTGATTGCTTCATGAACAGAGGAATGATCCTTGTTGAAGGCTCTTCCAATGTCATTTAATGATAAATTCGGAATAAGATCATTTGCAAGTGTCATTGCCATAGAACGTGCTAGAGATGTAGCTTTCTTTCTCTCAGCTGATTCCATAGAAGAAACGGTAACACCATATTCCTTGGCAACACGATCTTTAATTGCATCAATACTGGTTACCTGTCTGTCAATATTAACCAGATTAGAAAGCAGCTTAACTGCATCATCACAGGAAATCTGCTTGCCAGTAATTTCAATATGCTGCTTCAGAGTCTTGATAGCACCTTCAATCTCTCGAACACTGGATCTGATGTTATTAGCAATATAATCAACAACATCGTGATCAAGCTGAATATCCAGTTCCTTACATTTTCTTAAAGTAATTGCAGCACGGGTTTCTGCAGAAGGTGGATAAATCTCTCTACATACACCTGAACCGAATCTTGAAACCAGACGAGGATGGAAATTCTTTAAATTGCCAGGAGCAACGTCAGATGCAAGGATAAGCTGGCTGCCTGGTTTATCCAGATAGTTAGCAATAATCTCAAAGAATGTATCTCTAGATTTCTCACCTTTGGTCAATGACTGAATATCATCCATGATGAAAACATCATGCTGTGTAAACGAATCCTGGAATTTAACCTGCTGATCAACAAAGCCTGTTTTAGACATTGACTCAACAAACTTTCTGATGAATTCCTCAGCACGAATATACACAACAGAAATCTCTGGCTTGGTTGCTCTGATTCTGTTTGCAATAGCCCATAGCAGGTGAGTCTTACCTAGACCTGAACCACCATATACATAGAAAGGATTGTATGATTCAGAACCTGGATTCTGAGCAATCTTCTGAGCAATTGCATAAACAAGTGAATTTTCAGGATCTGTAACGTAGTTTTCAAAGGTCTTCTCTGGATTAATGTTATCTGCTCTGACCATGTTATGAGCAGGAGCATTCTGAACAGGGACCACATTAGAAGGCTGCTGATTAATCGGATTTGGATTAGGATTAAAACCGTTGTTTACCTGAGTATTTGGTTCATTCTGAAAGCCAAAATTTGCTGGCTGTACCTGATTGTTATTCTGTGAATTCTGAAGTTCACTTGCTAAAAGAAGCTTTAGACCAAGACTATTATTTCCAAGTAATCTTGAAATCTCCATATATAAAGAAGGAGAGAATTCAGACATCAGTTTCATCATAAAATCATTGTTACAGATGAAACATAAGTCCGAACCAATAATTTGAATAGATGACTGGAATTCAATTAATCCGTAAATAGCCTGTTTCTGAGGATCATTAATAGACTGTTTTAAATTTTGAATAGCGTCATGCCAGATTTGAACCAAATCCATAAAAAAACCTATCTTCTTATAATAATAATTACTTTCAATTAATCAAAAATATCATTCAATTAATAATGGCGAATAATTTTACCACATATTCGTGTTGACCTTAAGCACATTTACAATGTAAAATACCGTACTTTGTGTTAGTGGTGATTAATGTAAATTAATATTCACCTTATGTTGTTAAGGCGGTTGTCCCGTCGTTGGAGTTACAAATGAAGCGTACTTTCCAGCCAAATGTTGCTAAGCGTAAAAAGACCCACGGTTTCCGTGTTCGTATGCGTACTGCTGACGGTCGTAAAGTTTTATCACGTCGTCGTGCAAAAGGTCGTAAGCGTTTAACTACTGTTAATGGCTAATAATACATTTCCTCGGTCAGTTAGAATTCTAACCACCGAGGAATACGATAAGGTTTTCAAAAATCCAGTCCGCGCAAGTGTCCCAGGAGTACTTGTTCTTGCAAGAAAAAATGAGGAAGATTGTGCTAGACTGGGTTTAGTCATACCAAAAAAAGTGTTAAAAAGGGCCGTCTGGAGAAATCGTGTAAAGCGAATCGCCAGAGAAACTTTTAGATTAACACAGCATTCTCTTCCTAATATTGATCTGGTTGTATTAGCTAGACCAAAAATAGAAGACATCAGCAATTCTGAACTGAGTGCAATTTTTAGACGATTATGGCTACAAATATCTCACCGTTTGGAAAAATAGCGATAGCTCTGATTCGCTTCTATCAAATCTTCATCAGTCCTTTGTTAGGGCAGCATTGCCGTTTTTACCCTAGCTGTTCTCAATACACTCTTGAAGCCATAAGAGAATGGGGTGTTTTAAAAGGAATCTACCTTGGAATCAAAAGGATCTCTAAATGCCATCCTTTAAATCCAGGTGGACTTGACCCTGTACCAAGAAAAAATAAATAAATCTTTTAGGATTTTTCCAAAATGGAACAACAAAGAAATCTGTTATTCATACTTTTACTTTGTGCTGCCATGTTCTTGTTCTGGGACTGGAATGCTGACAAAGCCAATGCACAGAAAATGGCTGATCAAGCAGCTAATTTACAGTCACAAGAAATCAGTTCAGAGAGTGCTTTAGGCAACTTGATTAAAGTTGTTAGTGATAATTTAGAGTTAACCATCAACCTTAAGGGTGGTGACATTGTTGATGCTAAGTTATTAAAGATTAAGCAGGAACAAGATAAGGAAGATCCATTCCATTTACTGATGACCACACCTCAGTTCAAATATCAGGCTCAGAGTGGTCTAGCAGGTAGAGATGGCATCGATAACAGAGAGAGACCAGAGTTCAAAGCAGAAAAGACTGAATACAGAATCGAAGATGGTCAGAACAATGTTACCGCTGACATCACTTTTGAGAAGGATGGCGTTACCTACACCAAGAGCTTCTCAATCGACAGAAATTCTTACGTAGTAAATGTAAGCTACCTTGTTAACAACAAGTCAGAGAAAGATTTAAACCTATGTATGTACGGTCAGTTAAAGCAGACTGCTGATGATTCATACCTGCAGAACAATTCTGGTTTCGGTATGGTTGCAAGTGCATATAGAGGAACAGCATACTCATCAGATGAAAGCCGTTACGAGAAGAAGACTCTTAGCGATATCATCGATGACAAGTCATACAACGTAACCACAAAAGAAGGTTGGGTTGCTATGATTCAGCACTATTTCGTTTCAGCATGGATTGGTGGTGAAAACAACGTAAACAACGTTATCTACTCAAATCATGCAGACAACAATACCAGCGCAATTATCGGTATCAGAACTGATTCAGTAAATGTTGCAGCTGGAAACGAAGCTAAGCTATCAAGCAAGCTTTGGGTTGGTCCTAAGAACCAGGATGCAATGGAAAGTGTTGCTAAGAACCTAGAGTTAACCGTTGATTACGGCTGGTTATGGTTCATCTCAATTCCATTATTCAAGATCCTGACTTTCATTCACTCAATAATTGGAAACTGGGGTTTCTCAATTATCGTTCTAACCATGATCGTTCGTGGTGTAATGTTCCCATTAACAAAGGCTCAGTACACATCTATGGCTAAGATGCGTTTACTACAGCCAAAACTTATGGAATTAAGAGAACGCTACAAGGATGACAGACAGAAGATTGGTACCGAAACCATGAAGCTGTACAAGAGCGAGAAGGTAAATCCTCTGGGTGGCTGTTTACCATTATTAATCCAGATGCCTATTTTCATCGCTTTATACTGGACTCTAATGGAATCAACCGAGCTACGTCAGTCAAGCTTTATGCTATGGATTACCGACCTATCAGTTAAGGATCCATTCTTCGTACTACCAATTCTGTACGGTGTAACAATGTTCTACTTACAGAAGATGTCACCAACCCCTGTTACAGATCCTGTACAGCGTAAGGTATTCATGGCAATGCCATTTGTATTTACCTTCATGTTCTGTACATTCCCAGCAGGTCTAACTTTATATTGGCTTGTTTCAAACTGCTTCACAATTCTGCAGCAGTTCGTCATCTTCAGATCACTTGAAAAGCGTGGTTTAAGCATGAAGAAACAGCCTGCTTCTAAATAGTATTATTTATGGCAACAATCGAAGATACTATTGCAGCAATTGCCACTCCTCCTGGTAGGGGTGGCATTGCCATTATTAGGGTCTCAGGTTCCAAGGCCCTAGAAGTCGCAAAAACACTTACCGGAATCACTCCTAAACCTCGCCAAGTCTATTTCAAGCAATTTAAACTGAACAACGAAGTCCTCGATGATGGTGTTGTTATTTACTTTGCTGCGCCTAATTCTTATACCGGTGAAGATATCGTTGAATTTCAGGGACACGGTGGAAACGTATCACCTAAACGTGTTCTGAACGGAATCTTAAGTATCGACGGTGTAAGACAGGCTGAACCAGGTGAATTCACAAGAAGGGCATTTCTGAACAACAAAATGGATCTTGCTGCAGCAGAAGCAGTTGAGGATCTTATTTCTGCAGGTTCAGAGAGTGCAGCAAAAGCAGCTCTATCTTCTCTTGAAGGTAATTTTTCTAAGAATGTTAATGAGTTAACTGACAGAATTACTAACTTCAGAGTAAGAATCGAAGCCTGTCTTGATTTTCCTGAGGAGCATGAAGACTTCTACGAATCAGGTAAAACAGATAGAGAGCTTGACGATATTGAAGCTCTAGCAGCAAAAACCATCAAGATAGCCAATCAGGGTGTAAAGCTCAATGAAGGAGCGAAGATAGTTCTTGCAGGTTCTCCTAATGCTGGTAAATCAAGTCTTTTGAATGCTCTGGCAGGAGCAGATAAGGCAATTGTTACCAATATTCCTGGAACAACCAGAGATGTTCTGACAGCTCAGGTTGAAATAGAAGGTGTACCGGTTACCATTACCGATACAGCCGGTATCAGAGATAAACCATCAGACGAAATTGAAGCCATTGGTATTCAGAAGGCAATTGATGAGCTAAAGAAGGCTGATCTGGTCCTATTCATGATTGATGGTTCAAAATCCCCTGTCGATGTAATGGAAACATACACAAAGGTAAAAGAA
>ERZ842401.8214-NODE-8214-length-10365-cov-13.910572_pt1 | contig 10365 bp, 10 predicted proteins | sample MGYA00521270_ERZ842401 | MGnify/ENA primary metagenome ERZ842401 (study PRJEB31892, sample SAMEA3878208) | bioreactor metagenome | biome: Moose rumen | place: Sweden | collected 2011-10 | study: EMG produced TPA metagenomics assembly of the PRJEB12797 data set... | reverse complement strand
AGTGAGGCGGCAATGATTTGTGTTGTAAACTTAATCTTTGCATTCAGTCCTATCAAATCGTCAACCAGTCCCGTGAGGTAAATAATAGCTAGACTGATACAGAAATAGGCTGACCATAGGCTGATGCTGGTATCTTTCCCACTGATGGACGGATTCATCATCAACATAACCACGACAAACGCTATCCCCATGCTGGGCATAAAACTGATACCCCCTAAACGTGGAACAGCAGTCTTGTGAAGTTTGCGCTCATTGGGAATATCATAAAGGCCTTTCCGTTTACAGAAATCAAGAATGATGGGTGTGAAAACAAACCCACAAGCCATGCTCAACAAAAATGCTCCGAGTAGATATATTATCATACGCTATAATTCAGTTATATATATAACTGCTATTTCTGGGCTTTATTGTGTTTCCTCCTGTTTATTATAATTTGAGAATATCCTTAACAGTGTCTGATAGGGCATTGGGGTGATTCCGTTCTATAAGGATAGATTTCCGGCAGCCAGCAGCTTGGCCTGCCTCCACGTCTCGGTCGCTGTCACCAATCATGTAGGAATCAGAGGGGTCGATGTTCCATTCTTGTGCGGCTCGGAGCAAAAGTCCTGGCTTCGGTTTACGGCAGTCACAGTTGAATTTGTAGTCAGGTCGTTCGCCCTCGAATCCCTTGTCTGGGTGATGTGGACAATAATAGATAGCATCGACGAAAGCGCCTTCTTTTCCCAATAGTGTTTCCATCTTGTCGTGGATAGCCTGAAGCTGCTCAAAGGTACAGTCACCACGGGCTATGACAGGCTGGTTGCTGACCACGATGCAGAGGTAGCCTGATTGGTTGATTAGTCGTATGGCCTCAGCAACTCCAGATATCAGTTCAAAGTCGTCTGGACTAGTCAGAAAACCCTTGTAGCTGTTGATAGTGCCGTCGCGGTCGAGGAAGATGGCTCGCTGCTTTTTGCAGAGATTACGAGATGCCACCTTGCCGTTTATCAGATCCTTCTCCACTTCATAATACCTGTCTGGCGTTCCCATGTCCTTGATGTACTCTGAAGTATCGTAGGCAAATATCTTGCCACTGGAGATGTTGGGCTTCAGCACGTCGCGGTCCAAGTCGATTTTATCGGGCTGCTCTAGATGGCGCGGGGTGAAATGTTTCATGGTCTCGTGGAGTAGGGCAGGCGAGATAATCTCAATACCGGCATTGACCCTGTTTTTATAATAGGTGCGCGAATCTTCCTTGTTCAGCCAACCAACAACGCGCTGCGACTCAATAGGCAGACCTCCTCTTTCTCCTGGTGGAAGTGTCTCGGTAACAAGCAGGCTGCTGTCGTAGGGATGACCATTAGGATGAGCCATGAGGCTGGTCCATGCCTGATGCTCTTGATGAAAACGGATGAAGCGGTTGAAGTCTACGTTGATCATCACATCGCCGCATAGGAGCAGGAAGTCGTCAGTCAGTTCCGGCATCTTGAACAAGGCACCAGCCGTTCCCAATGGATGGTCTTCAAAGAAATAAGAAATGTCGACGCCAAAACGGCTACCGTCACCAAAATAATCCTTGATGATATGGCCTAAGTGGCCTATAACTAGTGTGATGTCTGTCAGACCACATGCTTTCAGGTTCTCTATCTGCCACAGCAATATGGGCTTACCGCAGATCTCAATCATGGGCTTGGGTACATCGCTTTTGACAGCAGCAATGCGTGTTCCCTTACCACCAGCCATGATGACTACTTTCATCCTAAGAGTATGATTACTTGTTATACTTATTGTTTTCTTTCTTATAGAATAGGTGTACAGTTCTAGAAGGCACGTAGATATATGCTAAGGATATGAGGAATGACAATAATGTGAATATTGGTCTCTGCCATATCATTTTTTTTCTGGCCTTATGGTTGTACGTCCATTGCTCTCTGTTTCGTTTGTCGCTAAGATCACCTGCTATTCGGTATTTTAATATCTTGTCTGGAATGTTACCGAAATGAGCCCCTTTTTGTAGGAGACGCATATAGAAATCAATGTCTTCCGCTTTCTTGTATTCGGGGTTATAATAAATTCCGCTATCGATAATACACCTCCTGAACATGATAGCCGGGTGGGCAAAGGGAGAACGGAACAGGAACATTCGTATGATTTTTGATTCTGTGGTGGGATAATTGCGCTCTGACATGACATCTCCTTCTTCATTGATGATGTACATGGAGCCTCCAAATAAATCCACGTTGGGATGAGACAGAGCATAAGCCACCTGTTTTGATATTCTGTCGGGCAGTGATACGTCATCACCGTCCATACGGGCTATCAATTCCCCATTTGCTAATTCCATGGCATGGTTCAGTGCAGAGACAAAGCCCATACGTTCTGCTTCCCTGACGATCTTTATCCGATTATCTCCTTTGGCCAGTTCGTCAAGGAGGGTAATGGTTTCTGCGGCTGTACTGTCATCGGCGATGATTATTTCAAGTTTGGGATAGTCTTGATTTGTCATACTTTCAACGGCCTTGGAAATGATGTCAGCAGGTTCATTGAAAGTAGCCATTATAACAGTTACCAGGGGCTGATTGCTATCTCTCTTCGCCATATTTACACAATATACTCATCATACAATGGTCTAGCATGAGGTGTAAGTCCTCTGAGACTTGCATATCCATAATGGGAATATGAACGTTATATTGGCAGATTTTCTTGACAATCCCTCCATCGTATCCTGTGATGCCAATAGAGATCCCCCCATGTTCGTTAGCGTATTGAAGGGCTTTGATGACATTCGAGGAATTACCTGATCCACTGATGCCTATTACGTAGTCTCCCTCATTATATAGATTACGAAGCGGCCCTACGAAAATCTCCTCGTAGGAGAAATCATTGGCGTAGGCCATCATTGAAGGGACATTGTCGCTCAAGCATACAAAGCGGAATTTATTCTGCTGGGATGAGGATATTCCTTTGTTGAAATCGCAGCAATAGTGCGATGCTGTGGATGCCGACCCACCATTGCCGCAGATGAATACCGTCTTTTTCTCATCCCTTGCCTTGTTGAGTAGATTCATCAGCAAGTTGAGGTCATCAACAGATACCTTGTCGATAGTGGTTTTTACCTTTTCGAAATAATTGAGTATATCTTTTTTATAGTCCATCACTTTGATTTGAATAGTTTCTCACCAACATAAATAACTTGAGAGCCATAGTGGTCAAACGAGAATCTCGTTTCTTTACAGCCTTCCATCTCCCGTCTGAAGGCTTCCTGTCTTTCCTGGGGGCAATAGAAAAGTATGAATCCTGCCCCTCCGGCACCAAGCAGTTTGCCTCCGAGGGCACCTGCCTTCAGCCCCTTTTCATAAACTTCATCTATCGTTTTGTTGGAGATGCCGTTTACCATTGAGCGTTTCAACAACCACCCTTCGTGCAGGATATGGCCGAAGTCGTCAAGGCAGTTCGCTAGTAGCGCTTCTCTGAGGTCGTAGGCCAACTTCACCATTCTTTTCTGCAGGTTAAACTTGCTGTCGTTGGTAATGGAAGATGACTGCTGCTTCAGAATCTCGTTGGCCGAATGATGGCCGCCAATATATATCAGCAGTAGATTGTCTTCCAGTTGTTTTTTGACGACGGGGTCCATGATAACCTTCTCCACCTTTACACTCTCGTCCTGGTTGAAGGTGATAAAATTGAGCCCTCCATAGGCTGCAGCATACTGGTCTTGCTTACCAATAGGGCTACCTACGCGCTCTATCTCAACATGGCAGGCCAATGATGCAAGTTTCTCTGCACTGGAATACTTGCCTATATATGCTCTTATCGCATTCAGAAGCCCCACCGTGAAAGCACTACTAGACCCCATGCCAGTACCTGAGGGAATGTCAGCGATTGAATTGATGTCAACTCCAGTCAGATGGTACATGCTGAGTGCTTCTCTGAAAATGGGGTGATTGATGTTGCTAATCTTGTCTACGAGCTCCGTCTTTGAATACTTTAATTGTATTTTGTCATCGTTGAAGAATGGATGGATGACAAGGTACATATATTTGTCGATAGTGGTACTGAGAACAGCCCCCTGCTCACGACGATAGAATGAAGGAAGGTCAGACCCTCCCCCAGCAAAAGAAATCCGGAATGGTGTCCTCGTAATAATCATTTGTTACACAAAATATATATTTATAACGTATGATAATAGCAATTATTGCATGAATTCAGGAAAGAGATGTTTATTTTCCAAGTCCCTTGCGGATGGCCAGTCTGACTGAAGCATTGGAGTCGTGTGGTGCTGTCCATCCCAGTTTGTTGACTTTTGTGAGGTCGTATCTGAATTCAGGAACGTCTCCTATCCATCCGCGATCACCTCCTGTATATCGGATTGAAGCTTTTAAGCCCATCTCTTCGATGACCATTTGGGCAATCTCCTTTACCTTTGTGCGAGTATCAGACCCCAGCATATAGACATTATAAGGCTCTTTGGCGTGGTGGATAACGTACTGAATTCCATCAACAAGGTCTTTTACATATACGTAAGGTTTGCATTGTTCTCCGTTTCCTAATACCTCCAATTCACTAGGATTGTCCTGCAATTTCTTTATAAAGTCGTGAATGACACCATGTGTGAATCTTTCGCCTACGACATTAGGGAAGCGGGTAATCCACGTTTGGATGTGATAGGTAGAGCTAAAGGCGCTGATAAATGCTTCGCTAGCTAGTTTTCCGGCTCCGTAATTGGAAACAGGCTTAAGTGGACCATAGTTTTCGTTCAGCACGTCGTAGGTCTCGCCATAAATGGCAGAGGTAGAAGCGAAAAACAATTTCTTGACTTGAAACTCCTTAATCAACTGGAGAATCTGGAATGTGGTGTTGAACGTCAGTTGGTAATCTACCAAAGGGTCCTTGCCGCCTTTTTGGATGTCTGAGTTGGCTGCGAGGTGATATACCATATCAAATTGTCCGTTTTGGAATACACATTTCATCTCCTTTGTATTCAGGATATCCTCTTCGATAAAAATGAAATGAGAGTTGCCTGTAAGATGGTTAATGTTATCTTTCTTTCCTAATACGAGGTTGTCTATGACAGTTACGTGATGTCCTTCTTCCAAGAGCCTGTCACAAAGATGTGAACCGATGAAACCGGCTCCTCCAGTTACTAATATTTTCATTGCTTGTTATGTTTTAATCCGTCTATGATGCCTTTTGTTATATATTTGATATATTGGACCCTCGGGTGTTTGAAAAGAGGGTAATAGATCATTTTGACAATGTACCTCAGCCCGTTTTCGCGCAACCATCTTTTTGGTGTGTAAGAGCGTCTGTAAAGCCAGAGATAGTTGCGGTATTGATAATACATACGGAACGGTGGGGTGAGGGAGCGTGACTTGCCCGCAATGCTTTGAGTACCCATACCAAGCTGATGATCTATTACCACAGCATTGTCGAGGAAGAATCTTGCTCCTTTCTTGGCAGTAGCTCGCCAACAGAATTCACAGTCAACTCCATCGATAAACAGTGTCTCGTCCATCAGTCCAACTTCTTGGAACAAATTGGTGGGATAGAGCGATATGGAGTTCATCGTATAAGTTACTTCCTTCACATTCTCCTCGACAATTTCACGCAACAGGTTTGAGCGTAGCGGATATGGTTCTTGAGTCGTCTTGTTGCGGGCGACAGACCCAATGCCACAGACGTTGAACTGATGAAGTTTTAGCCTCCTGAATGTGTTGTATAGTTTGTCAACGGCATCAGGATGAATTGTCGTATCTGGGTCTGAGAACAAGACATAGTCGGCACCTTGTTTGATAGCATATTGTAGTCCGATGTTCTGGGCTGCAGCTATACCTTTGTTCTGATACTGAGGTAGATACGTAGCATTCTTAATTCCGACGAATCGCTCAGGACAATCATCCGAAGAGTTGTCGACAAGACAGACCTCATCGACCTGAGTGGCTATCCTGTTAACGTTTGATGCCACCTCTTCCGTGTTGTCGTTATAGAGTACGACAATGGCAATTATCTTCATCTCTTAAATCCTGCTCGAATACCTTTCAACATATTCTTCCAGCACGCAACACCTGATGGGATGCAAAGTGGGAAATAGATAAAACGAGCCGCATATTTTATACCCATTGCAATTTTCCACTGCAAAGGTACGTATTTTCTGCGAACCAGCCAAAGATAATTGCGGAATTGATAGAAATACCGTCCAGGGGATGATATAATAATAATGTATCCGAGAAGGCTGAATGTCTTTTGGCCCACGTGGTGGCTGATGTGCAGGTTGGGGGTGATGCCGCAAACATAACCTTTGCTATTCGCTCGCCAACACCACTCAAAATCCACATAGTCGATGAATAACCGGGCATCATTGAGACCTATGTCCTTGAGACAGTCTATGGTGGTACAACTGCCGGAGGAAATCACTTCGCGACGAGGAATAAAGTCCATGTCCGTCAAATGGTCTTTATGGATGACTGACTTATAATCCTCTCCTGTTTCTGCATTTTTAACCGAAGGACCTAACACAGATAGTTTCTTGCTTTGTGCTATACGGTCGAACTCGTGGGCAATGGCCAGTGGATAGTCATCTGACACACGGCTGTCTTGGTCTAAAAAGACAACGTGGGTGATGTCCTTCATATCAGAAAGATGGCCTATACCGATGTTTTGTGCATCGGCAATTCCTTTATTGATACCGTCGAAATAGTAGTGCAGAAGTTCTTGAGGGCCAGGGAAAACATTTTCTTTCGCAGAATTGTCAATAGCAATGACATGATATAGGTTGCTGAGGCGGGCAATTGTATTCAAGTCGTCTGGCGAAGGCTGATATAGAACGACAATGATTGATATTTGATTCCGATTATCCATGGAGTATTGTAATGTTGGCTTATGAAATTTCCCTAGTAATGTTAGATATTAAGCAACTCGACATAGAATACATTGATTAGCAAAATAATTACACCAACAGTTGCCGTGATTAGTTTTCCAACATAGGATTGCTTGACAGTGTAATAGACACATGGATACACAATCAGATCAACTATGCCAAAAAGCTCTGAAATACGGAATGACAACACGGGTAGAAAAGCAAAAATGATGAAAGAATAGATGGATAATGCCTGTATCCTTAAAAGAATTGAGACATTCTCATTATAGTATTTGATAGTTTTATAAAAATATGCTATGTAAATAAAGATAATGATTTTAACGATAAAAACCAAATTGAATACATTTATCTCATCAAAACCTTTCAGCCCTCTTTCTGTGAGCATGCTATAAGCTTCAATCTTATCAGAAATGTATGGGATGGGAATTGTTGTAAGTAAATTGATTTTCATAAAATACAAGATATAACAAATGGGTATTATACCAATCAAAAATAATAACTCCTTTTGTCTCATTTCCTTGTTATTAAGAAATAGCAGAGGGAACATAATAAGGGATGAGTAGTGAAAAAATAAAGCGCACAACATGATAACAAATGCAACTTTCTTTTGCTGCCTGATGATCTGATAAATGGCAATAAGCAAGAGACCAGATGCAATGCCTGCGCGAATCTGGGTGAAATCATGTACTATATAGTAATGGCCTAAATAGATAACCAGTGGTAGAAACCATGTCGGAGATAATTTGGGTATGGCATACCATTTGGTGGAAATCCCTAAAAAAGCATAGAAGAGAAAAACGAGATGAACCTCTTGGCTAATTGCATTGAATAGTTTAGAGATCCACAGATATGAAAACTCTACGTTTAGCAGTAATAAAGGGTCGTCATAGTTTTTAAAAAAGTATTCGTAATTCTCTGAGTCTCTATCTATTCCAACTTCTCTAAAACCAGTAATCAAAACAAAGACAACTCCTACAGCTAGGAATACATAAATCTTATATTTCCCCAAATGTTCCTCAAAAACAGCTAGGGTAGTTAGGAGAATGGCGAGAACAAGGAGAATTATTATCATTGAGTGTTATTTATTTGTTCCAGATTCCGTATGCTTGATTAGTGGATATTTTTCTAAGTTGAATGTAATTCGTTATAGCACAGAGGCTATTTACAATCGTCAGGGCTGCCACAATACCTATAATTCCGAAGTGTTTGCTGAGGGAGTAAGCTAACGGAACAAAGACCATGGCTTCAAAGAGGGTGATGATAGTCAGCAATCGTAATTTTCCTATGCCAAATAAAATGGTAGAATAGCATAAACTAAATATGATGATGCTCATGTAGATGGCCATACCTATAGATAATTCGATATTTACAGCTATTTTTTCTCCTAGCCAAATGCGATAAACGATAGGTGAGACGATGACCATTATAATCAATATGGCAATCATGTATAAGACGATTCTTTTCATTTGCCTTTCCATTCTGTGAATCCAGTCGTAGTCTCCTTTGGTGTAAGCATCTGTGGTTGCTGACCATATTGGAGTTATTATAATAGTAAACAGCATAAGTGGAATACTAAAATAGTAGTATGTAACTTGATATGGTGTAACACTTTCTGGCGAAATGACATTGCTGATAATTAGGTTTGAGGAAGCAAAAATGACAGCTCCGCTGATTTGTACAAAGAAAAATTTTATTCCCAACGATAAAATCTCACGTAGTTTAATCCTGTCAAAACAGAAAAAGGAAGGACGTAGTTTTTTAAAGAAATGAAATGTTATTGGATAAAAAAAGAGATAAACAGCAAGTGGTGATATGGTGTAGGCTATAGCTACGAGCTTGAAAGAATGTTCGTTGAAAAAAGCTAAAGTCACTATACAAACTAAAGAAAGCGTTCGCCCAATAGCAACCAACAAATTGTTGATTGCAGGCATTTGCATTCCTAAATAAACGTTGCCAATAATCTTGAAAATGAATGTTGCTCCAACGAAAACAACAATGGTATTCAGAACACTATTTAAGTGAGGGAGAAATGTTGGTGAGGTATTGAATATGGCATAACAATCGACGTGTTCAATTATAATGAGCAGAAACAGTGTAAGTGGGATAATGATGATAATGGACATAAGAAAAGTTGTGCTAATAAGCTTTCGTGCTGTGTTGAAATCCTTATTAGCCAACGATTCTGCCAGTTTGTTGCGCAGGCCATTCCCTAAGCCAATGTCGAATTGGTCTATCCATAAAAGTATTGAACTTATTGTTAGCCAGATGCCATACTCGTATTGTGAAAGACATTGTAGGGTGGCAGGAACGAGTAATAACTGTACAAGACTATTCCATCCCTTGATAAGGAATGAGCCAGCAATATTCTTTTTTACTAATGCTGTTCGGCTGTCTCCACTAAATATCTTTTTTAATATTGACATAGACCGCTGTTACAATGAAGGTAAGTAAAGTGCATATGGCAACAAATAGCATTCTTTTGGGACTAGAGGGCTTTATAGGTACTGAAGCTCCTTTGATAATTGTGAAAGCGGGGGTTCGTTCTTGTACTTTTGCTTTGGCTGCCAACATTTGTGTGTTTACCGTAGTATAAGCATTAAATTTTAATTGAAGCTCATTCTCCATGTCTTCTAATTTTAGCTCAATGCTCTTGAGGGCTATATTCGTGTTCGCATCCGAGAGGTTAGCATATCTTTGACGGGCTTTGTCATAATCTTCTTTTGCTTCTCGGGCTAACTTTTGATAATACTGGTAGTCTATCCGAGCTTTGTTTGTACGGTATTCTGTTATAAAATTCTGAAGTCGCGATAGCACAGAGTCTCCCATAGTCTTACAAATCAGAGGGTCTTGATCTTGTATGTCTATGTCTATGACAGCATTCTTCTTATCGAAACTGATTTTAATTAAACTTCTGATATTACCTACTATATCATCCTCTTCTTTGGATAGATCGTAGGGATCCAATGAACCATTCTTTTTAACAGCTGGAGATGAAAATATGTTTTTAATCCATTCCATAGGCTGCAACCAAATAATGTTTTTTTGGTGTTTCTGCAGATAATCGTGATAGGTGGTATTTATGCTTCCGTCCTTACTCTTCACCTGTACATTGAAAAGACTAACAACAAACCCGTTGTCATCCATGAGGTCTGGGTAGAGCAGTGGAGTGATAGCATCATTACTTTGTAAATTATCTAAATCGAATCCAAACGATGAGGCCAACGACCCCAGGGTGCCGCTCACAGATGGTCCCCCTAACTCTGGAGCCAATTTTACACTGGTTTTATAGTATCGCGGAAAGCCGACAATCAAAACACACGACAAGGTAAAGGCAAAAAGAATGACTTTTATGAAAAGTGTTTTTTTTGCCCAAATGATATTGAAAATGTCAATTAGGTCAATGACTTTCAGCTCTGTATCTTTCTTATCTTCCATACTCTTTTACTTCGTCAAGTTAGCAATAGTGGTTATAACGCGTAGTGTCCTTTATAGGAAATACATGTCAGGGC
>ERZ842401.8213-NODE-8213-length-10367-cov-2.641583_pt1 | contig 10367 bp, 8 predicted proteins | sample MGYA00521270_ERZ842401 | MGnify/ENA primary metagenome ERZ842401 (study PRJEB31892, sample SAMEA3878208) | bioreactor metagenome | biome: Moose rumen | place: Sweden | collected 2011-10 | study: EMG produced TPA metagenomics assembly of the PRJEB12797 data set... | reverse complement strand
CAGGTCAAGAAAAAGTTTGTAGCGTACAATCCGGCAACCTTGAATTTACGGAGGGACTTCTTGATTCTGTTCCTGTAGTCATAGTTCAGTCTGGAGTTGGAAAAGTAAACGCCGCCCTCTGTACTCAGCGTCTTATCCTTCAGTTCTCTGTCACCCACATAATCAACACGGGTATTGCAGGAGCTATGGCTTCCGGCTTAAAGGTACTAGACTTTGTAGCCTCAACCGATGCCCTCTACCACGACATGGATGCCACAGGTTTCGGCTACAAGGTCACTCAGATTCCGCAGATGGAATGTTCTGATTTCCTAGCAGACAGGGCAATGATAGAAGCTGCTGAAAAGACCTTCAAGGACCTTGCACAAGCCAAGGGACATAAGCTTATATGCGGAAGGATTGCCTCCGGTGACCAATTTATCAGCTCAAAGGAAATAAAAGAAAGCATAAAAAAGAACTGCACCCCCGCCTGCGTAGAGATGGAAGGGGCCGCAATAGCCCATGCGGCTTACCTGAACAAGACCCCCTTCATAATCATCAGGTGCATGAGCGATATGGCTGATGACTCAGGTGAAAGCACATACAGCTTTAATGAAGAAGCAGCAGCAAACCTAAGCGCAGCCTTAGTCCGCGGAATGGTAGCAAAAATCTAGAAGGGAAAAGATAATCATACACACAAGCCTTACCGGCATACTTGCAAACATAGTATTGGCCTCCTTTAAGGCCTTTGTCGGAATCGCATCATCTTCAATCGCGGTAATCCTTGATGCCGTCAACAACTTAAGCGATGCCCTCTCCTCTGTAATCACCATAGTAGGGACAAAACTTGCCCTCAAGGCTCCAAACAAAAAGCATCCCTTGGGCTATGGCCGGATTGAATATCTGCGGCTCTAATTGTGGCATCTATAGTCCTCTATGCAGGGCTTACGTCACTTACTGAATCAATAAAGAAAATAATCAGGCCACAGACACCCGATTACTCAAAGACCTCCCTTATCATCATCGCATCCGCCGTGCTTGTAAAGCTGGTTCTTGGTCGCTACGTAAAAGCAAAAGGAAAGAAGGCCTCCAGCGCAGCCCTTGTCGCTTCGGGGGAAGACGCCTCTTTTGACGCAATCCTTTCAGCATCTGTTCTGGCAAGCGCCATAATCTTCATCCTTACCGGATTCAGCCTGGAATCTTATGTGGGTGTGGTAATTTCACTTTTCATAATAAAATCCGGACTAGAGATGATTTTTGAAACCCTGAATGACATACTGGGCAAAAGGACTGACTCTCAGCTAGCAAAGGACATAAAGGCTACTGTCTGCGAAGACGCGGATGTTCTTGGAGCCTACGACCTCTACCTCTTTAACTTCGGGCCGGAAAAGGATTTTGCCACTATTCACGTGGAAGTAAGCGACCAGATGACAGTGAAGTAGCACGAATGTACAGGGCTGTAAAGGAAGCTGTCCTTGCAAAGGATTATGCCCTGCAGCTACACGGTTTCTATGCAGACCTTCAATCAAAGACAATCACATTTGACCTAGTCCTTTCATTTGACTGCGACAGAAATCAGGCAGTAGACGAAGCCTGTGCTTTGGTGAAAAAGCTCTACCCAGACTTTACAATATGCGTACAACCTGACGTGGACATATCAGAATAGGGACTTTAAAAGTCAAGCCTACTACTGTAGAACTCCTTCAAGGCCCGAACCATCAGCTCCAGGTCAAGAGCCCCTGCGGATTCGTAGGGGGAATGCATTGCCCACTGGGCAAGACCAATGTCTACGGCGGCTATAGAAACCTGAGTTCCTGAAATGTTTCCCAAGGTAGAGCCTCCCCTCTTATCTGACCGGTTCGTAAAAATCTGGAAGGGAACACCTGCCTTTTTACAGACTTCCTTAAAGACCGCAGCAGAAAGCGAATCACTTGTATAGCGCTGCTCGGCATTAAATTTTATGACAGGTCCCTTATTCACAAGAGGCTTGTTCACCGGGTCAGACTCCCCTTCATAATTTGGATGCACCGCATGGGCATTGTCCGCGCTGACCATAAAAGATTTTGAGAGGCAGATTTTATGTTCTTCTTCAGAAAGATTAAGGGCCAGACTTATCCGCTCAAGGGTATCTGCAAGAAAAGTTGACTCAGCCCCCTGTCTAGTCCTGCTGCCAACTTCCTCGTTGTCAAAAACCGCAAATACCGATGTAACTTTTGCATCTGAAGACAAAAAAGCTTCAAGGCTAGTCCAAACACATTCAAGGTCATCCAGTTTTGCAGAGGAAATAAACTCGTTATCCAGTCCCCAAAAAGTAGGCTGTGACCGGCAGTACAAGAACAAATCCGCGCTGACTAGAGCAGACTCCTCAATATCCGCGTAAGAGGCAATCAGCTTTTTAAAAATTAAATTTGAATCCTGATTTTTATCCTCTTGAAAAGCTAGCAAGGGAACCATGTCTCGCGCGGCATTGTACGTATACCCAGAATTCGCTTCCCTATTCATGTGTATGGCAAGGCTTGGGATCATAAGTAAATCCCTATCCACATCGATCAGCTTTTGCTTCAATCTGATTGTTTCATCTGATTCATCTGGGGAATTGCTTTTTGCATCTTTATAAATAACCCTTCCAGCAAATGACAAGGGGCGGTCAAACCAGGGGGCACAAAGCATTCCCCCATACGGTTCTACATTCAGCTTAAGGCAGGAAGCAGAAGAGAGAACGGGGTTTTCCTTTATTTTAAAGGAGGGGGAATCGCAATGGCTTGCGCAGATGTTAAAAGATTCTACTCCGCTCTTAGGAAGAGTAAAAGCTATTATGGCAGAAGAATTTCTAGTGACAAAAAACTTTCCCCCCAAAGCCAACTGCCATTTTTTATTTTCCTGCAGGCGGATAAAGCCCTTTGCTTCAAGTTCTTTTTCAATATTGGCGACCGCATGAAAGGGGCTTGGTGACTTTTGAATAAAGTCCAACATCCTCATGGCCTCTTTATTTTTTTCAGTTACTTTCATGCGGTCATTGTAGCAAGTTTTCTTTTAGTCTGCAAGATTATAGGCCCACAGCCCCTGATAACTTTTTGCATCCCCTGAAGCATATAGGTTTAGCAGCGTCACATCAGAAGGGACTGTGTACTCAAGCTCATAGAAGCCACTTTTTGAGTTCCGCTTGAATTTTACCGGCTGGTCGTTTTCCCAGAAGGCAAAAGTAGAATAGTCTCCGCTCTGTATGCGGAAAGTATAGGTCTTTCCCTTTTGCAAAATACCAGTCCTTGGCTCTACCAGGCGGGTATTTTTCAAGCTGTGGCTATTATCATACTTTTTGGGGAAGCGGTTGCCTACTGCCCCATAACCCTTATAATCATCAGCAGCCTTCAATTCCACGTGCAGAACATCTAAAAAGAGTTTTGTATTAAAATCTCCTTCTTTTAAAAGCTTGTTGACAGTGGCGTTACGCTTTATGTCAAAAAGGTCTTCCTTCAGGTAATAGTATCCGTTTTCCTCAACCTTGTAATAGGAGGCCTTGAACAAGTCATATTCTTCAGCTTTGATTTTTTCTTCCGCCAACAAGGCTTCCAATGCGGGAATTATATTATTCTCAAAATGATAGACTCCTAAGTGATCGGGCAATATTGTTTCCCCGTCAATCCTTGCAGAAACATAAAGCTTATACTTCTGACTATCGGGAACATCGCAGGCAATACGGACAAGTCCGGCATTTCTATCTGCCCAGGCAGACTGCAATATCGCAGCTCCATCAGTTGCATTGACATCAGCGCGGACCAGAATCTTTGCATTTGACAGGTTAAGGGCAAATGAATATCCGGCTTCTTTTTTAAGGCTTCCATCCTTTGCATAAAGGCTGTCTGTTACCTCATTAGTGTAAAGTGGCTGCTCCTTTGTAAAGGAAAAGCCCCAGTCCCAAAAGCGACCAGTAACATAAGGCTCTGCTACAAAAAGTTCTGGACTTCTTATCTGATTTTTAGGCAGGAACTGATCTTCTTCTTTTACAGGCAGGTGAGAATATATAAACTGTATTCCTGGCTTTAAGAACCACTCTGTAGAATAATGCTTAACAAAAGTCTTATAGTCAACATAACCTGCATCCCAAGTGCAATCAACGAGAAGATTTGTATTTCCTAACTTAACCACATTCCATGCGTGGTCAGGATTTTCCTTTAAGTAACCAGGGTATCCCCAACCTTTAGACCAGCCCTGAACAAATTCAGATTCTATTTTTGCATAAAAGCACATGGCATTAAAGAGGTTTGCATAGCCAGAGCAGATTCCGGCTTTTTTCTGCAAAACATCATAGTAGTACTGCTTATAGGAAATTTCAGGATGATCAAAAACTTCCGTGTCGTATGCAATATTATCACATATCCAGTCGTGAATGACTTTTACCTTAGCCCTTGTGTCTGTTAAACCGGAAGTCAAGACAGCGACTAGTTGGGGCAAGGTCTCTTTTGGCTCCAAAAAGACCTTTTCTTGAATTTCATTTGGTACGCGGCGGACACGGCTGTCCATTGCGACGCGGACATTTGAAGGCAAAGGGTTCTTTAAAAGAGAAACATTCGTTTGGCTTTGGTTAGAAGAAGTTTGCTTAGTGGCAGTTTGTTTGGTTACGGTTTGCTTGGCAGCAGTTTGCTTACTTACATCTGCATTTGCAACAAGTTTTGTTCCATCAACATAGTGGACAAACTTTTCTGCATTTTTTCCGCTCACAGAATAGGTTCCATCGGGGGTGTATGTTATGAAGTTTCTGTCTTTATCGCAGAACCAGGTAGCAAGCAGGTCTCCGCTTTCAGTTGAATAGCAGCAAAGCCTGTTCCCATAGTCGTGAATAAAGATTTTCTTACCATCTTTGCTAAAGAACATGTTCTCTATAGTAGAGCTGCTTTTTAGCCGTCGTACATACTTATTTGCCTGCAGATCGTAAATCCAGGGTTCCCTATATTTATCGATGCAGGCGAACCGACTATCGTATGAAAAACACACAGCATTATAGCCTTCGTCAGAAAACTTTTCCTGCACGGAATCCATATCAGCTATAAGAACCTTTGAAGATGAAAGTGCTGCAAAATATTTATCATCATAAGAGAAGGGACAGGATTCCATTGTACCCGTGGATTCACCAAGATTAGTGATGGACACTTTTCCCTCAAATATAAAAAGCGCATTGTTGTCCTCAGCATTTCTATATGACAAATACTTACCATTGGGACTTAGAAAATAATTGCTACAACCTGTGGCATCCTCTATATAAAGAAGTCCTTTTTCCACAGTTACATCATATAGAACAAATCGATCATAGCCATCAATATTAGCCTTGAAGGCTATAAGCTTACCATCCTTAGTTGAAGTAAAACTATTCATAGGAAAATCAAATCCAACAATTCCCATAGCCTGTTGTTCCTTAACATCATAGCGGAAAAGGAGCCAGTGCTTAGTCTCATTGTCAAACCGCTGATAATAAAGGCCCCCGCTTATGCAGAATGGATCTTTTTTAGGTATGGCTTGTAAAGCTTCCGGCAAGTCCTGTTTTTCCAAGGCACTGTTTAAAAGGATTACTCCACCGTCAGACTTTAAGATCCAAATGTAGTCTCTTGAAGGGTCATATTGAACTTTATAATAGTCTGGTGTAGAAGTTATCTCTCCTTTTAGTTTTCCGCTTGCCACATCAAACATCTGTATTTTTTTATAGAAAAGAATCGCAAGTGTCTTTCCGTCAGGGGAAAATGCTGCGGAATCTTGCATGTAATCATTTACTGACTCTTGTATCTTACAGTCAGGGAATGTTCGTATGGCAAAGCCGTCAGATCCCATGTCAAAAATAAGGTTACCATCCTGAGAAAATAAAACTTTTCCAGAATAGGTTCCAAAACTAGCAAAAGAAGTTATCTGTTTCTTTTCCAAAAGATCATAAACTATGATTTCAGAATTTTTGTCCCAAAAAGAGACAATAAGAAAACTTCCATCAGGAGAAAGATCGAATGTCCTTATTTTCCTTTCAAAAACAATAGACTCTTGCCTATAATCGTCATTTAAATACCAAGCAAGTATCCGCTTACCAGTATCTGAACTGATTGCGGCAAGCACCTTAGAATTTCTGCTAAAAACTAAATTAGATACATAAGCTACAAGATCCAAGGACTTTAGCTTATTAAAAGAGGAGCCCCCATAAATTTCAAGACTTCTTTTTCCGAGTGAAACAACATAAGAAGCTAGATAATTTTCATCTGCAGAAAGTGCAAAAATACTACTTTTAATAGAATCAAGGGGCTTTAGGTTGCCACTTGCAATTTCATAAAGACAGGGAGATTTTTCCTCAAAAGGAATTAAAAGATATTTACTCCCCTGATAGAAGTGCGCCCTTTCACAGTGAGCAGCGCTTTGGGAAAAGGTCTTAAGCAACATGCCGGATTCCACATCCCAAACTTTTATATCATTAGATCCAGCAGTCATCAAAAAACGCCCATCACTACTGTACTCTATAACAGATGGACCGCCATCATGCCAATCCTGCACAACCAGCTCAGGCTTCGCAAATAGGTATATAATAGAAAGAAAACATAAAGATAAAAAAGTAAAAAATCTCTTATTCATACAGGCTCCTTTCTTCTATTATAACGCATACTATTGCAAAAAAAAGTCAAAGTATTAGAATTAATAAATATATGGAAGACAAGAGAAAAATTTTTATTGACAAAACGCATATACAGAACATTCAGGCTGTATTGGATGAAGCCGTAAGCACTAACAAATTTGCAGGCTGCTCATGCCTACTTTTTCAGGCTGGCAGTGAGCAGGGCTTTTGGTCTAGTGGCAAAAACTTTTCACGAGAAACAATCTGTCGCATTTTTTCTATGACAAAACCCATTACAGCTGTAGCAGCATGGATTCTTATAGAAAGGGGAAAAATGGAACTGACCAGCCCTGTTTCAGATTTTCTTTCGGAATTCTCCAATCTACAAATCCTTTCCCAAGGCAAAGCCACTCCATGCAATAAGCCCCTTCTTATACGGGATCTACTGAATATGACATCAGGCTACTCCTATGGGGGAATACAGGACGAGTCTCACAGGCAGATTTCTGCCCTTATAAAAGAAATGGATGAAGCAATCAAAAAAGAAAAGCCTTTGTCTCTAAACGAAATAATATCACGCACAGCAAAAATTCCCCTGGCCTTCACCCCTGGAGAAAGTTTTGAGTACGGCATCAGCGCGGACATCCTTGGAGCTGTCATAGAAAAGGCTTCCGGCATGAAATTATCTGAATTCATGGAAAAAGAGATTTTTTCACCACTTTCTATGAACGACACGGCATTCTTTGTTCCTGCCGAAAAAAGAGAAAGGGTTGCAGCTGTTTACGAGCAATTTTTTGAAAACTCAAACAGACTCCTGCGTGAACGAAAAGAAGGCCTGCTTGGCATACAGCTGCTGCCAGAAAGTTCACCCGCTTTTGAATCCGGAGGAGCAGGTCTTTTCAGCACTGTTGATGACTACATGAAATTCTGCAAGCTGCTGCTTTCATGCGGAACGGCCGGTGTCAAGAGGATTCTGAGCGAGGGAACGGTAAGGGCGATGCGTACCCTCCACATTTCAGGCGGGGCACAATCTGCGTTCGAGGAAGGATTTCCCCACTTTTCAGGATACTCCTACGGAAACCTCATGCGGATTCTTACAGATGAATCAAAAAGCACAACGATAAGCAGAGGAAATTCTGAATTCGGCTGGGACGGAGCCTTAGGCACCTATATGGCTGTAGACACAGAAAACGATCTTGCCATCGTCTTTTTCACCCAATGCGCAAACGACGGCGGCTACACAAGCACGGCACGAAAAATAAAGAATATTGTTTATTCCGCATTGTATTGTTAGGAGTACTATGCTGTTATGCTTTTTCGATCATATCCGAAAGCCGTGCAATCATTTCTTTGTCATGTGGAATGTGGCGGTACATAAGGCTTCGGATATCAAGCAGAATACCGTAGATTTTTTGGTATGGCTTATCGCAAGTTTCTGAATCTTGAGGGAGGACATAATCCGCGGAAACAAAGCCAATGTTTTCTGGTGACTGTACACAGGCGGGCATGATGAAAGCATTGAAGATTCTGCTTGAAGAAATAGTTGACCGGACATCTTCTGGCAGTTTGCTACGATTTTTTTCATTATCAATGTAATCAGCATAAGCAAACTGCTTTACTACACTGCTGCTGTCCGGCAGGTGGTTTGGGTTTCTGCTTGTGCCATAGCGGTAATATTTTGAATCCAAAACAAAAATTTTTTGCTCTGCCCTGCCCCGATTTTGAATCATAATTGTATAGGGGCGAAGGGAATTGCGTTTTTCTAAGTTACCAAAAGCAAATGTCTTTTTCTCTTTGCCAAGTTTTCAATACACTTTTGGGTATAATGTATCCTTATCCTTTTCCCCATAGACTGAATCAACAAGTTGTTCCCAAACATGGTGAAAATTATTTGTTCCAAAAATAAAATTCTCTTTGTTGCTAGAACTGTCAAGGTATAAAATGATGTCCAGCATATTTTTGAAAAGTATAAGCTCCTTTTCGTTAAAAGTGCAGGCAATTCTTGAACGCAAAACTGATGTGAATAAATTTTTGTTAAAGGCAAGCGAAGGTTTTGCAGGAACGTACGAAGAAAAAAGATAGCCCAGTTTGGAAAAACTTTCGTACACGCAATATTTGTGAATCTGCGTGATTACCTCTGATTCGTTATATTTCGTGCGCTGCGTTATGAAGTCAAGATAGACAGCATTTTCATTTGCAACCTGCGGACGAACCTGCTTGATTGTCCTGCTCCAGTTGATTTTTCCACTTGCAGACCGTTTATAAATCTGTTCTTCGGGTTGGTAATAGCCGTGGCTTAAAAAATCACTGATTATAAAAAGATAGGCGTGAATGGGGAAAATTACTTCATCAGGTTTTAAGCGGACATCTGTTTGATACAACAATGATTCCGGTGTGCCAAACGCAGAAAGAACGCTTATCAGATTCAAGATGTCAAGGCGGATTTGCTTTTCATCTGACTTTTCTACTTTTGAATACCCAACAGGAAAGTGCACGCTAAGTTTTCCATCGACAAAACGAAGTCCCACAAATTTATCTACCTGACCTGTTTCTTCGTCGCGGGAAGTCTGCGCGTCAAAGTAAACACAGAGGTCTGAAAGAGAAAGTTTTTTATGATTAGATTCTAATTTAATTTTGTTTGCTTCCATTTGCTATGACTCCCAAACGTAACCCGCCACCCCGAACTTGTTTCTGGGTCCATTAACTAGCTACAAAGTCAGCATGACTTTTATTTAAAAGCAAATCCACAATTTTCATTAAAAACCTCAAAGCCTTTTTCTAAGAACCGTTCCTGTAATTCTTCAAAGTTCTTTATATCGCTGCTAAAAACTTCTTGATGGCAGAACTTAAAAGCATCGTCCCAGCGACGCTGGAATGCATTATCCAAGGTGAAAACATTTTGGTCACTTGTGTTCATGGTTGCAAGCAAAGAAAGGTTTGGCGGCAGGCGAATGCCGGTATTCTCGGTAAAGGTAATGTTTCCAACCGGTACACTTGTTGCCACAGTTTTTTCTGAATAATGGTCGTTGTTGCTTCTAATAAATGCGTTTATGTCAAGGTTTTCCACACCGTAAGTACTCCAACCGTCAGCATTTCGGTCAAGGAGCTGAAATAGCTCACCAAATATTGCCGCCGCATTTCCACGGTTTATTTCTTCTATTATGAGATAGTAGGGCTTGCCTGGATTTTTCAGCGAACGTTTCAACACACGGGTAAAAGGACCAGCTTTAAATGGATAGTCAATTCCATCTGAAGTTTGAGTCGGAACAATCTGACCTACAAAATCTGCATTTGTATATTCTGGATGGAATACAATGCGGATTTTTTGCTCTTCTGAAATACCGCTTGTTTTTTCGGCTATCTTGTGGGATTTACCAGAGCCAGGGACACCGTAGTAGATGATTTGCTGAGGCTGGATATACATGGTGTCAGAGGAAATCAGGCTGTCACTAGATTCATTTTTATTTTTTTTCACAGGATCAATATAAACAATTGATTCATTATTGGCCTTAAATATAACCTCTTCCCCAAAAACTTCTCTTAAAGTAGATTCAGAATCAGGTTGCTTATCTATTATTGCTCTGCACAAAGAAGCGACAGCCTTTTTATTTTCAATAATTCCTAACGCTTGGTTTCTTTCTCCTTTCGTGCTAGGACCAATTCCTGTATCAAAGGTTTCTGGATATTTTGCAAAATCCATTTTTGTAAAATGATGGTTTAATCTATAAACTATAGTAAACGAATTTAAAACACAAAAAAACACAAAAAAACACAGAATCATGTTATAATGAATTCAGGTGGTAACATGAGG
>ERZ842401.8212-NODE-8212-length-10368-cov-6.685155_pt1 | contig 10368 bp, 5 predicted proteins | sample MGYA00521270_ERZ842401 | MGnify/ENA primary metagenome ERZ842401 (study PRJEB31892, sample SAMEA3878208) | bioreactor metagenome | biome: Moose rumen | place: Sweden | collected 2011-10 | study: EMG produced TPA metagenomics assembly of the PRJEB12797 data set... | reverse complement strand
ATGGGATTATGAAGAATCTTGTGTATTTCAACAAACCTCAATTACTGACACAGCTAATAGGAGCGAATATCTCTGTCATAGTTGCCGGACGTAGAACTGGCAAGACAGACAGCATAGCCGCTCCGTTCGTACTCCGTAATATGCAGCGGATGCCTGGTTCCACTGGCGGCATCGTTGTGCCGACTTTCAAACATGGTCTCACCAACACCCTTCCGGGGTTGTTGGCAGCATGGAAACGGTGGGGATATATCCGTGGCATCCATTACGTCATCGGACGCAAACCGCCACGGACTTTCGCTAAACCAATTATCGAGCCGGCGGAATATGAGCACGTCATATCCTTCTATAACGGCTCATGTGCCGTGATAATCAGTCAGGACAGGCCAGGTTCGTCAAACTCGCTTACACTGTCATGGCTGCTTATCGACGAGGCGAAATTCATTGACTATAACAAATTAAAGGATGAAACGCTTCCAGCAAACGGAGGAATCAAGACATATTTCGGGAAACATTCGTGCAATCACTCCATTCTTATCTTGTCTGATATGCCTCAGACAAAGAAAGGGTCATGGTTTCTGCACTATAAAGAAAAAATGGACACCGATGTCATACAAGCCATCGAAGGACTTGTCTATGACATTTGGCGAATCAAGGACAAAATCCATACTCTTAAAGCCAAAGGGGAACAAGTGCCCAAATACCTTTACTACAAGCTGAAGAAGAAAGACACACAGCTCAACCAACTTCGCTCTGTGGCTACCTACTACAAGGAGTACAGCTCCATTGAGAATTTGCAGCTCCTCGGAGAGAACTACATCAGACAGATGAAGCGCGACCTCACTCCTTTGACATTCCAAACCTCTATCCTTTGTCAGAGGATCGGAATCGCAAAGGATGGGTTTTACTCTTCCATGAGAGAAAAACACAAATACGACGCATCGGATTTTGATTACCTCGATTCACTTGGGTATGATATAATATTTGATGAATATGAGAATGAAATTGCTGAATATCAAAATAACCAAATAAATAGTAAATCGTCAATCGTAAATAGTAAATATTTCGACAGCAGGGCAGACAAAGACTGCAATCCCAATGCTCCTATCTGCATCGGGATGGACTATAACGCCAACATCAACTGGATAGTGGCTGGTCAGCCAGTGAGCAGACGGCTCAACGTTCTCAAATCTTTCTACGTCAAATTTGAGCGTAAACTACCGGCACTCATAGATGATTTTTGTTCATACTACGCCACTCACAAAAACAAAACAGTCATCTTCTATTATGATACTACCGCTCTCGGCTCCAACTATGCCGTCAACGAGCAGGATTTCCGGTGGGTCATCATCCATGAGTTTGAACGTCATAACTGGAACGTCATCGACGTGTACCTCGGAAATCCTATGCGTCATGATGAGAAATACCTTCTCATCAACCAGGGTTTTGCCGGGAAGCAAAGGCTCATGCCGTTCTTCAACCGCCAAAACAATGATGACCTCATCCTCGCCATTCAGGCGGCTGGGGTCACTCGTGGACGCAACGGATTCCGTAAGGATAAAGGGGGAGAAAAGCTCGCAGAGTCGGAAGAGGATTTGTTGGAACACCGTACTGATGGCACGGATGCCTTCGATACGTTGTATATCGGAGCGGAAAAATTCCCTTATACCGACAACAATAATGTTGTGTCTGTATCAGGAATTTTGTAGCGAGGGTGTGAATTTCCGAAGCAGCGAGAGCAATATCAAGTTTACTTGAATATTGCCGAGTCCTGACGGAAATCGGCGAAGCCAAAAATTTCCGCAAGATAATATCACACCAAACACTTATTCAGTGTCTGGTGTGATATAATAATCCCCGATAAGAATAAATCCTATCGGGGCTTCCTGTCATGTCCGAAAAATGACGCTTAACAGAACTTCGCTTATTGCAAAGTTATAAAAAAATATATCTTTGCAAAAATTTTTATTTAATACCAAGCTATTCTTATGGACTATAATTCACTTATTACACTCAACTATAATGTTGAGGAGGCTTTTCTGAAAGTACTAGCTGAAAAAGGGAACAATTCATTATCTCGTGAAGATTTCTTAAAAATAATCGCCTTATTCTCCTCTCACTTCGTGGATGCCATGAATAGACATTCACCAGAGTTAATAAACATAAAAGAAATCTATAGGGAGCATTATGAAAATGCCCTTAAATTCTGGGCTAACCAGCCGAAAGGAAAATACCCAGATTTGATGCCAGAGCATAAAGGCGAGGCGTAATGTTACAAAATACACTTAAAATGTGACGTAGTTTGACAAAAAATAGGGTTTTTAGTAAAATTGGTTATATTTCTCTTTGAATTTATAATAAAAAATACTAATTTTGCGAGATAGACATGAGTTGGACAATTTTTATCCAACTCACTCGCAAAAATGACCAGATACTGAATACACCGGAACTAACAATAGATATAGAGGAGCTCCCCTCAATGGTCTAAAAGGTTTGGTCGCCTGTGGATACGTTGTTGGGGAGTTTCTGTTTAATAAAATCTAACTAATGATAATGGAAAAAAAAGAACGTGGATATGTTTATATACTAACTAATCCTTCTTTTCGTGAGGACTGGGTTAAAATCGGAAAAAGCAGTCGTCCTGTAGATGTGCGTTCAAAAGAACTAGACAACACTGCCGTACCGCTGCCTTTCGAAATATATGCAACTCTCAAAACAGAAAAATACGATAAAGTAGAGAAACAAATACATAAGCAAATTGACCGTTTAACAGATTTAAGGATTAGACAAAATCGAGAGTTCTTCAATATCCAGCCAGACATGGCTCTTGACATAATGCGTGACGTGGCAGACTTACTTGACGATGCAGAGCTTGCGATATACGTTGATGGGAAACCAGTCATATCGAATAGCAAATCAGAGGACAAAGAAATTAAATCCAAAGAAAATAAGGAAAAGAAGAAACAGAAGCCACCTTTTAAATTCCACATGATAGGACTGAAAGTTGGTGATGAAATTACCTTTGACGCTCTTAACATTTCAGTCAAAGTCGCTTCTGATGATAAAGTCGAGTACGAAAACAGGCTGTATAGTCTTTCTGCCTTTGCTGGCACTTTCCTTCCAGAAGATATGCAAATACCATCTGGTGCCTATCAAGGTCCAAAATATTTTAGTTATAATGGGCAAAATCTGATAAAGTTACGTAAAGAAAAAGAATCAATCTAAATACGATTATTTTATGAGTGAATCTCTTATAGATATAGTTACAAATATTTCTGTTGCTCTACCAACATTTAGCAGAAACCGACTATATAATGTTGCAGCTAGAGTTAATGGAGATTTTGACGGCGATATAAAAACATATTGGTTCTTAGTTGGAAACAATACAAGATCATTGATTGGCAATAAAGAACTTGCTTATTTCGGTCATTACGTTCCACGAAATTCCAGGGTCGCAACTAAAATTCTAAACAACGAATTAGGAGCTCCTATTGAGTATGAATGTTTAAATCACTATAAAAGGATGCAGTCTCACCGTCTTGTTATTTTTAATCGTTCTGATTTAGAGAACAAGACTATCGCACATGTCGACGAACCTATCATTTACAATTATAAGGACATCAATGAATTTTTAAAGACCTTAAAAAATAATGCAATTCTTATCAGGGAAAACGAACGCAGACAGAATGAGCAACAGGCCAAAATTGAGGAACTGAAGAAACAAGAAAATACTGCTCATGAAAGAGGTGTTCTGACAAAAGGTCTGAATAAATTGCAGGAAGAACATAGGATTCTTACACTTCAGCAAGAAGAAATGAAGAATCTTACAAGGTTTATACGACAACAAGGAAAACTTAGATTTAACCCCATATTGGATCCTATACAGAATAGGATAAAAACTAGAAACCTTTTTGATGGAAAAACTATTATCATTGACGGAGGACCTGGAACTGGCAAGACGACAACGATGATACAACGTCTGAAATACCTTACAGATGTAGATGCAATAGAAGAGGATTTTATAGGAGAAAGTGGGCTATATAGTCTTTCTGTAACGCAAAGAGATAGTCTACTGAACGCAATTAAGGAAAATAAAGATTGGATCTTTTTCTCACCATCAGTACTCCTTAAGGAATATCTTTCAGATGCGATGAATCGTGAGGGTCTTTCAAATACAAGGGAAAAAGTGTGGAACTGGACAGACTTTTGTAAAAAAGTTATAAGAGACCATTATCACCTTTTTGACCCCACAAATGATAATGCACCGTTCAAATCTAGCAGAATAGCTGAAACTCTTTTATTCCAAAATTCAAATGCCATTAATGAATTTAAAGATTTTTTCATTGAACAGTTGTATCAAATAAAAAATAAATTCCCTAAAATTGCTGAAGATGCTGTAAGGTATAAATGGACAAATATAGCTTTAAACATAAAGCATCGCTTTGATAATTCTGACAATTATACATTGTCCCAGTTTATAAGCCTGTTTAGAAATCTGGAGGAAACCTATGCAAATGATTGTAGGGATCTTTTAAGGGAAAACAAGGATACAATTAATAATGTTGCAGATGAGTTAACAATATTATTAGAAGAACATCCAGAAGCCAAAGAGAAAATAGAAGAACTTATAAAGCTAAACAATGTCGAACAGCCAGAAGAAAATGATGAGCTGGAAGATAACGATGAAGAATACGAATACACAGACGAAGAACAGGAAGAAAGAGCCGATTTGGCAAGTGAAATAACAAAGGCTATAAGGCCTTGGTTCAAAAGATATTGTTATAACAAAATTTATTCTTCAGTTAAATTAACACCTCGTCAAAGAAAGCTTAGTGAAATACTTGAACCTATTCTTTTAGAATCTCATCGCACAATAATAAACAGAGTTGGAGAATTAGCTCTTTTTGAGCAATATGCAAAATATACAAGAGGAATTGTTTCAAATATTTTAGGTGGTTTTAATGCTAAATATAAAAGATTTAGAAGGAAAGTTCTTGCTGAGAAAAAAGAAGGATGGAACCATGAGGTTTTAGCATCATTAATCAAACGAAGAGACGGTAAAGAGCTGCATTCTCAAGAACAGTCGTTGTTAATTGGATTCATTAATAACATTGTAAAGTCCATATTAAGAAGTGGAGGTAATAATCTCAACCATGATTTTATTTCCGCATACAGAGAATTAGAACGTCCGATTATTGGAGTTGATGAGGCAACAGACTTTAGCAAATACGATATATATGCAATGGAATCAATGCTTAATATGAACTACAATTCAATGACTTTGTGCGGTGATATGATGCAGCGGCTCACAAAACATGGAATTAAAGATTGGAAGGATTTGGAAGATGTAATTAACAATATGACAATTGTTGAAATGAAAACGTCGTATAGACAAAGCACAAGCCTTTTGAATGTTGCTAAACTTCTTTATACTGATACAATAGGAGTTGAGCCTAAATATAAAGCTCACATGAAATCCAACAAAGTTCCAAAACCATTGGCTTTTGTTTCTGATGATGAATGGAAAAAGATTGAATGGATAGAACAAAGAATTAAAGAAGTTTACATTGCATACGATAGAAAGCTACCGTCAATAGCAATTTTTCTTAATGACAAGGATAAAATATCAAGTTTCGTAAGCAAATTATCTGACACCGATTTTATTGCAGATACAGGTATTAAAGTGCTTAATGGTAGTGAGGGTAACGTTCTTTCAGACAGCAATGACATCAGAGTTTATCCGATAGACGTAGTTAAGGGAATGGAATTTGATGTAGTTTTCTTTCATAATATTGATAGTGAAATGAAGAATAAAGAATTATTGAAAAGATATATTTATGTAGGAGTGTCAAGAGCTGCATTCTTCCTTGGGGTTACCATGAGCGAAGTGGATAAAAGCCTGTGTAAATATTTCACTCAAGGGCAAAAATGGGATAAAATATAATTTTTTTGTGAAAGAACTTCTCATAATGTAAAATTATCAGAATAAACTTGATTGATAATGAAACCAGAAGAAAAAGCCAGGGCTAAAATAGACCGTATGTTTGAGGATGCAGGATGGAAAGTGGTCGATAGAGATTTCTACTCGCCCACAATATCTGCTGCAGCAATACGTGAAGGATTACTTGAAGGCAATCATGAAGCAGACTACTTTTTATTCATAAACGGTATGGCTGTCGGAGTTCTTGAAGCCAAACGAAAAGAAGTTGATGTCTCGTCTCATGTTGTATCTGAACAGGCAGAACAATATGCTAGAGGCGTACCTGAGCAATATAAGGCGTTCTCACGGCCATTGCCAATCATTTATCAGTCAAATGGCGAAGAAACATTTTTCCGTGATTTCAGAAACGAAGAAAATGAACTTGAAGAACTAAATCGCATTCACTCACCAAAAGAAATAGTGAAAATGCTGGGAATTGAAGACCCGTTCGCCGGTCTTCCCGCACTGAGAAAAAAAGGATTGCGCAATTGCCAATTTGAGGCCATTACAGAACTTGAGAATAGTTTTCGTGAAGGACAAAACAAAGCATTAATCGTTCTGGCTACTGGTGCCGGAAAAACATATACAGCTTGCTTGGCTGCATATAGGATGCTTGCATACACTAAAATGAAACGCATCCTTTTCCTTGTTGACCGAAACAACCTGGGTAAACAAGCAGAGGGTGAGTTTGGCATGTTTCGCCTGACAGAGAACGGAGATCCATTCAACACGATTTACACTGTAAACCGCCTTAAGTCATCGAATGTACCTTCTGACAGCAATGTGGTCATATCCACCATACAAAGATTGTTCTCCCTGCTTACTGGCAAGGAAATTGTTGATGATGATGAAGATGACGAAGATACCGCCTCAGGAATTGTTCAGCTGACAGGAAAAATTACATTACCTCCCGATTTCTTTGATTTGATAATTATCGACGAATGTCACCGCTCAATTTATGGCAATTGGAAAAAGGTACTGGATTATTTCAATACAGCTAAGATGATTGGTCTGACCGCCACTCCCGTTCCTGAAACAAAGGCTTTCTTCAATAACAATATCGTTGTGAATTATACGCTGGAACAGTCTATAGTAGATGGCGTTAATGTGGATGCCCGCATTTACCGTATAAAAACTGAAGCAACAGAGAATGGTGGAGCAATAATGAAAGGGGATAAGCTGAAACGTGAAACACGCTATACAGGCAAGGTGGAAACTGTACGTAATGAAGAAACAAAAAACTACACGAAAGAAGAGCTTAACCGAAGCGTAATCAATCCGGCTCAGATAAAACTTGTGTTGGAAACCTACAGAGATGCAGTTTACTCTGAAATGTTCACAGACCCTCAACGTGAACCTATAATGGACTACCTTCCAAAAACTCTTATTTTTGCATTGAATGAGAACCATGCAACAAACATCGTGAAAATTGCAAAGGAAGTGTTCAATCGGAAGGACGACAAGTTTGTTCAAAAGATAACATATTCTGCTGGCGACAGCAATGAGCTGATACGACAGTTCCGTAATGACAAGGAATTTCGTATTGCTGTAACATGTACCCTTGTCGCTACTGGCACAGACGTAAAACCACTTGAAGTTTTGCTGTTCATGCGTGACGTGGCATCCGAACCTCTATATATCCAGATGAAAGGACGAGGAGTAAGAACTGTCGGCGACGATATTTTGCGCAATGTTACTCCAAATGCTATCAGCAAAGACTGCTTTTTCTTAGTTGATGCAGTTGGGGTTACCGAACATGATAAAACAACATCAAGCCCTAGTGATGATGAGCCAGTTCAGACTATCACACTGAAAAGATTGCTGGAATTACTAACACATGGCAATGTTAATGATGATTACCTGCGCATGATTGCGGCAAAGCTGGCAAGAATCAACAACAAATGTACGGAAAAACAAAGGGATGAATTTTTGAAGCTTGCACACATGGGGTTGCAGGAACTTTCCGCTTCTATATATGATGCTTTAGAAAAAGGCTCATTACCTCTGTATGAAAGTATAGATGACCCAAATGTGGAAAGAAAAGGGCTAGTATCTCCTCTGACACATCATCCAGATGCTAGACAATATTTGCTTATACTTGCCGCGGGGTTTGTTGAGACACTACAACCAGGCGAAGACCAGCTCATATCTAAAGGTTTCTCTCAGGAAGAAGCGAAGGAAGTAACTTCTGCTTTTGAGAAATATTGCGATGAACACAGGGATGAAGTTGAGGCTTTACGTATCATATATAACAATGATGGTGAACCACTTACTTATGACTTGTTGAAAGATTTGGAGAACAAATTGAAGCTCGCTAACAATAAATTCCAGGCTTCACGCCTTTGGAACTGCTATACGATTGTCAGTCCAAAGTCTGTGAAAAAACACAATACGAAAGCGGAAAAAGAAGCACTGACTAATATCATTCAACTGGTACGCTTTGCCAATCATCAAATTGAAACACTCGAAAGCCTGTACCCGTCTGCACAACAGCGCTTCAACCTTTGGTATGGACAAATACAACGTACAGTTACAGAATCACAGATTTCAATTATCAGGCAAATTGTGGATTACATCGCTTCAAACGGAGCATGCACAATCAAAGACATTATTAACGATGACAGAACAAGAGCAGCGCAGCTTATCAGCGCATTTGGAGGTATGAATCAGGCAGACGATGCTCTTGAGTCACTGTCAAAATTCTTATTATACAGAAAAACAGCATAACATATTATGGCAACAAATAAAGAAACTTCACTTACAAAAAAAGTGTGGACATTGGCCACAACCCTTGCAGGACAAGGAATCGGTTTTACTGACTATATCACACAGCTTACATATCTTCTTTTCCTAAAGATGGATGATGAGAATGTTGAAACTTTTGGCGAGTCTTCTGCTATTCCAGAGGGCTATCGATGGAAAGACCTCGTGGAACTTGACGGTCTTGACCTCATTAATCAATATGAGGAAACTTTAAAAAAACTGAGCGAAGAGGAAAACCTTATCGGAACTATATTTGTCAAGGCACAGAATAAGATTGATAAGCCTGTTTATCTGCGTAAGGTTATCACTTTGATTGATGGGGAACAATGGCTTGTGATGGACGGTGATGTTAAAGGTGCTATTTATGAGAGAATCTTGGAAAAGAACGGACAGGATAAGAAGAGCGGTGCAGGTCAATATTTCACGCCCCGTTCTTTAATTTGCGCTATGGTGGATGTAACACGACCACAGATTGGTGAGTCTGTATGCGACCCGGCATGTGGTACGGGCGGCTTCCTGCTGGCAGCATACGACTATATGAAGAACCAGTCCCAAGATAAAGAGAAACGTGATTTTCTCCGTGAAAAAGCACTTACCGGATATGACAACACGGCACTTGTGGTTACACTGGCTTCAATGAACCTATACTTGCATGGAATTGGAACTGACCGCAGTCCGATTTTGTGTGAGGACTCTTTGGAAAAACAACCTCAAAAACTTGTTGACGTTATTCTTGCGAATCCTCCGTTCGGTACAAGGCCGGCTGGCAGTGTAGACATCGACCGTCCTGATTTTTATGTGGAAACTAAAAATAACCAGTTGAACTTCTTACAACATATAATGGTGATGCTGAAAAACAACGGCCGTGCGGCTGTGGTACTTCCTGACAATGTTCTGTTTGAAGGTGGAGCTGGTGAAACCATACGAAAGGAACTCCTGAAAAACTTCAACCTTCATACGATTCTTCGCTTGCCTACTGGTATATTCTATGCCCAGGGAGTGAAAGCCAATGTTCTCTTTTTCAAGAAAGGGGAACAGACTAAGGATGTGTGGTTCTACGATTACCGCACAGGAATAAAGCACACATTAGCTACTAAGCCTATGATGCGGAACCATCTTGACGATTTTGTTTCTTGTTATCATGCTGAAGACTTGTCAGCACGTAAGGAAACTTATAGTGAGGATAATCAAAACGGGCGGTGGCGGAAATATTCTATCGAGGAGCTTTTACAGCGAGATAAAACAAGCCTTGACATTTCATGGATTAAGCAGACTAATGACGATGACGACATGACATTATCAGAGTTAATGGAATCTATCAAACAAAAAAGTGAAAATATCAGCAAGGCTGTAGCACAGCTTCAACAATTATTGGCAAATATCGAGGAATAATGGATACGAAAAAATTAAGACAAAAGATTCTCGACCTTGCCATACGTGGCAAGCTTGTACCGCAAGACCCTAACGACGAACCCGCATCGGTTTTGCTAGAACGAATCCGTGAAGAAAAGGAACGCCTGATAGAAGAAGGCAAAATCAAACGCCCAAAAAAGTCTTCAAAATCTGCTGATACATCCCATTATCAGAACGTGCCGTTCGAGATACCAGATAGCTGGGAGTGGACAACT
>ERZ842401.8211-NODE-8211-length-10369-cov-4.049156_pt1 | contig 10369 bp, 13 predicted proteins | sample MGYA00521270_ERZ842401 | MGnify/ENA primary metagenome ERZ842401 (study PRJEB31892, sample SAMEA3878208) | bioreactor metagenome | biome: Moose rumen | place: Sweden | collected 2011-10 | study: EMG produced TPA metagenomics assembly of the PRJEB12797 data set... | reverse complement strand
TGACTGGAGTTCAGACGTGTGCTCTTCCGATCTCATCTTGTGTTGACACCGGTAACTACCTTAGTAGGAATTGTGAAATTTGACATATTATTGTCCTCCTTATTCTTCTTTGAAATCTTCATATGCTGTATTGATCGCCGGTCTTTTATCTGACTCCGGCACCAGAACCGGCTTGCCCTGAGGCTTCGTGATGAGGGAGCCGAGTATCTCCTCAAATTTCTTCTTGCCCAGAAGCTGGGTCATTGCTGTTATACCGAGAACCTTCTGCTCATATGGATCATATCCGGCAATCTTGACTGCATCCGCAACGGCGGTATCATCCACATATTTCCGGACGGAACGTCCTTCGACCACTTTGAATCCCGGATAGCTGGTTCCGGAGAGAGCCTGCTGGAGCGCATAATCCTTGATGTCATTCGCCCATGAAGTGAGTTCGTCTATCCTTGGAAGGATCGCGGCGATATCAGTTTCATCCAGGTTGACCGGCATCTCAAAATCATACTTTGCGAGTTCCAGATTGTATTCCGCACGCTTCCGGCAGGTAGCCTTCGCGTGACAGAACTGGCAGTGGTCGCCGGCTGCAAATTCCCCTTCGCCGTTGTAGGCAAGCGCAGCGGTCGGCTTTAATACCGTTTCAGCCCATCTCAGCAATTCTTCCGTGCTGATCTCAAATGTGCTCACATTGTCGCGGCGCGGCTGGAAGATCGTCATCTTTATGGTCTTGATGTCATAAAGGAATCCGAACGCCGACCATGCGCCTAAGGCGTAACACATCATCTGAGGGTTATTCTCTGCTTCGACCAGGACGCCGACTCCGTATTTGAAATCGATGACCTGTAGGATATCGTCCGCAACGATCACGCAGTCCCCGGTTCCGAAGCCTTCCGGTACCCACTGGGAGAAATCCAGCCTCTGCTCTATGAGTACCTGCGGATCCTTGCAGTGCTTTTTGGCTTCTGCGACCTGCTCCATTACGAAGGAACAGTATTCTTCAGCGCAGCTTTCCATTTCCTGATCGTAATAGTCGAGGTTCTCTGTCGGATCGGGAGAATCCCTTCCCAATGATTTCTCAACTTTATGCTGACAAAGTTCATGCGCATCCGTTCCCTGAGCCGCGTATGGTGAAGCTTGTTCCGTTATCTCCGCGCAGAGCTTTGCGCTTGGCGGGCAGGCTAACCATCTGTGGGATGAGGATGCGGATAAAAATGCGTGTTTAGGCATCCTTCAATCCCTCCGCTTCTTTGATTACTGTTTCATAGAGTTCCGGCTTAAGGGCGGTGATGTTATCAGCGCCGTGTTTCTTCAGAAGCTCTATCACTTCGTTTCTGTGACCGGCCTGCGATACTTCAGCGAGAACCTTGCGGACATCTTCTTTTGAAAGCACCTTCTCAGGTTTTGGCGCTGCGGCGGGTTTAGCCTCTTTTTTCTCAACCTTCTTAGCTGCCGGTTTCGCTTCCTCTGTATCAGAGAAATAATCCCTTAATGCTTTTCCAGATGAGATCAGCGTTTTACCGCATTCAGCCAGCCCGTCGATGATCTCCATCATGTCTCTTAACTTCTCCGCTCCCTGCACGAGTGTTTCCCCACAGGTCACGATCTCGTCCAACACCGTGGACAGTTCCTTCATTTTGCCCATTTTTAACCTCCTTGGCGTTCGTTTGCATTGCTTGTCTGTGTTTGTGACTTCACAGCAGCTTCCATCTTTGTTGCGAGCCGCTTTGCGATGACGCTGATGGCAATGAGGATGTCCCTGAGTTCTTCGTCATAAACATCTGCACCAGCGGCTTTTCTATCAGCATCCATAGCTGCTTCCTCCTTTCCGGCTGACTTCCTGTCCTCCTGATTGGGAATGGAGATGAGCGGGCATGTTTGCACAACGGATTTTGAAAAATCTTTCGCTCACTGTTTTCCCGTGGAGTTTCTGTCCTCCTGATTGGGTATGGAGATGGGCGCGTAAGTCTGCACAACTGAAAATAAAAAGAATCCGCCGGGAGTTTCGGCGGATTTTGCTTATAAAAGGAAGCGATTCGGGAAGTTTGAAAAAAATAAAAGTTCGGTTGTGCATGTCACCCCTGTCATCTCCATTCCCAGATAGGGAAGCCGGAAGGCTTCTACTTCTAAACGAAAGGGGTGCAGAGCCTATGAGCCCACCAATCATTTACATTGCGTCAGCGTATTCCGGAGATATTGAAGCGAACGTGGAAAAGACGAAGGAATACAGCAGGCGTGTAATCCAAAGCGGAGGCGTTCCGTTTAATCCAATCCTGAACCTTCATGGAGTGCTGGATGAGGAAACAGACAGGGACACGGCGATCAACCTGGATCTTTCCTTAATGAAAAGGTGTGACGAACTATGGGTGTTCGGAGAGCCGACCGCCGGCATGAAGATCGAGATTACTAAAGCGGAGAGGATCGGGATGCCGATACGCAGATTTACCGAAGGAATGGAGGAAATCTATGAAGACAGATGAAAGGAAGGAAGCGGAAGAACGGTTCCGCATGGCTTTTTCCATGGCATTAAGGAAGGACCAGATGGAAGTCCTCATGTCAAAAATTGAGTCCATGCCGGATTATGATTTCTGGCAGCTTGCAGCTGAGGCAGTTGCGCAATATGAGAGGAATCCAATGGGATATAAGGACTTTCTGGAAGCACAGAGGAAACTGCAGAAGAAATTTGGCGTAACGCCGGAAAATTCAGCAATGGGTGACAGAAAGCTGGAATGGTTATCGAAGGAAGATAGCGAAGCGCTTTGGATAGATGTCAATAAAAGCAAGCCGAGCGACAGCATTTTCCTTACGGCTGCTGATGATGACATGATCCGCGAGGTCTGGAAGGGGAGCGTCAAAGAAAAGGACAATGTTCCTTCAGATCTGTTTTTCTCAGGCGATATCCCGCTTATGGATTGTGAGATTACCGTTGATGAAACAGATATGCCCCGGGAGAAAGGCGGCGGCGAGGTCGTTACGTACCGGGTCGTGGTATTTCCGGATTATAAGGAAAGGATTGAGAACGGCGGCGAGGATGATGCGATCAGGGTTGCTGCCCTGGTTTTTTCCAGAGGCAGTAGACACTTCATATATCCGATTGTCGTTGTAAAGGGTTTCGATTATCTGCTGACGGGTTATCCCGGATTTCACGGCATACAGAATCCGCAGGTCCAGGAAACGGTGTCCGCACTGATCCCTGCAGTGTACTCATGCATTTCAACGTGGTACGGAATCCAGATTTCGCTCCTGCATCCGACCATAAAGGAAGTTTTCTCACATCCGAGGGAAGTCAGGGTTTATGATCCGGATCCTAACGCCAAGAAGAGAAAAAGAAGAACGAGATACGTCAAAAGGCACGTGATCAAGAGCGATGAGATCGAGAACGCGCTTTGCGGAGGATCTGAAAGACAGTTTAACAGGCGCACTCTTGTGTGGTATGTCATCGGTCATTGGAGGCATTACGCCAACGGCAGCAAGGTCTTTATCAAAGGGTACTGGAAGGGAGTTTTCAGGGAACTTAAAAGGAACATTGATGACGGAAGAGACAGGCAGATCGTTCTGCCGGAGGGAGGATCGATATGAGATTTGATTTGTGCGTGGCGGATTGCACCGGGGATAAGACGAATGTCCACTATCCCAACCATGCTGAGATAAACAATGCCGATGAGCTGGCGGCTGCTATCGCAAAGGATAACACCTGCGGACAGTTCAAAAGCGATTACAGAAGTAATGACAACTTCATAAAGTGTAACTGCATTGTGATGGACTGTGATAACGACCATACGGAAAATCCTGATGAAATGATATCGCTGGAAGGCGCTGCCGGTCTGGAACCGGATGTCGCGGTGGCGGTTGCTCCGAGCCGTAACAATATGAAGCCGAAGAATGGCAAGGCTCCGAGACCGAAGATGCATTGCTTTTACCCTATAGAAGAAACAACGGATGCGGAATATGTGGCTGCTTTGAAGCGCGGCATTCATGAAAAATACCCTTTTTTCGATGTGAAAGCCCTGGATGCGTCGAGATTTATCTTCGGAGCGGATGCGGATCCGGCGGATATTGTCTGGCATGAAGGATGGATGTCCATTGAGGATGTGATCACGCCTGTATATGAATCGGAGGATACAGGGACAGCTGCGGCGGTACCTACAAGCAAGGCTTACAGGAGTTCAGGCATGATCCCGGTCGGCGAACGTAATGGAACCTTATCCAGGTATGCCGGCGCTCTGCTTAAGAGGCTTGGAGTGAATGAATATTCCCGTGATGCGTTCCTTCGCAGGGCTGAATGCTGCGAGGAACCGCTTTCGGAGTCGGAACTGAAGACCATCTGGAATTCGGCGGTAAAGTTCTACCGCACAAAAATATGTAATCAGGAAGGGTATGTCGCGCCGGATGATTATGAGGATGATTTCGGTAAAGCCGGGAGCCTGAAGCCGGGCGACTATTCGGATATCGGCGAGGCGAAGGCTTTTGTGAAGGAATACGGGGAAATGGTGCGCTTTACCACGGCGACGGATTATCTCATTTATGACGGCAAGGTATGGAACGAGTCCAAGCAGAGGGCGGTTGGCATCATGGAGGAATTTCTGGATATGCAGCTTGCGGATGCGCTTCTGTTATGCGCGGTTACCAAGCAGGCGGTCATTGACGCCGGAGCCGATCAGGCAGCCGTTGAGTCCGGAGGCAAGCGTGATATCAAGGACTTTTCCGAAGAACAGACGAAGCTCTTCATGGAGTATCTGGAAGCCAGGGCGTATTTTACCTTCGTTATGAAACGCAGGGATATGAAGTATGTCACGTCAACGCTGCAGGCGGCTAAGCCTATGGTGGAGATCAGTGTCGATGAGCTGGATGCTGATCCGTATCTTCTGAACACGCCTGCCGGGACCATTGATCTCCGTAAGGGCGCGGACAGTTTAAGACCGCATAATCCGCTGGATTATATTACGAAAATTACGGCGGTTTCGCCTTCAGATGATGGTAAGGATGAATGGCTGGAGCAGCTTGACCGTACATTCCTGGGAAACGATGAAACCATTACTTATACAAGGCAGTCGATGGGTGAGACGCTGTTCGGGCGTGTGGAAGAGGAAAAACTGACGATCGCTTATGGCAAAGGCCGGAACGGAAAATCCACGGTGTTCAATTCTGAGGCTGCGGTCATGGGTTCCTATGCGGGTACCATATCCGCAGATATCCTGACTACCGGATGCAAGCGAAACCCTAAGCCGGAGATTGCGGAACTGAAGGGCAAGCGTTTCCTGATTGCGGGTGAGCTTGAAGAGGGCGTGAGGCTGTCCACTTCCATCGTGAAGCAGTTATGCAGCACTGACCGTATTAAGGGCGAGAAAAAGTATAAGGATCCATTCGACTTTATACCCACGCATTCCATCGTGCTTTTTACCAACCATCTGCCGAAGGTGTCCGCAATGGATGACGGTATCTGGCGCAGGCTTGTTGTCATTCCTTTTAACGCAAAGTTTGAGGGCAAGAATGACATCAAGAATTATACCCAGTACCTGATCGAGCATTCCGGCGGATACATCCTGAAGTGGATGATCGAAGGCGCAAAAGAGGCGTATGAGAAGGACTTCGATATTGAGAAGCCTAAGGAAGTCCAGGAAGCTATCGCCAAATATAAGGCTGACTGCGACTGGTTTTCTCATTTTCTGGAAGAATGCTGCGAGGTGGATCCTGATTATGAGGAAAAGTCCGGGGACTTCTATGCAGCTTACCGCGCGTACTGTGGGAGGACCGGGGATTTTACCAGAAGCACAACGGAGTTTTATACAGAGGTTGAGAACCGTGGCTTTATACGCCAGAAGCGTAAGGACGGGCGTTTCGTCAAGGGTTTGAAACTGGCTGAGGATAATGGCGACTTCGTGTGATGACGGTCGTGGCAGTCAGTTCATAAACATTTACAGTTATGCTTTTTACTGATTGGTGACGGTCATGACAGTCTTATCATAAAACCCCCTTTAGGGCAGAAATTTATCATTTTTTATCTATATAGAGAGGTTTTGGAAATGACTGTCACGACTGTCACCGGGTCAGCGGAAAGCCCTATGAATAAAAGCTTGGAGGCATTTATGAGAGAAAAAGATATAGAACAGAAAATCGTATCAGCTGTTAAACGCCGTGGCGGAATCTGTCCTAAGTGGGTGTCACCCGGCTTTGACGGAGTCCCGGACCGTATAGCCATATTTCCGATGGCGAAGATCTGCTTCGTTGAGGTCAAGGCGCCCGGAAAGAAGCCGCGTCCGCTGCAAAAGGCAAGGCATAAGCAACTAAGGCATTTCGGTTTCAAGGTATATGTCATCGACAGTGAGGAACAGATTGATGCGATGCTGGAAGAGATGGGAGGCGGGGCGAATGAAGTATAAACCACATAATTATCAGCAATACGCTATCGACTTCATTCTGAAAAATCCGGTGGCGGCAATATTCCTGGATATGGGTATGGGAAAGACGAGCCTGACCTTGATGGCGATCCTGCATCTGCTTTATGACAGTTTTGAGATCAGGAAGGTGCTGATTATAGCGCCGCTTCGAGTCGCAAAGCATACATGGTCGGATGAGATTGCGAAGTGGGATGAGTTCGGGATCCTTAGATATTCCATCGTGGTAGGCACGGCGGCAGAACGGCTGGCGGCATTAAAGAAGGATGCGGATATCTACGTCATTAACAGGGAGAATCTTCCCTGGCTGGTAGAGAAAAGCGGGATGCCTTTTGATTTTGACATGATCGTGATCGATGAACTTTCATCCTTCAAGAACAGTCAGGCGAAAAGGTTCAAATCCCTGATGAAGGTAAGACCGAAGGTATCACGCATTGTGGGTCTGACCGGAACGCCTACCGGCAGCGGCGGTTATATGGATCTGTTTGCGGAGTTCAAAGTGCTGGATATGGGAGAACGGCTTGGAAGGTTTATAGGACAGTACAGGCTGAACTTTTTCAGACCGGCAGCGACAAACGGACAGATCGTTTACAGCTACAGCCTTCTTCCGGGCGCTGAGGATGCGATCAATAAAAGGATATCCGATATCACAATATCCATGAAGGCGGTTGACCATCTGGATATGCCGGAACTTATTTCCACGGAGTATCCGGTATATATGAGCGATTCGGAGAAGAAGAATTATGAGGATATGAAAAAGGATCTGATCCTTGAAATATCGGATGGTGAAGTGACGGCTGCGAATGCGGCAGCTCTTTCCGGAAAGCTAACCCAGATGGCGAACGGCGCTGTATATGCAGATGATGAGTCTGTGGTTCGGATTCATGACCGAAAGATTGAAGCCCTGGAAGACATTATCGAGGCAGCAGTCGGAAAGCCGGTTATGGTGGTTTACTGGTACCGGCATGACAGGGAGAAGATTTCCGAAGGACTGAATAAAATGGGAATCCCTTTTGAGTGTATCGATTCAGACGCAAGTATTGAGAAATGGAATAAAGGTGAGCTGCCTGTAGCTCTTTGTCATCCGGCCTCATCGGGGCACGGACTGAACCTGCAAGAGTCCGGCAGCAATACGATGGTGTTTTTCGGGATTCCCTGGAGCCTTGAACTTTATCAGCAGACGGTGGCAAGGCTTTGGTGCCAGGGTCAGAAAAGCAGTACGGTGACGATCATCCATATCGTAACGAAGGGAACGATTGACGAACGCATCATGAAAGCTCTGTCTGATAAGAACATGACTCAGGCAGCGCTTATAGATGCGGTGAAGGCTCAGCTTTAGGAGGTAGGTGCCTATGGCGGGAAATAAGAATCTGGCGGAGGATCCGTATGAGCGATTGGCGAATGCCATTATCCTGCAGGCGGTTTCCGATTACAGGACGGCGCTTAAGAAGATCAAGGCTCATCCGAAGAACCGGCAGGCAATAGATGAGGCTTTGGAGATCGAGAGGTTTTTCCGTTCCGGCTGGTATCAGCAGCTGACGAACGTGGACGGGGAATATCTGATCAAAAGGCTTCAGGACGAAATAAGACAATCAGGGTCAATCCGAGGGAAGAAAAATAAATCCGATCGGAGGTAGCTTATGAACAGACATCAGCAGGAAGCAAAGAAATATTTATCTCAGGCGTTTGGACTGAACCAGCGGATCGAGAGCAAGCTGGGGCAGATTGAAGATCTTCATGATCTGGCCACCAAGGCAACGGTGACATATTCGGATATGCCGAAGAGCCCGAACAGGGATGGCTCCAGAATGGAAGATGCCATTATAAAAATCATCGACCTGGAGAATGAGATCAACCAGGATATGATGAGGCTTGTTGAACTGAAGAAGGATATCATTCGCAGGATCAAAGCAGTGGAGAGTGCAGAACTTCAGACGATACTGGAACTGCGGTATCTGTCCTATATGAGATGGGAAGAGATCGCCATTGAGCTTGGGTACGGTATCGACAATGTGTTCCGCCTTCACAGGAATGCTCTGGATGAAATAACGATTCCGGAAACAATACAGTAAAATCAAGTTCGATACAGTAAGCCTATGTGATAATGTTAAGATGGCAAAAGCGAAAGATGAGGAAGCCGTTGTGGAGAAATCTGCAGCGGCTTTTTCCGTGGAAGAAAGAAGGTGGACAGATGCCGAGAAAACCGAAGAAGCCGTGCGCTTATCCGGGCTGTCCCAACCTTACGGAAGGGAGATACTGTCCGGAACACCAGAGCAAAGTGAACAGTGAGTATGAAAAGTATGGGAGAGATCCTAGAACAAAGAAGCGTTACGGAAGAGCGTGGAAAAGGATCCGTGATAAGTATGTGCAGGAGCATCCGTTCTGTGAGCTGTGCTTCCAGCGTGGAGTGATCGTTCCTGTGGAAGAGGTTCATCATAAGAAGCCGCTGAGTGAAGGTGGCACGCATGACCGGAGCAATCTGATCGCGCTGTGCAAGTCGTGTCACTCGCGGATCCATGCTGAGCGCGGAGACCGCTGGGGGCGTCACGCGCATGAGTGAGCCGAGGGGCGGGTAGAATCCCAACGCGTATGTTTCCCAGGGAACGGCGCGGGGGTCACACGCACAAAAACGAGAAATCAAAGGGGGTATTAACCCCTGCAGGGAATTGAGGTGAGGAAAATGGCCAAAGACGGGACTATGCGCGGCGGCGCAAGGGTCGGTTCCGGCAGGAAGTCCAAAGCCCTGACGGAAAAGATCGACAGCGGGCTTGCGGCAACGGTCATTGACCTTCCGGAGCCTGCGGAGATAAGCGGCGAGGATGTGCCGCCGGTGAAGGACTTCTTAAAGGCTGCTCAGAAGAGCGGCATTGACCTTTGCGCGGAGGATGTGTTCAAGGCAACCTTCCTCTGGCTGAAGGAAAGAGGCTGTGACCGGCTGGTGAATACGCAGCTGATCGAACAGTACGCAATGATGGTATCCAGATGGGTACAGTGCGAGACCTGCATATCGGAATATGGATTTCTGGCGAAGCATCCGACCACAGGGGCGGCGATAACAAGTCCCTATGTGACGATGAGCCAGAATTACCTGAAGCAGGTGAACCAGTGCTGGTATCAGATCTATCAGATCGTGAAGGAAAACTGCTCCGTGGAGTACGGCGGGGCGAATCCGCACGATGACCTGATGGAGCATCTGTTGTCGGCACGGAAGAAATAGGAGGGTTTCGATGAAATATGTGAAGAAAAAGCTGTCAGAACTGAAGCCTTATGAGAACAATCCGAGGATAAATGATGAAGCGGTGGACGATGTTGCGGAGAGCATTAAGCAGTGTTCCTACATCGCACCGATCATTATTGACGAGGATGGCGTGATCCTGGCAGGTCATACCAGATATAAGGCTCTGAAGAAGCTGGGATATAAGGAATGCGAGGTTGTCATCGCATCTGATCTGACAGAGGAACAGAAGAAAAAATACCGTCTGTATGATAACAAGACGGCGGAGATGGCTTCCTGGGATCAGAAAAAGCTGAGTTCGGAATTATGTGATGTGGATTTTCAGGGGTATGATTTCGGTCAGCCTGATATTGCTCTTCCGGATGAAGAATCTGGTGAGGACGGTCAGAAGACGATGACCTGTCCATGCTGCGGGGAGGTGTTCGAGGTATGAAGCTGGAAAGATTAAAGCTGGCTGACATTGAGCCGTATAAGAATAATCCCCGTAAGAATGATGATGCGGTGAATGCCGTTGCGGAGAGCATCCGCCAGTGCAGCTATATCACACCGATCATCGTGGATGAGGATCATGTGATCATAGCAGGCCACACCAGATATAAAGCACTTGTCGCTCTTGGTATGGATGATGTCGAGTGTCTGATTTGTGACGGACTGACCGAGGAACAGAAAAAGAAATACCGGTTCCTGGATAACAAGACCGGCGAAAAGGCAACATGGGATCTGATGAAGTTGGAAGTCGAACTGGAAG
>ERZ842401.8210-NODE-8210-length-10369-cov-174.410219_pt1 | contig 10369 bp, 16 predicted proteins | sample MGYA00521270_ERZ842401 | MGnify/ENA primary metagenome ERZ842401 (study PRJEB31892, sample SAMEA3878208) | bioreactor metagenome | biome: Moose rumen | place: Sweden | collected 2011-10 | study: EMG produced TPA metagenomics assembly of the PRJEB12797 data set... | reverse complement strand
TTCTCGAATTTTTTCTGCAAAGATAATAAAAATTAGGCGTAAATCTGCTAAACTCCACCAAAAAATCGTGTTTTAGCAGCTTTTCGGCAAATCAATACTAACTTCCATAGTTCAATTCACCTCCCCTTGATTCTCGACGGCCTGCACCAGCACATCAAGGACGGGATTCTCTTCCTTGCTCCTGATGTTCAGGGCCTCGCCCTCTGGTGCCTCGAAGGTCACACTGGGGGCTGCACCGGCAGCGGCAGCTTCCTGAAGGAATGCCATAGTCTTCTCTTCCCCAAGGTTGGCACCGACATTGGCGATGATACACGTCATGATGTCGGTCTTGAAACCTTTGTCTCTAAGCAGCTGAAGGTCACCCCTATCCGGCTTGATGGTTGCCGTGTGGTACTTGATGACCATCTGCCCGCCTACCTCGTTCCAGAGGTCGAGCATCTCCACCTCAAACGGGTCTGTTGTCTTTTTCTTCTTTGCCATAATATCTATATTTTGATTTCGTTACGTTTTCATTTCCTATTCGCCTTGATACCCTTCTGCTGAAGGTACTTGTATATCGTCCTGTTCGACTTCACTCCCAGGGACTCCATGATCTGGGCTATCGGCATACGAGCCTTATACATGGCAGCAGCGGCATCGGCCTTGCTGTTATGCGGCTCATGCGGCCTTCCCATCTTCTTTCCTGCAGCCATGGCCACCTTACGGCCTGTCTGGCAACGCTCGATGATAAGGTTCCGCTCATACTCCGCGAGGATGGCCATCATCTGGAGCATCATCTTTCCGGCTGGTGTTGTCGCGTCGATGTTGTCCTGAAGGGCCATCAGGCTGATACCCTTCTCTCTGAGGTTATCGACCATGGTCAGCAGCTCCCGGACGGAACGGCCCAGCCTGTCCAGCTTATACACCACCAGCGTGTCACCCTGTCGGATGAAAGACAGCAGCTCTTGGAGTACCGGCCTCTCCTTCACGCCGGACTCCTTCTCAGTGTAGATCTTCTCACACCCTGCCTTGTTCAGGGCCTCTATCTGCATGTCGAGGTTCTGGGCCGTCGTACTTACTCTTGCGTAGCCTATCTTCATAGTTCAATCGTCTCAATAAATGCCCTATTGTTGGCCAGTTCGTAGGTGATGGCACCGACATAGAAGTCGGCCACTATATAGTAATAGTCATTTGCTTCTTCGTTGTCCTCAAAGCCGATGATAAGACTATCTCTTTCACCTTTGATCCGATGATGTAGATACCGTGCGAAGTCATCCTTGAACTCCTTCCTGATGGGGGCACCCTTCATCTGCTCAACGGAAAAATAGCGTTTTGTCATAATTCTATCTCCTTCTCTATGCCGCACAAGCGGAGTGCATGTTGTAGCTCATGGACGTACCTGACTGACACTTGTACTTGTGTACTGCCATCGTCCGACCTATAGCGGAACTCAAACACACCGTCAGCACCTCCCTGATACCAAGGCATCCCGTACTGATACCTTATCCTGTTCCTCTCCAGTATCTCAGCCGTGAGGGGGATGGGGTTGCACTCTACCAGCCGGAGGTAGTGCATACGGCTCTCACCAGGATCAGCATGATAGCCTATCTTTCGTTTGGTGACTTGCTCCACGCGAAAACTGAAGGCTGCAATCTGGCTCTTGTATGCCAGTCGGTCACCCACCATAATCTCTGTTGCTCTCATATTATGTTTTGTATTTGATATTGTTACTTTTTCATAAATCTGCAAGGTAGTCTGTCTATCTCCCCGAACTTCTTGCATACATCCGGACGGTTCTCGTAGATGTTGCATTTGAAGTCATTCCGCAGGAACGGACACTTGTTATCCTCCATCTTCTCGGCTGTGAATGCCACGTTCCTGCCGAACAAAGGAACAAGGTACAGGACAGGGTTGACAATCCTGGACTGAAACCTCTCCAGCTCGTTCTGATCGAAGCTGAGGTTATAGCAGCACTGTGCGTTACACTTGCTTAGGCGACACTTCATAATTCCATGTCCGTTGGAAATAGGTCACTCAGGTATGCCCATTTCTTGAACGTACCTTTCTTGTCGGCCTCCAGCAGTCCTCGGTCTGTGACTACCGTCACACCACCTTCCATGATGCCGCGTCCTTTCGGCGAGGCAGTGGTGGCGAGGACGTTCCGGCGTTCTTCTGGCAGTTCGTCGGCCACGTCATGCCAAACATTGTTACGCTGCCAGAGGGCACCAGCTATGAAGGCCTCACGCTTGCAATAGACGGTCAGGTCTTCATCTATCTCCTGTGGATGGCCGACATAGTTGTCAGCAGCTTCCTGAATCCGTGGATCTACTTCTGGAGAAAACAGTTTCTCTTTCACCTGTTTCTCCTTCTGAATGAAGTCGTTTATCATACCAATATCTGTTGCCATAACTATATTTTGATTACGTTACGTTATCAGTATACATTCGGGAACAGATTCCCTTCTTTCGTCGTCTGGGCTATCTGCCTGTTCAGGCTTACCTCACGCCCGTCCTTACAGCCCATGTCATACACATCGCCATAGACGGCACTCCTGCGGTGTCTGGTCTTTCCCTCATTCCATTTGTAGTTGTCGTTGACAAATTCTTCAATGGCCTCCTGATGGCATACCACAAGGGCAGTCTCTTCCGAAGTGGGCTTCAGGCTCTCGTAGTTCTCCTGCAGACCTATTGGCACTCCGGCGAAGTATGAGCGGAAGAACTTGTTTTCGACTGTCTTATCAGCGAACAGAAGGTATTCTATATTATACCCCTGTTGTTCCCACTCCTGACACTGCTTTTCCCAGTGTTCCTTGGCCAGCCTACGGAATACCTTCACCAGATACTTGTAGAACTCCTGCACGATGGCCAAGTTCTCCTTGGTACCGACAATGAAGATCTTTCCGCTCATGCGCTTGTATGCCATACAGAGGTTGTTGGAGGCTATCACTCCCAGGAGTTGGAATTTCCAATGGTTCCCATAGCGGTCACTGCCTGACAGTTCCTCCCCTTGTGTGACTGTCACGCTCGCCTGTTCCTCGTTGGTGTCGATGTCACTCATGGACAGGTTGTACTCCATCAGTAGTTTGCGTACCATCTTCGCGGCCTGGTATGCCTCCCCGGTACTCCCGATGCTCTCAGCATTATACTGGAGCTTCAGCAGCTTCTGAATCTTCTGTATGACGTTCTCTTTCTCCATGTGTCCTATGCTGTTTTCTTCAGTTCCTTGTAAACGTCCGTAATCTGCTCTGCCATTTCAATGGCTGTGTCGTATGCCACCGTCAACTCGAAGCTATAAGGCCCGTCAGACGTACCTATCTGTCCCTTCTTGTTGATGGTGAAGATACAGGCAGTACATTCCGTCACATCATATTCATCCTTCGCATCCCAGAACTCCACGATAATGAACTTCTCCGTGTCCTCGTCGATGCCGTAGTCATCAAACTCATATCGCTCAATGCCGATGGACTTCCGGGTACGTATCTTATATGATACCACCTTGAAGGCTTCCCATTCATCAGCAGATGTCTGGAACTTTACCTTCTTGCCCAGATAGTGTTTCTTCACCACCTCGCGGATGCACTGCCTTAGTTCATTCTCTGTCATAATAACGTTTACTTTAATTATACTTTGCAAAGGTACACATTTTTAACGAAACTACCAAATGTTTTCCGATGTTTTTGTGTACCTTTTCACATTTATTATATTTATAATTTAATTACACATCATTCAACCCCCTTAATGCTTACAGATTATTACTTGCCAAGGCTTCTGCTTTGGTGGCCCTGGTGGTTCTGGGCATCGCTCAAAGTCCTGGCAGTCCTTTTTCTCCTGCCACAGTTTCTTTGTGCGCTTCCCGTGAACACAGAATATCGGGAAATATCCCCATGGCTGACTGCCATAGATGCAATCCTGGCAGAGTCCATCATCACAGTGCGCCATATATTTGATTCTGTTACGTTATCAATTATCAACGATTATTAGTGACCTCAGTTCCTTTGTCTCACGATTAAAAATGAACTGTACTTCTTTCGAAGCATACATTCTTTCTTCGTCCTCTGGAGTTGGTTCGTCAACTCCCAGATCAATACAGAAATGATTTGCAATCACGCTGACAAAGATATCTACTGCCATCTGTAGATCTTCTCTCTTCCGCGGTACAAACACCAGTGCTACCAGTGTTTCCGTAGTATTCAATACTTTTACCTCCATAACTATTTATTTATATACTTTATCTTCAAATTTCAAAACTTCATAATCAACGTTCTTTATTGTTCGACCGTCAGGAGTTCTCACATCGTAAAAGCCGCAATAATTATATCCTTCAGTAGCTCTCACTTTCTCTCCTTCCTTGATGACAGTCCCTGTAGCATCTCGCAGTTCTTCCTTTGTAATAGCTTTCCAAGGTTTGAATTGGAGGCCATCACGGGAGTTCCACCATGTTGGAACAAACAGATTATTTCCGTGTTTTATTGCCACTCCATCGTCTATAGCACAAAACAGGGTAAGCCCTTTATCTTTTATCGGTTCATATTCATCGTCATCAAAGATGATATGACCGAAGTCCAGAATATCAGCAGGCCACTGTTTTCCGACTTTCTCATAATACCACTTGCAATCAAAGCGGAAGTCTGGTGTCGGCCAGTTCTTCCTCGGTTCCCGCCACAACAGATAACGGATATTGTTTTTCTTATAGGTAAGAATCTTCCCTTGTGCTGGGGTACAGGACTTACCAAAACGCTCAATGCAGACAGCCTTGAACTTATTTACTTCCTCTTCGTGAAAACCTGTGCCAGTGAAAAGGCGTACCCCCACCATTCCTTTAACTGTCTTACTGTCGGTCAGAATTAGCGGCCAGCATGTATTCCAGTCTTTTGCCTGGAGAAAATGCTGTTCCCATACCTCCATGACAGCCTGCATGAGCAGGAATTGATAGTTATTAGCTTCTTTATTCATAAATTCTATATTGTTGATGATGACATGTCTCTTTTCTCTTCAATATATCCTTCTCCGTCTAACGTAAACGTTGAAATATAAATCAATTCTGGTACTCCGTTAGTCCAGAAAGCAACACTCGCCTTTCCTGCCGAATAATCGAGATAGTGCATAATAATTTCAGCTCTTTCGGCTGCAAGCTCCATCAGAGTCTCTGGGTTATCATCCGAATTTCCAATATATACTTTATAGTGAGGTACGCCATCAATTATTTGTGGCTGTTGGTGTGCTATTTCTTGAAGGATATGTACTTTGTATAAAAGTCTATCAAAGACACGCCTTTCAGCCATTTCGGGCGAAATCTCTCTTAGAAGAATTCTCTGTAGATCTTTGATACATTTCCTATAGAAGTTCATGTAGTCCGCTATTAAAGCAAGATTGGACTCTGCATCAATATAATTCTGTATATCTTCCTCTCTTATCATGATTTCACGGCGAAGGATGTTGTTATACTTTTCCTGTTCGTCAGACAATGCAGAGAAGAAACTCGCATTAAGCAACTTTTCAATATCTTGAAGTCGCTGTAATCCTCTTTTGACAAATTCTGGAATGTTATTAGAACCAGAAAATCTTATCTGTTTCTTAGTTTCTGAAGAAAGAATGTTTTCAATACACACATCAAAAGAAATACTTATATTATTCATTCGATTTCTTACTTCTTCAGCAAGGAAAGGAATAACCTCCACGGTGTCTTGGTATAATAATTCATTAACTACTACTATCTGAATTTTCGGATAGTCATCTGTTCTGAGAACACAATTTTTTAATCTGGTAGCTATGCCTGCATAACGAGGCATTTCACTTTTTATCTTGTCACATGACTCAATCCATAATGTCTCCAGATCCTTCTGTTTAATCATCTTTTTCATATAATAACTATTTAATTTAATTGCTTGATAAATATAAAAAGCCACACCGCCCCTATAAAGGGAACAGTGTGGCTCTGCAACTCGCTAAGGGCTTAGTCACCGCCGGGCAGAATATGTGTGTGACCCCGGCCAACCCTACCAGCTTTGCCTGTCTTCATCGAGGCGAACTATATCACGTGTTTCGGCCCAACCTCTCCAACAAGCGCGTCAATACTCTCTCCCCTACCCTTGCGGTTCAGGGATTATTGCTTTTGATTTTGTTACACTTTCATAGCGCACCAATATCATCAGGATGCTCTTGAATGTACCTCATAATCATGGCAGCGGCCAGTGAACGTAGAGGAATATTCTTCGAAGCATTCACACGAATCTTCTCCAACTCCTTCTTTACTTCTACAGGCACCCAGATGGCTTGTCCTTGTTCCTTCACCCCTGTATATTTTCCCAACCAACCGCTAAATGACTGTGGTACGGTCTTTACCTCTGGTGCAGGAACCGGAGTCGATTCTTGAACTGGGGCTGTTGTGGTTGATGACTCTGGCAGTACTACCCCACCCTGCCCCTGTGCCTGCTTGTTAAGGCTGCGAAGCATGCCAGGCATGATTTTTGGCTTTGCATCTTTACTACTCATAACTTATTCTCCTTTCGTGATGTCTATTATCTTATTAAATACTGGTTCCACTATATCCCGCTGTGCAGACGTAATCTCATAGGTATTGACCTTTTCAAGGGCAGCACGGCCGGGTATTGCGTCAAACAGTGTGCCGAGCATACCGAATGTCTTGGCAACTTCTCTCCACATCCTTTTTTCCTCAATATTACCCTTACGAACAATATTATTGGGAACAAACAGAAGAGGAATGTGCCTGGTCTTCATGGTGTCCCACAGATTGCGGAGAATGGTTACAAAAGATCCTGTCGATGTGAGGGTCTTCTGGTCGTAGCGGAAGGGACATACAATATAGTCTGCCTGTGTCAGAATGGGAATAAGCCCGTCATCCTTCATGTTGCCCGGACAGTCAATCAGGACATAACCGTCAAAAGCCTTGGCGTTCTCCATCAGTTGCTGCATCTTCTCTGGTTCTGCAACGTCAAAACCCTGTATGGAGAAGGGCATCGTACTGTCCTCCAAAAACTCTTCGTCATCCTTGCGCTGTAGCACAAGAGACTGCTGGATGTCGGTGTCGATGACACAAACACTCTTCTTCTTCCATGCTAAATAATTTGCAAGCAGCAGACAGAGGGTCGACTTACCGCATCCTCCCTTCTGATTTGCAAAAGCAATAATCTTATTCATACCTTATTTGATTTTGTAACATTTTCAATTATTATTATATATTTATATGCTTATATAATATACTTATATATTTACATTATTTACTTTCTTTATGCTGACTGTGGGAATAATATTATATAGCTCATCCATCGTCATCGCGTCATCTTCGGCTTCTTTCGCCCATTGAATATATTTCTCATAATATTCAGAATCGGCAGATTCTTCTTCAATACGCTTTCTCCATTTGTCGGCATCCTGTTCAAATACACCCTTGGCTCTTAACAGCGTATATGACAAGCTGACACCTTTTTCTTCCTTTTTAATTAAAAGTTCTATAAGTTCCTTTGCGAATTTCTTAAATTGAACAGGAACGCGGACAGTAGTTGTTTCTCCGAAAGTAAGCCGGGAGGCAGTACCTTTCCTTCCAGAACCTTCACGCTTGCCTCCCCTCTTTTCTATCTTGTCGAGGTTGATATCCTTTTCCTCTTTTTCAAGACAATATTTGTTGAATATAAAATACCAGTCGCCGCAACGACAGATGGATTTCAATGTTCCATTGTCAGGTTTATACGTTATATAGACATCTTCTTTCGCTTTGATCGCATTCTGCTTAGACAATAAATTGATACCACACAGAACTGAATAGCACTCATTATGGTCGGTGTCATGACATAACTCATCGTAACCATGATTTTCCATGAGGTCGGAAAATTCAACTCTCGCAAGTTCTTCTTTATACCTCTTATTGTCTTCTCTACGAAGCCATGACATATATTGCTTATCCTGCGACATCCTTCTGCGGATTTCGTGAATATAGTCATGCGATACATCGCGGAGAAGAATATTCCTCTTTGCATTAAAGAGCAAAGCAATGCTTTGCCAGGGTTTATTTGATGAATGTTTCATGTTTGATACTGTTACGAATTCATGCTGCAAATATACAAATAATATTTCATAGTTCCACTATTCTTTAACATTATTTATATATTTATTTAGTTATATAATATAAATATATAATTATATAATTAAATAACGGCCAAAATCGTTTTATACAATACCTTTATATAATTATATACTCGTTATATGGTTATATACTTATATAATATATTCGTATATTTACATATTTACATAATATATTTATATAAGTCGTATTTTGAACTCGTAACAGATTCAAATTTTGTATCTTCGAGTGTTACAGACCTTCGTGAGTATGACAACTGGGGTAGGGGAGTCCCAATGAATATTACACTTTCAAGGTGTTGCTTTGTCGGTCTCTTTATGAATCGTTCCTTGTTCATCTCAATTATTCAAAAGGAGGATGTGGCCATAGCCCACGCCGATTGTCTTTGCCAACTCACCCCTACCTTACGGATAAGGGCATCCTCCTGTTATTGTCTCTTTGTTTGTTTCTCTTTTTTCTTTTTGTCAGAAGATTGATTGCAACTCTCAGACCTGATTCCAGTGCCTGATTAAATGTCGGGCATTTGGCCGTTTCGCGCATCATGCCGTCCTTTCGGTTAATGATGACGGCATAGAACTTGCCTACCTCATTGAAAAACACCTCACGATACACCAGTATATCCAGCCGTTTGCGCCTGCCTATCCACTGCTGCACCTCCTGAAGTGAAGGGGCAAGAAGCAGGCCCTCCTCATAGTCTGTCAGCACACCATCCTTATAACAGAAAGGCGTGATGTCTGAGAATCCAAGCTTTTTCAGGGATTCAGCCAGACTTTCAGTTACGATGGGAAGGAAAGGCTGTAGCATATCACTATTCTAAGTTACGATGACTTTCATTTTGTCAGTTCCTGGTATTTCTTGAACAGTTCGGCAACGCAGCTGCTTTCCGTGAAATCCCTGCTGACCTTAAAACCGTATGCCTCCATGACGGCACGGTCATTAGCCTGATGCGCTTTGCGCAACTCTGACGGCATGGCCACTTCATCATAAAGGTCGGCCAGGCTACTGTCGGGATAGAGCGCACGGGCATCAATAATACCTTGCGCCGTCTGCTCGATCTTCGTTTTCTGGGCATCCGTTGCTGACGGCCATGGAAAATTGTTATATACGACACTTGCCGAATATCTATAACGCATCTCCAAACGTCCACAGACAGCTCTCATCCAAGCCATATGTACATTGGAAGTCAGAATACCAAAGTCGTAGAGGGTTGCATTAGGAACAAATTGGACTGCATTGTTGGGGATGACGTCCTTACTTACATACCCAATAGGAATATACCGACGTTGCTCAGAAGATGTGGCCGGAATGAGAAGGTAATCTCCTTTCGGTTCCTTCACTTCCATAAAGAGTGTTGGCGTGTCTGCACAACGCCTGGTCGCATCCTTAACACTGGAAAGGCGAAAATCCTTAACCTGTGCTGCACGCCTTTTAATTTCTGGTGAGTGACTTAGATCTGTCGGATTGGCATCGACGAGCCAAAGACAATATCTACGTTTGTTGTTGATAAAATCGTCACCACTGGTGAATGGCCTTATATATTTGGCTATATTGGGTTCTTTGCTTTCCAATTCTTTCTTCTCTTCAGGTGATAAAATCAGGAATCCTCCTTCTACAGGTTTTCCACCACTACTCATTAACGGAACATTACAAATGGGCTTTGTACGACTCTCTACAAAAGCACTGGGAGCATCTATTAAATATCCGTTGATGTTATTGGCTTTTATCTCCTTGTTACCGTCATATATTATCTTATCGTCGATTTTTCCCAAGGAAAAGCCTACAATAACACAATGGACGGCAGCTTTGTCACTGGCCTCACTATCCCACCGGAAAGTCCGATACGCAAAGTCTATGTGTATTCCAAACAGCTGTTTCAGAGGTTTCCAGATTGCTGCTACCTGTTCTCCCTGACAGATGCTGTTGGTGGAAACCAGTGCAGCCCTTATGTCCGTATGCTGCATCAGTTCCGCAGCTTTATAATACCAACCAGCAACGTAGTCAATCTTTCCGGTCGTCTTGAATGGTTTGCCGTTTACATCAACAAACACACTCATTATGTCATCTTTCTGTTCTTTGCTTTGCAGGGAATACCCCACAAAGGGAGGATTGCCAATAATGTAAGACAACCTGTCAACAGGTACTACTGTTTTCCAGTCAATGCGCAGGGCATTACCCTCAATAATGTTACTGTAACTCTTTAATGGCAAGAAGTTAATCTCCTGCTGGATGATTTTTTCCGTCTCAGCCAACATCTGGGCTTCGCTGATCCAAAGGGCTGTGGTGGCCACCGTTA
>ERZ842401.8209-NODE-8209-length-10370-cov-3.726612_pt1 | contig 10370 bp, 1 predicted proteins | sample MGYA00521270_ERZ842401 | MGnify/ENA primary metagenome ERZ842401 (study PRJEB31892, sample SAMEA3878208) | bioreactor metagenome | biome: Moose rumen | place: Sweden | collected 2011-10 | study: EMG produced TPA metagenomics assembly of the PRJEB12797 data set... | reverse complement strand
AAGTCCCTTGTTTTCGCCTGTTGGATTCTCCTCAGCGGAAAACGTCCACTCCGCAGAGCAGATAAGCGTATCATCTTCCTCTACGCGCTTTGAGTAGATCTCGAGGACGCAGCGGTTTTTCCCGGACGTATACGCATCCGCGGACAAAAGGATATGAATCTTACCATGATCTCCGGTCTGCGCTTCGATGAACGTAATGCCGCCGTCCGGATCGTCGGAATCCTGCCTGCGCACGCCGAGATTGGACCGGATCCGGAGCGACACGCGATAGAGAAATTCTCCGTCCGATTTTTCGGACATATCGACGATTTCATTGTTGTTCGAAAATGTAATCCAAAACACGTTTCCGGTCTCCCCGGCAACGATGTTCTGCAGGCTGATACGCGGGCTGCGCTTCGTGTCAAGCTCTATATAATGGTATTTGTAAAGTGCCATGTCGGATCCGTCCTCTCTGTTTATATTGTAAAATAGGCAGAATAAGAAAGAGCGCAGTTTTTCTGCGCTCTGTTCGTTACTTCCACTTCCATCCCTTGTATTCGTATATCAGTTTCTTCTGTGCTTCCGTCAGACCTTCCAGGTATGGCTCAGAATCTGCTTTCTTGATTTTTTGCATTTGCTCGATCAGCATATATGCCTCGTCGCTGCTCATGCCGGACTTGATCAGGTCTTTTCCAAGTTCATACTGTTTCTGTTCGCCATTACCGCCGATCACGCACAATTCCAAAGCCGCACGTTGCTCAGGCGATTTCACGGTGTTCTGCAGCCATTCGCGGAACGCATCATTATAGCCGCTGTCCATTTCCTTTCTGATATCCGTGTACTTGATGAACGCTGACGCCGCGTATTCCTCAGGAACACCCATTGATACCGCTTTCTGCATGCCCTTGTACTTCGCATCGCTCAACTGCGACACGCGGAATGTATCAATGTTGGTGAAATCTACCTTTACATCACCGTTCGCGTTGTACACGACCGCGCCTTCATTTGTCCATCCGTCGCCGTCCGATAGCATCCGCAGCAGCATTGCCTTGTCATCGTCGGGGAGTGTGCGGTCTTCAAGCAACGCCTGTGCCTTTGCGGTATAGCCGCCATCCAAATCCTTCAGCTTTTTCTCCCAATAGAAGTATACGCTGCCTTTCTTGCCCTTGTCTGTCCACTCCTTGTAATTCGCTGCGGTTTTCTTGCTGTCGAGCCGTCCGCTCTGATGCAGCCACCATTGTGGAAACTCTCCAGTCTTGAAATAGTCCTTGTGGTCTTCGATAGCAGGGATAATACCTTTCATCAAGTCCTTATAGGCGTTCTCAAACGGGAATCCCGTTGCATACCCTGCAGCTTTTACAAGTTTCGCACCTGATGTTTTTGCCTTTTCCAGCTTCTCTTCTAATGTATGTTCGCTGCTCTTCAAATACTTATATGTTTTCGGCAGCTCATGTCCGACATAGTTAAAGATGAATTCCAATGCTTCCAAAGCAGGTACAGTAAATTCGGTATCGTAAGCATCATCCTTATACCATGCGCTGAGAAGTTCATACGATTCAGATCCGCCAAGGAAGGAGCCCATCGCATTCGACAGAAACATATCACCAATTCCTTTCAAAAGCGATTCGGCCGTGACTTTCTTTTCATCATCATCCTGCCAGCCCTTCATACGCCCGCGCAGCGCGTCCACGCCAAGTGACGCGAAGATCAGAAGGACGTTCTGTACGATCTGCGACGCGACTGCCCTGCCGAGCTTCCGCTTAGCTGCCTGAATCTCCGCTTTGCTCTTCCCCTTGCTATGCTTCAATTCATACGCCGCTTCCATCAGGATGCCGCCGTTTTGCATGCGCTGCGTACCAAACAACACAAAAGAACGCACGATCGGATTCTTAGACCGGAGCGCAGCATTCCGTTGTAGGGGCGAAAAGTTCGGCTGCGTCTGCTGCACGGTATCGTTGAATACCTTTGCGACCGCCTGATAGTACGCGTCCGATCCGACGGGCAAATCCTTATGCTGATCTGCAACCATGTACTCCGCTGCTCTCCAAATTCTTCCGACTGTTGCAACGTCCATCTTCGTGATCCAGCCGAGCAGCCACGGCAATTTTTGCTCCATGCCGCGCTTTTGCATGATGTAAGCGATCTCGTTTGCGTTACCTTCACGTCGCATCTGATATAGCGGCGTGTACTTGTCGATTAAATCCACGTCAACTTTTTCAGCCGTCAGTCCTTTACGTAAATACTTCCACGGAATGACAGCCGCTGCAGTCGGATACGACGCGACCTGCTTCAGCGCGACCTTCAGGTTCCCGAGCAGAACCGCCTTGACATAGTTTGTTGCCAACTTGCCGGAGAACCGTTCCATCGGGGAAACGTCGACGTGCGACATCTCCGATACGTCGGTAAGGAACCCTTCGACAACATCCGCGCCAAACGATCCCATCTTCTGTATCAACACCTGTTTGACCGTCTTTTTCGGCGACCACACGCCGTTGTCATCCTCGTAGATGGACGCGTTCATGACTGCATTGAAGTTCCGCATCGGGATCGCAAGGCCTGCGTACAATGCTACGCCGCGGATCTGCCTGTTCACAACAGACGTTATATCCTCCAGGTATACAGGGTTGGATGCTTCCACACGCTCTTTCAAAAAGCCTTGCCCTTCGATGGACCCGTCTTTCTTCAGCTCTGCGAAATCCGTCTTCGTGAAATTCTTGTTGGTGTGGATCGGGAAATAGTTTTCGACGATTGCTTTCCGATACCCCAGCAGCGCAAGGCTTGTCCTGTTGATGTAATACCCAGTACGTTTGTGAAACAGCTCCTTTGCCGCCCGGACGTACGCCTTTTCCGCGTCGGTCATTTGTGATATGACGTCTTTGATCTGTTCTGCTTTCAACCGCACGAGCTCTCCGTTCGCGTATGCATCTTTCAGCATTCCTTTCCTGTACATCTCTCGGTTCGGAATCGTCAAACCGCCGTTCTCGATGTGTCGCATATTCCCTTCGTTCAGCACATGCAATGCAAGAGATACGCGCATACCCTTTGTGATCTCGATCTTGTGACCGTTCTTCGTGATCCCGGTGTCGATCCACTCCGCGTTTTTGCCGTACCACTTTCTGATCTCGTCGCCGTACTGATCGGTTACCGGTTTGAAGATGCTCTGAAGCGCCTGCGCAATACGCTCCTTTTCGATCGCTCCGTCGTTCAGCTGTTTTACCAACTTCACGAATTCCGCGTTTTCGTCGGATCCGCTGAATATCTTTGCCAACCTCCGCAGATCAAGGGACTCCGCAAGGTATATTCGTTCTGCACGTGAAATCTTCGGTGCGTTCTCCAACTGGTCGACCATCGTGCTGCCGACCTGCCAAATCGCCTTGCGCTCTGACGTGCCTATTAATTTGTTCGCGTCTGTGATTGTGTGAATCACTCCTCGCATTGAATTCATAAGCACGCGCAGTTCATATGCATCGAAATCGTGAATGGACTTTCCTCTTGCTACTGCATTAACCCATTCAAGCATTTTGACAAGCTGCTCGTCGTAATCCGAATTATCGAGTACCGATCCGCGAGGATCATAGTTTGGATTTTCTGCTTTCGCCTGCGCTATGACTTCCTCATTTTCAAACGACATCTTATATGCGTCCAAAATACGATCAAGATTCAGTTCTCCTTTTTTCGTTCCGACAACGCGTCCGGCATTGTCACCCGTCTTTGGCATACGATATTTCAGCATGTCGTTGATGACGTTTGCATACTCAACAACGGTGCGAGCAAGCTGAACAGGTATATGCGATGATTCTGTAGGATGTGCTAACATCTTTGCAATTTTATTTGTACCATTCTGCAGCATCTTTATCATGTCGGATTTGATCTGCTGCTCATTGCGCTTCCGGGTCGTTTCTAACATGTGGTCTTTAAATCCACGACGTTCCTTTGCCCGGATCGCGCCTTCATGCATTCTCTCGGCAAGACGCGCTTCGGAAACTGCCTTTGCCGTCTTATCCTTCGCCTTTGCCCGTTCTTCCGCCCGGGCTTCTTTGACCGCCTCACGGACTTTCTGCGTTGTGGACTTCTCGATCCCGACGATGCCCAACGCCTTTTCAAACACGGCTTCCTTCATCGCCGCCCGCTCTGCGCTCTCTGCCTTATACGGGTTTGTGCGCTTGCCGACCGTTTCCTGCACGCGTTCCAGCAGCACCGTCGGCATATCACCCTCGTTGGTCTCCGCGTCAAGGTACGGATTGTTCGCAAATACATCTTCCAACGTCTGTGCGTTTTCCGTTTCCTTGACGACCACACGCGCACCCAGCGCTTTGGAAAGCGCACGGTTATACTCTGCTACGCTTTCAAAGGCGCTCCGAATCTCTGCCATCTGCGCAGCGGTCACTTCGATCTCGCGATACACGCGGCCCTTCCCATCGGTCTTGCGCGGCATCTCGGCAAGGATCGCGTCGCGCATCTCCACGTCCGCTTCGGTCATTTCGGTGTAACGGTTCAGGATCTGATCGAACAGTCTTTCTGCGTACTCCCACGCGACGAGCTGATCGCCGTCGCCGTGCCATGCGTTATGCAGCACCGCAAACGCCTTTTCCAGCTTCGCACGCATCACGCGCAGGTCTTCCCTCTTGAAATTCCTATAAGTTCCAACCTCTTTTAGAACCGCGTTCGCAAAGTTCCGTTTCTGCTTCGCGTCGTACTCCGTATCCTTGCGGTACTGGTCCTCCTGGTGCTCAAACGCCCATGTGCCGTATTTGGTATCTCCGAACGTGTCGGTCTCGCGCTGCGCGCCGGCTTTCTCAAACGCCTGCGCTTCCTTTTCGCTTGTAGCGGTCACGGTCACGGAACCGTACAGCTCGGCGAGGTTCTGCATCATGCGCACACGATTCAGCAGCGTGCCGCCCTCCAACTCGACACTGCTGCCGTAGGCGTTCGCTGTCGTTCCGTGCATCTCAAACACGCGCTGCTCCCCGCTGCGCTGCGTCAGGTGGAAGTCCTTGTCCTGCGTGCTAAATTTTTTCTGCGGTTTAAGGTCTGACAGCTTGACAATATCATCGGAAAGTGTTATCTTTCTTATGAAGCCAAACTTGGTTCCCCCTGACGGCATATCAATGCGGGAGGCTTGGAACCATGCCTTGGCTCTTTTTTTGTCTTCGGTAATGTATAAAACAGATTCGTCGTTAATAATCTTTGCAATGTCGCTGAATCTTTGATGCGTAGTCCTGACCTTTGTAATTACAGATTTACCAGTTCGGTCACGAACAGCTACAATACCAACAAGAAGTGGTTTACCTGTTTCCCTTCTAATTTCACCAAACACATTTATTGTATTCGGTTTATTTGCTTCAGTAATTACAGTAGGATTTGCGAGGATTTCAGGAACCATCCTCAAATACTTAATCGGCAAAGGGTCACCGACCTTATGAATCTCTTTAAGAATTTTCCCATTATCAAAATACGTCGATCCAACAGGCATACCAATTTTCTCGTAAATGCTTCCTCGTTTTATCTCTCCAACCTTGGTATATCCTGATTCGTTTTGATCTTCTATTTTCTGAACGATACGATCATAATACTTATGCACTTCAAAATGTGCGTCTTTATCCATCGTCGACGCTTTCACGTCTTCCGCTTTCGCGCTTTCCTTCGCTCTGCGCTTCTGATCGACCATCTTGACCGCGTTCTCCCACTTCCGGGCTATATCGTCCAGCGTGTCGACCTGATTCAGAATGTCCTGTTCCGGGGACGTGTCGGTGTTCCACGTTTCAAACATGCCCTCCGCGTTGCGCGTGGTCGCTGCCCGCGTGCTGCGCATATTGACGTCCGAGAAAAGCTGCTGCATATCCGCGTTCATGCGCGTAAGGAATGCGGAAACAGCCCTTGCAGTGCGGAAGTGCTTATTCGCAAAGCTGTTGATGAACGTCGTTTTTGCAAGGAATTGTTCGCAGCACCGGGCTATGACTTCTTCCTCTGCGTCCGCGCTTTTGTATCCTCTCGATTCCTCATACGCAACAAGCGCGTCCCAAAGGTTCATACCTTTATTCAGATACTCTTGCAGCTTGTCGATTTGGTACGAATGTTCAAGCGTCTGCACCTCGGAATACGTCAGGTTTTCCTTCGTCAGCTCGTTCTTGATCGCGTCGTGCAGCTCGGTATAGCCCTGCTTGTTCATCGTCGCAAGGCGGTGCGTCAGCTCGTGCGAAATCGTCCACAGCACGCTGTTCGTGCCGTTCAGATTTACGTGGATCGTGTCGGTTTCAGGATCATAGTATCCGTTCTTCTTGCTCAAATCCTCAACCGTACCGTCTGCCAGCTTGCGTGACGTAAACTGCGATTCAACCTTGATGTTTGTACCATTCAGCGCAGCTACAACCTGCGCGATCCGCAATGCCGCCTTTTCGCGCTCGGTCATGGATTCAACCGTGTTGTGATTCTCTGCCTTGCCGTCATTGTAGGTACTGAAATCAAAGGTTACCTTGCCGGAACCCTTCTTTGTCTTGACGGTCATGCCGTCCTTTTCTACTTTGATGTCAACCTTCTTGCCGACCTTCGCGGACAGTTCTTCCCGTGCCTTGTCTTGCGCATCGGTCATTCGCTGATACGCTTCCGCTTTTTTCTGCTCTTTCTGCGCATCGGTCAAGGTTTCGTCCGCTTCGATCTTTGCGACTTCCTCGTCATGCTGCTTCTGCGCTTCATTCTGCTTCGCTTCAAACGTGCGCAAAGTTTCTGCGTTCTTCACGCCTACTTGCTGGTTAAACCGAATGGATTCCTGCGTTTGAGCGATCTCCTGCAGCGGCTTGATGTCCAGCTTCGCAAGCGTTTCGTTGACGGTCTGCATCTCGTCTGCGGTGACTTCGCCCTTCTGCCACTTATCCAGCAGAGCCGCGTCCTCATTCGTGATCGTGCCGTCCTTGACCGCTTGCTGCACGTTGCCTTCAAACTGTCCGTACTTTTCAGCAAGATATCCCTGAAGCAAAACGCCGTAGTCTTGGTTCGTCTTTTTGCTCTGCTTTTGAAGCTCTTGCATCTGTTTGTCCTTGAATTGGAAGCCGTCGATCTTCGCCTTTAAAGTGCTGTCAATCGACTTGCCCTGCTTTTCATAACCGCGCATCTGTACATTGTGCATGGCACCTGCCGCGCCGCCCATCACGCCGCCGGACAACGCGCCGCCAAGGAAACTCTGCCAAAGCTGATCGGCAAACTCTTCGCTGACCTTTGCCTTCGCGTCCTCGTAGGACATGCCCTGCGACACGTATTCGCGCAGCTTCTGAAGTTCCTCGGAATAGATCCCGCTGACCGCCTTGTCCCACAGGTTGTTCGCCATGTCTGTGAAAACTTCCTCGGAGCCTTCCACGCCGCCCTGAACCAAGGTATTGACGAGCCAATTTTTCCACGCCTTCTCTGACACCTTCAGCATGTCGCCTGTCTTGAAGCGGGATACCAACAGATCCAACGACAAGGATTCAAACAGCATCTCGTTCACGCCGTTTCCGAACGCGACCTTCCGCGCCTGATCAGGTGACAGACCTCTCTGCAATGCTTCTTCATACGCCGAATTGAACGACGAGCCGCCAAGGATGGAGCCGCCCAACAGGGAACCGGCACGCGTTGCCCATTTCGCGCCCATGCCAGCCTTTTGAAATAGGGAACCAAGACCGCCGCTGATCGCGCCGACCGTTGCGGAATCTGCCATGCTCATAAGCGACTGATAGAGGAAGTTCCCGACCTCGCCATAATGCGAACCGACCGATGTGCGGAAGTTCTGCGCTGTATTGTATCTCTGCGCTTCATTCTTTGCCGCAATAGAATCGTTCGTTTCTCGCTTGTTGAACCAGCCTGTCGCGCCTTCCGCCAGGTTAGTATAAACGCTCAAAGCACTTCCGGCAATGCGATCCAAGGTTGTGCTGGTCTGATCCTCTGTAATCGAATTGACCTCGTTTGCGTACCGTTCCGGGAGAACGCTGTTGTAAAGATACTCAAAATATCTGTCAGCTTCGTCAGCACCTTCGTCGCGGAGAATCGTGTTGAATCTTGCACGTTCTTCTTTCGTCATGAGGTTCGCAAGCGTCAGTATTGCTTCCATCTGAACGGCTTCGCCTTTGTCGCCGCCTGTGAGATAGGTCTTGTCGTTCTTCCGATGTCCGTAAAATTCGGAAACGCATTCTGCTATAAACCAATTATATGCAGCATCTCTGCTAATCCCTGTGAAGGAATCGATAACGCTGCCTATATCCTTTTTGACCTTGCCGTACATCGTGGAAAGATTTTCGGTGCTGCCGTTGATGTACGACCACTCATTGATCAGCGCGTCATATTTCGACTTTCCATCGTAATCGGATGCGCTCCATCCTCGCTGATTTGCGAGCTTCCAATTCTTTTCATAGTCCGTGAGAGGGGATTCCCATTTGCTGTAATCAAACTTCGGCGTAGCAGACATGTCCACTTTATACGAAGTCCAATAGTACGCATTTTTTATGTCACGGTCTTCCTTGATCTTCTCAAACCACGCAAAGCGCATCGTTGCTTCGCGCTGGATCGCTTGCCCGTCCAATTCTTTCCCAGCTTCAATCGCTTCGCGCTGCGCGTTGAAATCGCCTTCGATAACACGCCCGGTCGCAAGCTCGTCTTCGTACAGTTTCTTCGCTGCATCGAAAGCAACGTCAAACGCTTCGTCCGTCAAGTAGTACAGATTCCGATATTCCGCAGGCGCGTTAAGAGATTCGGCAAGCAACGCCAACTCGCCATATGCATCTGCAAGCCTCTGACGCGCCGACTTCGCTTCTTTCCCACCCGCCGCAATCTTCTTTTCGTACCTTGGTGTTAAAACGTCAATGTCGGAATAGATGTCCTTCAGACGGTCTTCGATGTACGACGCGGATTCGGGATCGCTCTTCTTCAGCGCGGTCATGTTAACGCCGTAGTCCTTGCTGAATCTGTACGCTTCGCTCGCGTAATAATCCTCTGCCGCGTTCTTGACACGCTTCTGTGCGTTATCATCGTCCAATCTACGGTTAAACGCGGATTGTGCCTGTGTAGATCTGTTCGATCTCTCCTGTGCCGCCTGAAGAGCCATCTGCGTCGCGTAATCGTTGATCTCGGATGCGCGTACACCGTTCAACTGCGCGACGCGCTGATAATACCGAAGGTTCTCTGCGTCGGTATGCTGAAGCGGATTGTAATTGAAGAACGCTTGCTCATCCTCTCTCGTCTTAAACCCGCTTCCGGAATCGCTTACATCCTCGTTCCACAGATCCGGATTGCTGCCGCGCACCTTCTGCAACGCCGCTGCCTGATTCGCCGCGCTCTGCGTTTCCTGTAGTTTCTTCTGCTGCTCTTCAAGCTGCTTCTGCTGCTCAGCGTAAGCCGCCTGACGCGCACGGATCGTCGCGTTCGCCATGCGGTTGCTCTCCGCTTCAAGCTGCGCGTTCTCTGCTGCACGCAACCCCTGATTGTACTCGTCGTATGAACGCGTCAGCGCACGATTTAAGCCCTGTTCGCGTCCGCTGATAATCTTCCCCTGACGCGACGCAAGGCCCATGTTCTGAAGCCCACGCCGCGCCGTGCGGTACTGATTCCGAAGCGTTGCCTGTGCTTCGGCTCTCTGCGCAGAATGGAGCAGCTTGTACTGCTCCGCTTTCTCTGCAAGGGCTTTAATTTGCGCGTTCGTCAAATGCCGCTTCTGTTTCTCGATGATCTCATCAATTGTCATAGCTTATCTCCTGTTCGTCGTCGTGACGTATCTGTACTGTAATCCAAGGATGGACAGACCTTCGCGGATCTCATTGTTCTCGATGCGCGTTTCAATACTGTCGAAATTCTTAAAACGGTGCCTGATCGGAATAACCACGCTCGGCTCATCGCTGTCCGTAAACACCTGATCGACAAACCATGTCCCCTTGTCCGTCGTAACCGTGATGCTTGCGCTGCTCTGTTCGTGCGGCCTTAGCACAATCACGCCGCCGTCGTTGAGCATCGTCTTTTTGTAGTCCAAAGCATTGAGATGGTCGCGCTTCGTGACATAATGCGCTTTGATTTGGTATCCGTTGTCGTAAGGGTGCCATTTGTGCCACTTCGTGAAGCCATTTATGAATTCCGCGCCGTCCGTCCATCTTTTGGGATGATCCCAATCGAAATTGAAAACGCACAGCCGCCCGTCCTGTGTCCCGAAGAACAGGTAGTCATCCGTTGCGAACAGTACTCTTGCCGGGATGTTGTCCCACGGGAACCACTCATACACGCGCTGGCGGTCGTTCGTTCCCGGCGGCAAGCCCTGATAGCGCGAATCGCATACGAAGCAATGCCCGGTCGAAGGATTGCAGACAATATAATAATCCTTGAACACCTCGGCAACGCACTCCGCAGACGCTTCGGGCTTCAGCTTCTTATCGATAAAA
>ERZ842401.8208-NODE-8208-length-10370-cov-3.912458_pt1 | contig 10370 bp, 10 predicted proteins | sample MGYA00521270_ERZ842401 | MGnify/ENA primary metagenome ERZ842401 (study PRJEB31892, sample SAMEA3878208) | bioreactor metagenome | biome: Moose rumen | place: Sweden | collected 2011-10 | study: EMG produced TPA metagenomics assembly of the PRJEB12797 data set... | reverse complement strand
GTCGTCAGGTTCCCGCTCAGCGTGCCTGTCAAGCCCCCTGCACACTGTCTTGGAGAGGTGGCTTCCGTCGATTTTAACTGCCTTGTGTGTAAGGGCGAAATAGGCGATGAGGTCATCGTTTTCGTCAAGAACGAAATAGGTGATTGCCTGTCGCTTGCGGGCAAAGTCAATTGCGTTGTGGTGCAGAAAGTACTCGATTTCTGCGTTTTTCGGGCATCGGAACTCATTTATTTTTTGCTGAACACGCTCCGCCATAATGGGAATGAAATTATCGTTTTCGTCTTCGATGAGGTCGAGAATGTTAGTTACATGGAATTCGCTCATTTTGTTGCTCGTGCCTCCGCGCCCCATTTTTCAAGAATGCGGTTGATTTCCGCCCTGTCGGTGATGAATTCGGTGTCCGTGGGTGTCTTTATCGGCGGGTCTTTTTCCGAAAGCTCCAGTGCGCGGACGAACCGCTCCGCCGCTTCGGGCGTGGTGATGTGGACATTTGCGAAAATGCTTGATGTTGCCATAAAACAGCCTCCTTGTATGATACAAACAGTATATCACACAAGGGGCAAAAAAGAAAGCGCGGGTATTGACATTAAACATGAAAACTACCGTCCTAAGTGGCGGCAAACATATACAAAGGAGTTTTACCATGAAAAAGACTATTTCACTCATCGCGGCTCTGCTCTTTTCGCTTGCGGGGGCGTTTGCAATCAAGCTGCCCGACGGCACGAATGTGCGGGCAAAGGAAGTGACCACCTACGAAAGCGGCGCGCTCCGCTCGGTTGACGTAGGCGGCAGAAGCGGTCACTCGCGGGAAGAAGGCGAGGGCGTAGAGATTGCCACGCCGATTGGCACCATGCTTGTGTACGACAAAATCTACTATTACGAGGACGGCACGGTCAAATCGGTTACGCCGTGCTATGTTGCGCTGAATAAAACCGTCCGCGTGCAGACGAACTTCGGCACACTCACGGTGTTCAACGACTACGGCACAAACCGCATTACCTTCTATCAGTCGGGCGCGCTGTGGTATATCGATAATGGCGGAGAAATTCCGTATGAGGAAGGAAGAACCCTGCCGTTTGAGGAAAAAGGGCAGGTGACGGACTGCACATTCAACTATCACTGGTCAAGCGGCGCGATGGTGCAGCCTGCGCAAAAGCCCGCGCTTGCACAGGCGATGTATTATCCTTCGGCACACAATGCCAACGCTGCCAACGCACAGCGTGCCATCTATACAGGGGAAATATCACGAGGTGGATACTACGACACTGGTACGCTCTCGCTTTTCCGCGGCGGCGGCTTCCTTTTCTACGATTCGGGGCGGAGCGACTACGCGATTGTCCGAAGGACAAGGATTCCGTACAGCACCCATCTTACCTTCAAGACCAAGGCGGGCGAGTTCACTGCGGGCGACGACATCGAGTTCTACCGCGACGGCACCATCTGGAAAGGCTCCATAATGCTGCTGGACAGCAAGAACGGCACCGTGCAGACCTCGCTCGGCGACGTATTCTGCGGCAGCAACCTCGTATCGCTGTGGCAGGACGGCTCGGTGCGCGAGTGCAGGACAGACGAGGTAATGCTGGAAACCATCTACGGGAAAAAAGTGCAGATTCCCAAGGGCGGCTACCTTGCCTTCCGCAAGGACGGCAGCGTGTGCGGCTACACCACCGAGCTGGAGACGGAATACACGGTGGGCAAGCGCACCTACACCGCAAACAAAGAGGGCGAGCTGACAAGAAAAGTATTTGACAACGAACAATATAAATCGGACACAACCTTCAACACGATATGGCTCGATGAAAACAATGAAATCGTGCGGATGGGCTTTGGCGGCGGAAGCTATCGTTTCTCTGGTGAAAGCGCGTTCTATCCGTCAGGTGCTGTCTGGAAAAGGGAATATGAGGGCAGTGAGTATGGTAGGGACACCGAATGGTTCAGCGAGGACGGAAAACAAAGAGCCAGAATCAATACCGTGGGGAGATTGGAACTCGGCTCGCTGCCAAAATATCAAGGTCACTTCAGCGAATATAAGGCGGTTGTCGCAAAAGTACCCGCAAACGATTGCATTCGCACTGTGTACTTTGACAAAAACGGCGTGCCCGAAAGCTACGACAGCTACAAGACCGTGCAGAACCTTTCGCTCATGTGGACGTGCAACCATCCCGCTGCCTTTATTAGTGACTTTTATTCCGACGACAAGCTGGCAGAATACGGCGTTCCCTACGACTATCCTCTGGAAGTGGACGACGACGGGAATTTCATCCCCGACGAAACGCGCCACCCCATAACGATAGAAGCGCAGAAGCAGTGGTAGCAGCGGGCAGCCGCTGCAAAACGCGCGTGACGCGGGGCAAAAAAGAAAGCTGCGGTGTTACAATGGAACTTTCCGCCCGCAGGAGCGGATGCAATGTTTCAAAAGTGTCAGACTTTTGAAACTTGCTCAAATACAACAGTCGGCGGACGGTAAACGCAAAGGAGTTTTCGCTATGAAAACAACAAAATTGGTCGCAGCATTGGCTGCATTGATGACGGTCGCAACAGCAAGCCTGTTTGCACAAGAAAAACCCTATATCGGCACATTCATAGATATGGATTACTGGAATGAGCGCAACACAAAAAGCTCCAGCGACTTTGTGCTTAATGCGGACGGCTCTGCAAAGCCCGATGGGGTAAAGTACGGCGATAAAGATTGGGTTTGTTCATACGCCGTTGATGAGGCTGGCAAGAAAGTTAATGTCAGACAGCACGTTGCGGGAACAAAAGAATCCTCTGACGAGATAGAAACATACCAATACAGCGACTCTGGTCTGTGGCTTCGGGGAGATGATACACTTTACATTCGTTCTTCCGCCAAATTTAAGGCGGAAGATGCGGCGTTCATCGCGGGAAAATCATTTTCCGTTGAAGGCACCACTTTGACTTTTACGAGCGATGGTAAGCTTACCATTGATGGCAGCGACTTTGGCATTTATTTTGTTGACAAGGGTGCAAAGATGATTCTGATTATTGAGGAGCACGCAGCGTATGCCACCTACGAAACGGACAAAAAAGGCAAGGTCACGTTGCATTACTACAACGACGTCGGAGACGAAGACTTTATGACCTTAAAAGAACAGGGCAAAGCTGGCAAGCTCTTGAACAAGCTTACAAAATAAAAGGGAGATTTCGCTATGAAAACACAGAGAACAAAACTGGTCGCAAGAATTGCAGTGGCTCTTCTTGCGGGAATGATGGTGCTTGCACTTGCAGGCTGCGGCTCAAAGAATCCGCTCAAGGGTCATACTTATGCCAATGATACTAACAAGGTTACCTTTACGGATAAGGAACTTTCAATAGATAATGACACGTTTTCATATACGCTGGACAGTGAAAGTTTAACGGGAACTGCCTATTATTCAGGTTCTGAAGCTTTTAAATTCAGCTATAGAGCAGACGGGTCATCCATAGAGGAGAGCGGAATAATCCTTGAAAGAGTGAAGTAGCCGTGCAGGTGCTGTCTAACAGGGCTATCGTACACGGTAGTTTCCTGTTAGGCAGCACCAGTTTTGGAAATCAAGCCAACAGCAGCGCGGGGCATTCCGCGCAGATACCATAAGATTATATGCGTGTCAAGAAGATAGTTTTTCATCACATATACTCCGCAAAATCTTCAATCGGCTCGTCAAAGTCGGGGGCGATGTAATGGATTTTGTCACGAAGTGCGCCAAAATGAGACATCTTTGCAGACTGCGACTCAATGCTTGCGGCATCCGCTGTTTCTTCTTTCTCTTCGGGCTGCTGATTGAGGAAGCGGGCGAACTGAATGAGCGTACGCTGTTTTGCGGCGGACATGGCATTGAAGAGGCTGAACGCCTCGTTTGAAAGTGCTGATGCTTGCATAAAAATCCTCTTGCGTTTTTCTGCGTTCAGTATAGCACGCACGGGATAAAAAAGAAAACCTATGGCTGCAACGAGTACGCAGCGTAGGCACATTTTTTGCGTCAATCGTGTCAAATATGCTTGCACTCGTGACGGGATTTTACTGGCGCATTGCTTTTTTGCGCGCTTTTTAGTATAACTGTGGCAATGTCAGACACTTCTGAATCAATCCGCCTGCAAGCCTTTCTTGCGCACTGCGGCGTGGCAAGCCGACGCGCAAGCGAGCGCCTTATCACAGACGGGCGCGTCACGGTGAACGGCGCGGTCGTTACTGAGCTAGGCTCGCGGGTGCTGCCGACGGACGCGGTCTGCGTGGACGGCGCGCCTGTCGCGCTGGAAGCCGCCAAGCGCTACGTCTTGCTGAACAAGCCTGCGGGCTACGTGTGCAGCGCCGCTGACGAAAAGGGGCGCGCCGTTGCCGTTGACTTGCTGCGCGGCGCCTACCGCGAGCGCCTGTACAACGTGGGCAGGCTCGATATGTACAGTCAGGGCGCCATTCTGTTCACGAACGACGGCGATTTTGCCGCCCGCCTTTCGCATCCCAGCGCGGAAATCGAAAAAGAGTACATCGTAAGCACGGTGACGCCCCTGCCGCCGCAGCTCGCCGAGCGCTTTGAGCGCGGTGTGCGCGTTGAGGGCGTGTTCTACAAGGCGCGGCTGGCGGAAGTGCTCGGCGAAAAGCTGCTCCGCGTGGTGCTCATCGAAGGCAAGAACCGCGAGATTCGGCGCGTGTTCGAGCACTTCGGCTGCATCATACGCAGCCTAGAGCGCGTGCGCATCGGAAGCGTGCGGCTGGACGACGTGCCGCAGGGCAGCTTCCGCGACCTTACGCCGCAGGAAGTACGCAGCCTGCTCGCGCTCTGCAAGAACAGCGGCGCGCCCGCTAATGGCAGTAATGTAGCATTGTATAAGAAAAACAGGCTATCGGCAGAACCCCGTCACAAAATCCACGGTTGTGCGGAATAGGTATTTAAGCTCGCTATGCTCGCCCGCACAAGGTGTATTTTGTGACGGGAACCTGCCTATCGCCTGTTTTTCTTATACAAAAGTACATAAAGCTAACCTTAAGCTAAGGAGATAAACGCATGATTATTGCAATAGACGGCCCCGCGGGCACGGGGAAATCGACCATCGCCGCGATGGTGGCGAAAAAGCTTGGCATCACCTACCTGAACAGCGGAAGCTTTTACCGCGCGCTTACGCTTGCGCTCAACGCGACCAACATCGACATTGCCGACGAAAGCGCCGTGCTGGACTTCGCGCGCGCGCAGAAGCTTGAGTACATCAATTCCCGCCTTGTCTTAAACGGCACCGACGTGGAAGACCGCCTGCACGACGACGCCGTAAGCGCGCGCGTGGCGCAGGTGTCGAGCAACGTCGCCGTGCGGCACCTTGTGAACGACCGTATGCGCGAAATCACCAAAAGCCTTTCTATTATCTGCGAAGGGCGCGACATGACCACCGTCGTCTTTCCGAACGCCGACTACAAGTTCTACTTGGACGCTTCCATTGACGTGCAGGCGGAGCGCCGCTACAAGCAGGGCGTGAGCACCATGACGCTGGAAGAAATCAAGGAAGCGATACGGAAGCGTGATGAGATTGACCGCAACAAGGCTGAGGGCGCGCTAAAAAAAGCTGACGACGCCGTTTATGTTGATACGTCTACCTTGACCATTGACGATGTTTGTGGAATAATACTAAGCAAAATTCAAACGAAAGGGTCTACTATGGAACAGATGGAAGTGGAAAAGGATGAAGCTCAGGACTCCAAGGGCGCATTCCAGACACAATTTGAAGATTCATTGAAAAGTCTGAAAGAGCTTGAGGACGGGCAGCTGGTTGACGGCACCGTCATCGACGTTACAGACGAGCTTGTATTCGTTGACATCGGCTACAAGTCAGAAGGAAGAATCCCCGTATCGGAGTTCGCAGGCAATTTGCCCAAGGCTGGGGATGTGGTTACTGTCGTTCTTCTGCGCAAGGACGGACGCAATGGGCCTGAAATCTCAAAGTCAAAGGCTGACGCAAAGCAGCTGATGAAGGACATGCGCAAGGCGTTCGACGAGAAGATTGCCATTGACGGCACCATCGAAAAGGAAGTGAAGGGCGGCTTTGACGTGAACCTCGGCGGCGACATTCACGCATTCCTGCCGATAAGCCAGTCTGACAGCCAGAAGGTTGAAAAACCAGAGGCATTGCTCGGATTGAAATCTCAGTTCTATATTGAACGTCTTTATTCAGACAGCAAGGCAAATGTGGTTGTGAACCGCAGAAAGTATCTTGAGGAGCAGATTGACACAAAGCGCGACGCATTCTTCAATGACGTAAAAATCGGCGACACCGTAAAGGGAACGGTAAAATCGTTCACCAGTTTTGGTGCGTTCATCGATTTGGGCGGCTTTGACGGTCTTCTTCATATCAACGACATGAGCTGGGGACACGTTGCCCGACCAAAGGACTTCGTAAAGAAGGGTCAGGAAATCGAGCTTAAGGTTATCCGCCTTGACCCGGCAGAAAAGAGAATCAACCTTTCTCTCAAGCACTTTGCAGAGGATCCATGGATTCACTTTGAGGAAAAATATCATGTGAACGATGTTGTTAAGGGTAAGGTTACAAAGCTTACCGACTTCGGCGCTTTCATCGAGCTTGAGGAAGGCATTGAAGGTCTTGTTCACATCAGCGAATTCTCATGGACAAAGAAAATCAACAAGCCGTCTGACATGGTGAATGTTGGCGACGATGTTGAGGTTATGATTCTTGGCTACGACATTCAGGCTGGTCGCGTTTCATTGGGTCTCAAGCAGGTTACTGCAAATCCGTGGAAGCAGTTCGCGCAGGAATACAAGCCTGGCTCAACCCTTGAGGGAGAGGTTACTTCAATCACTGATTTCGGTGTATTCGTAAAAGCTCCGAACGGCATTGAAGGTCTCGTAAACAAGGCTAATCTGAGCGAGGATCGCGACACAAGCTTTGAGGATGCTGTAAAGAAGTACAACGTAGGTGATAAAATCAATGTCTTTGTTGTTGAAGTAAACGTAGAAAAAGAGAAGGTTGCATTCTCTGTACGCGAATTCAAGAAAAAGCAGCAGCGTGATGAGATTTCTCAGTATATGGCACAGTCAGACAGCGAGGATGATGGTGCATTTACAATCGGCGATTTGCTGAAAAAATAATACATACCGAAGGTTTTGATGAATCAGTTATCTGCAGAAACACTGAAAACGCTCATCGAAATCAATGGTGATATTAATTCTGATTATAGCAATAGAGACGCATTGACCTTTCGTATTTTGCGGGCGGCAATGCGTCTTATTTCTTGTGAGTCAAGTTGTTTTATCACTGTTGAGAATGATACTAATATCTGTCTGCTCTCTAAGTTTGACGGCGAGAACGAAATCCGTCTGAACCGCCATTTGGAAATGAACGGTCTTCTGGATATTGTGATTCACCGTGGCGAATGCCTTTTGGTGAATGACGCGAAGGAAGATTTGTTTTACAGTCAGTTTTCCATTGATTCCGACGTTTCCGCTGACTCGTTCCTTTTGGTGCCGGTTGGCGAGATTGCGTCTGTTTCGGGTATTCTGTGTCTTTTTAATAGGATAAAATCTGATTTTGACGAAAATGACAAGACGGTTTGTCTGGCACTGGCAAAACTTGCCAAGACCGCGCTGGACAATGCCGCACGGCTTCGCGTTCAGGCGATGCGCTATTCTTCGGCAAAGGGCTCTGGCGCTCCGCTTTTGCACACGTTCATTGCGGAAAGCCCGGTCATCAAGGATTTGATGAACATTGTAAAAAAGGCGGCGGTTACCAATTCTTCCATTCTGATTACCGGCGAAAGTGGTGTTGGAAAGGAGATTTTTGCGGAGCAGATTTATGCGAACAGCCGCCGCGTGGACAAGCCGTTTGTGCGCGTTAATTGTGCCGCGCTTACTGAAACGCTTATGGAAAGCGAGCTGTTCGGACATGTGAAGGGTGCGTATACCAGCGCTGATTCCAGCCAGAAGGGACGCTTTGAGATGGCTGACGGCGGAACGATTTTTTTGGATGAGGTGGGCGAGATACCGCTGAATCTTCAGCCAAAGTTGCTGCGAATCATTCAGGACCGACAGTTTGAGAGAGTAGGCTCTTCTGAGCCGGTTTCTGTTGATGTGCGCATCATTGCTGCCACCAACCGCAACCTTGAGGAGATGGTGCGGCAGGGCAAGTTCCGGGAGGATTTGTTCTTCCGGCTGAACGTGCTGCCAATCCGCGTGCCACCGCTCAGGGCAAGAAAAGAGGACATTCTGCCGATTGCAGAAAGTCTGCTTAAGAAGTATTCTATGGAGTACGGAAAGAAATTCTCCGGTTTTTCGGATGCGGCGGTTGCGGCAATGCAAGGCTACCAATGGCCGGGAAACATTCGGGAACTTGACAATGCGGTTGCCCGTGCGTGTATAATCGGAAGCGAGCCGGTCATTCAGAAGGCGGATTTGCGCCTTTCTGCAGACGGTGATTCTGATTCCGAGGCAAAGGGTGGCGGCTTTACGGAAATGGCTTCCGTCATAGCGTCAAATCCGGACGGTGACAAGACCCTTAAGACCGCCTTGAACGCGTTCAAGCGTTCCTATGTGATACGGATTCTTGAGGAATGCAACTGGAATCAGACCAAGGCGGGACGCGTGCTCGGCATTCAGCGGACGTATGTTTCGCGCCTTATGAACGAGTTGCATATTCGTGATAATAATGAAACTAGATAGTAGGAGTTAAAAATGGAAAATCAGTTTGAGAAGGCAACAATTGGAGACAAAATCGCTCAGTTTGTTACTTCCGTACGTGGAATTCTTATTGCCGTTGTGGCAGTGCTTGTTGTTGTGGTTGCCGCTTACGGCATCTGTTCTACGCTTGTTACCAAAAGCTCACAGAAGGCTTTGGCAGACATCGATTCAATTTCTTATAATCTGACAAAGGATTCTGCCGCATTGAGCGACGAGGAGCTTGAGGCTCGCAAGGTTTCTGCTCTTGCCGCACTTGAGCCGTATACCGCAAAGAATGGTGTTGCTGGCGTTCGCGCGGACATGCTTGCCGCAGAAATTCTGTTCAGTCAGGGAAACAACGAGGCTGCCGCTGAAAAGTGGGTTTCTGCCGCAAAAAAAGGCAGCAAGTCATATACTGCGCCGTTGGCTTATTTTAATGCTGGTGCTGCCTATGAGAATCTTGGCAAGCTGGACGACGCTGCCGCTTCTTACGAAAAGGCTGTTTCCTACGGGGATTTTGACCAGATTGCTCACGCTCAGTTCAGTCTTGGACGCGTACACGAGGCTAAGGGCGAAACTGACGAGGCTGTAAAAGTATACACCGAGTTGTTTGATGCCGTTCCGTCTGATTCTTGGGCAAAGCTTGCAAAATCACGTCTTATCGTTCTGACTGCTGACAAAGAGTGACGTTCCGTTTGTAGGAGCGTTTATAGAATAAGAGGTTGCTATGAATAGAAAAGGATTTTTTTGTGTCTTTTTGTTCGTATGCAGCCTTTTTTATTTTAACGCCTGCGGAATGGACGTTGTTTACTATCTTAAAGGTCCTGAAACGACTTATAACGCGCCGTCCGTTACCAGCTCAACCTATACGTCGCAGACATCTTATGAAACCGCCTATTTTTCGTTCAAGACAGAGGAGGACGGAAACGATGAGTTCATTGGTGGAAGCGCCACGCTGCAATTTCAGGGAACGGCAATCTACTATAAAATTTACAACAACTATACCACGATGAACAGCGATATTTCTTCCATCAGCTCAAAAAGTTCCTCTACGAATGAATCTGCGGCGGCAACGTACATCATAGAGACTCGGAAATTCGTTCAGCTGGGAACGGATTCGTCAAGTACGCCCATGCCGCTTATTTCGGCTACCGGCAATGACCGCAAGGTGTATATACGCCTGACAAATCATAAGGAAAAAGAATTCCGCGCGCGGATTCTTGTGGGCGGCGACTGCGAGAACGGTGCGATTACCTATGACAGGAACGGTGCTCAGGTTACCGAAGAGATTGGTGTGCCGATGCGCTATGGAAACGAGCTTAATTTTGACTTCGGGAAGAAGTACGAATCCGGCTCGCACAGCGGAAACTACGTGCGCCCTGAGGACGGCGATGATGATGTGTACTATACGTCCTCTGCCTCGCAGGAAGGCATGTGGTACGTCGTTCTGTATGCAATTGGCGTGGGCCGCGACGAGTCCTTTTCAAACCAGTACAGCAACGTCCTTTACCTTGGTGCCCTCGCTATCGACGCGAACGAGGAATACAACTGACGGCGCGCGCACCATGGAAATCAATTTTATGGGAATATGCATAAAAAATAGCGCAAAGGAGAAGTTGCAGACTTCAAAAACACTCATTTTTGTAGCCGCGTAAGCGGCGAACTTTATAAGTTCCAAGGCAAAAATGCGTGTAGCAAGCTAGCTTGCGATTTTGA
>ERZ842401.8207-NODE-8207-length-10372-cov-3.268489_pt1 | contig 10372 bp, 6 predicted proteins | sample MGYA00521270_ERZ842401 | MGnify/ENA primary metagenome ERZ842401 (study PRJEB31892, sample SAMEA3878208) | bioreactor metagenome | biome: Moose rumen | place: Sweden | collected 2011-10 | study: EMG produced TPA metagenomics assembly of the PRJEB12797 data set... | reverse complement strand
ACTCTTTCCCTACACGACGCTCTTCCGATCTAATACCGATAAGGGCGGAACCGGCGAGAAGGCCCCAAAGAAAGGGGAAAAGCGCCATGACAAGATATCCTGCCATGAAAAAGACAGGAGCAAAATACTTGAGTACCGAGGGGAACATTCCTACCAGACGGCCGAACACAAGTCCCACAAGGAATGCCACAACGTCAAGTCCAACCATTATAAAGGTGATGGCATTTGCTGAAAGAGAAGTCCCTTCGGAAGCCGCTATTGCGAAGTTGGTCGGATAAATGAAGAATGTCACCATGACAAGGAACATTCCGACCACCGAGGGATGGAACCTCTTCAACAGCTTCAGAGAAGGCCCGCTGCCTCCTGAAAGTCTTTCATTGGGAAGAAAGAGCACAACCATTACGACCGCAATGAGTCCGAGCAGGTAAACGAGGAAGGCGTAATTCCAGCTGATGCCGGCAAGAAGGCCCGCAAGAAGAGTGGCAACGACACCTCCCATCTGGTTCATTGCCGCAGAAAGGCCCATGAGGGAAGCCTGTTCCTCAGGAGGGAAATAGTATGAAAGAAGCCCGGTAGAAAGAGGCATTATCATTCCGACACTGACGCCGAGAAGCGCCCTCATGAAAAGAAGAAGGCCGATGTTATCGACGAAGAATGCCCCTGTTCCGGAAAGTACGTAAAGAAGAAGACCGGTTATAGCAAGGGTCCTTGTCTTCATAAGGCGACACAACTTCCCGAAAACAAGGTTCGTCAGGATGATCAAAAGAGCTGGCATCGATACTATCATCTGGACGATGATGTCCGGGGAAGTCGCGAAGTGTTCTTTGATTACCCCAAGAGCCGGAGCGATTGCTGCGCCCGCCATTACGGTAAGCAGCGAAATAGACAGAATTGTGAAGGAAAGCTTCTTTGAAACCTTTGTCATAAATATCTGATTTTAGTCCTACTAGGAAATTTTCAGACACTTACGAACACTCTCCACGAACTTCAGACGCTTACAATTTCCGGGCGCAAAGGTAAGGAAAAACTTTTTTTGCAAAATATTTTTTTTCGTTAAAGAAAAACCTCGGCAGGGAGCCCCATGTTCCGATATTTTGAAATAACTGAACACCCTTGTGTAAACACAATGGTTCTTTAAAAATTTGAAAGCTATCCTGCGTCCCTGGCGCCGTGAAATAAGAGTTCTTTGAAAAGAATGTCTTTTATTCCGCATTTCAAGGAAAACCCGGAAATGGAAATAAATTGCTCGAGCATGAAGGCGTTGTGCACGAGCTGTTTTATGGTTTGAATCAAAGAACCAATAGCAGATACCGGACGGTAAAGGGTATTTCTCCTTTCGGCTCCGCTCGTTGTGCAGTGACTGAATCCGTTTATTTCAGTCTGATTCACTCTAGCCAGCTGAAGTTCTCCCTGCCGGCACCGACCTCAAAGTGATACTTAACGATCCCCAGGTCCACATTCAGATAACTGGACATGGCCGTATAGTTGACGCGCCCGAACATGGTGATGTAAAGAATCATGGTCTCGCAGAAAAATATGCGGAAACTTTTGCTTAATTTTGCGGTGCACTCGGGCGCCCTCTCTATGACGCTCTTGAGCTGGATAATTACGTTGATTTTCATAACTGGAGAACTCGTGTAATAATCTTCAAGGTTAGTGATTATTAACGAAGTATTGTGAACATCTATACAACATTTATTTCAATAAGATTTTATCATGAAAAGATTACTCATTCTCGTTTCCTGCGTAGTTCTGCTGCTTTGCGCATGTTCCCCGAAACTCGTCAACGGATCTTCCTCGAACTCCTTCCCGGAAAATCATCCCGACTATGCAGTAGTGTATCTGTACCGGACTGGCGGATATGTCAAGACAGCGTATGACGTACACCTGAACAATGACGTCGTATATCGCTCGAAGAACAAGACCAAAACCGCCATCAAGGTGGACAAACCCGGGAAGTACCAGATTTGGGGAAAGACCGAATCCAGCGAAACGCTGACTCTTGATATCGAAATGGGACAGGATTACTATGTGAAGACATTCGTACACATGGGAGCTGCCATTTGGCGTCCTTCACTTGAGATAGTTTCTTCCACGGAAGGAAAAAAGGATTGGAACTCCATAAAATAACTGTTCATACCTTCTGAAAGAAAGACAACGTGCTCCGGAAGTCCCCATGGTTCTCCGGGGCATTTGATTTTATGTGTCGATTATTTCGGTCAAGAGTTATTCCGTGTCCGGAATATTTCTTATTTTTGTTTGCGGGACTTTTCTCCGTTTCAACAATAAATCGTCATATTTATTATGGGCCTTATCATTCTACTGATTCTCACCGGCATTCTGCTTTTGCTCGCTGAGGTCTTTCTCATTCCAGGTGTCGGAATAGCAGGAATTCTGGGAATAGCCTCGCTGGTGGCTTCATGCTTTTATGCCTTCTCATTAAGCACAACCGCCGGCATTATTGTCATCTTTGTCAATATCATTCTTGTTGTCGGCCTGCTTCTTTTCCTTATGAGAGGCAAGACTTGGAAGAAATTTGAACTGAATACAGTTATCGGCTCTAAAGAACCCAAAGCAAACGATTTCGAAGCGGGACAGGTCGGAAAGTCAATTACCAGAATTGCCCCTATGGGCACAGCTCGCTTTGAAGGAAAGAGTGTTGAGGTTACCTCCATTGAAGGAATGATTGATCCCGAAACCGATATCATCATCGACCGGGTTGAAGAGAACAAAGTCTTTGTAAAGAAGGCTTGAGTAATTTGAAATCAATTAGTTAAACAATAATAATTCTACTATGGAAGGATTTTTGATCTGGGCAGGAATAATTCTTATCGCCCTAATAATCCTCCTGTGGTTCTTCCCTGTAACCCTTTGGTTCCAGGCGATACTCTCAGGAGTCAGAGTCTCCCTTATTCAGTTGGTCCTCATGCGTTGGAGGGGCGTCAATCCCAAGACTATAGTCATAGCCTTGATCACCGGCACAAAAGCCGGCCTCAAGTTGAGGGCAAATGAACTGGAGGCGCACTATCTGGCAAAAGGCAATGTTCCCAAGGTCGTGAATGCTCTTATCTCGGCGGACAAGGCCAACATTCCTCTTGACTTCAAGACAGCAGCCGGTATAGACCTCGCAGGAAGGGACGTTTTCGAGGCCGTGCAGATGTCAGTCAACCCGAAAGTCATCAACACTCCCCCCGTCACGGCTGTCGCCAAGAACGGTATCCAGCTCATCTGTAAAGCCAGGGTAACGGTTAGAGCTAACATCAATCAGCTGGTCGGAGGTGCCGGCGAAGAGACCGTTCTCGCCAGGGTCGGTGAAGGCATCGTTTCGTCCATCGGATCTGCCGAAAGCCATGCTGAGGTTCTGGAGATGCCGGAGTCCATTTCGAAGGTCGTACTCAAAAAAGGTCTTGACGCAGGAACCGCTTTCGAAATTCTTTCCATCGATATCGCCGACATCGATATTGGTAAGAACATCGGTGCCGTTCTCCAGATGGATCAGGCCGATGCAGACAAGAACATCGCCCAGGCCCGCGCTGAGGAAAGAAGGGCTATGGCTGTCGCTCTCGAGCAGGAGATGAAGGCCAAGGCTCAGGAGGCAAGAGCAAAGGTCATCGAGGCTGAAGCACAGGTTCCTTTGGCTATGGCGGAGGCATTCCGCACCGGAAACCTTGGTATCATGGATTACTACAGGATGAAAAACATCCAGGCCGATACCGAGATGAGGGACAATATCGCAAAGCAGTGATAATGAGTTTGTTCTTTAAAAGAGGCTCGCAATAATTTTACGAAAATTAAATTAACCCCCCGTAAAATTACACTCGTTTAAGGGGCAATTCTGCAAAAAAAAGAGGGGATGGCCGACCGGCCGTTCCCTCTTACTTTTTTTGTCTCTCAAAGGCGCAGGATCCGCTCCTCTTTGGAGAAAAACTAGGGCTGTGAGAAGCCCGATGACTCGACCGTCACATTGGTTAGGCCGGAAGACTTCAGAAGTTTTGCGACCGTATTCGCTTCTTCCCTCGAGTCGAATGTTCCAAGAGTGAATGAGACGGTTCCGCCTTCTGTCTCACGGACGACATCCTTGTCGGTAATGGCCGTTATTGCGGCTCTCGCAGCAGACGACAGATTGGAACCATCATTGGGCAATATTCTTACGATGAATGTCTCGTGGATGGCCTTCTCAAGCTCACGGGCCTTGGCCACTGTGACAGGTTTTCCGTCCATGAACGCCACGATGAAAGCGTTGCGGAAATGCTTCCTTGCTTTAGGGACGTTGGCAAGAACATCCTTGTACGTTCTGAAAAGACCCGCATTGTGAATGACTCTCCCCGCTTCTTCCCTCGTGAACACCGGGCTCAGACCTCCAAGTTTGTCCGTGGTGGCTTTTCCCTGCTGAGAAAAAAGCTGGATCTGATAAACAAGGCCTGAGGGAAGCGTGTTGTCAAGGGCGAATCTTCCTTCTTCAAGAACCTGGAAAGAGTAATCGAATACCGGCTCCGGTTCAAGGATTTCTATATCAAGAGCGGGACCCATACGCATGGAGGGGAAAGAGAAAGCCACTGTTGTGGAGTTCCTTTTTCTCAGTTCCTTTATGGGGTCAACCACGATACCTTGGGAAAGAAGGTCCATTTCCATATCCTGGAGCCTTGCGGTCTGCTTTGACAAAGAATCCTGCAAAAGAGGAATGTCTAGCTCCATTTTTTGGAGTTCGGCCATAAGAGAGGCCTTTTTCTGGGAATCTGCCTTTGAAAGGGAAGAACGGACTTCATTCATCCTTTCTGAAGAGTTGCTTATCTCCTCCTTGAGTTCTGAGATGCTGATATAAGCGTCCAGATACGGATTTATTCTCTTGTCTGCCACGGAAGGACTTGACCCTTGAGACGTCGGAACATCCAAACGGGAAAGTTGAGCAAGCTCCGAAAAAGAGGAAATTTTCTTTCTGACAGGAGAAGTTTCATATTCGACGACATAAACAAAGACGCTGTCGCTTTCAGGACCGCATTCTCTGTTCGAAGCGAAATATGCATATTTCATGTCATCTGAAACGGCATACAGAAAATCGTCATAAGGAGATGAATACGGGAAGCCCAGATTGACGGGAACGCCCCATTCTCCGGTAGACCTGTCCTTCGATGCAACATAGAGGTCATATCCGCCCATTCCGAACAACCCCTTTGACGCAAAATAGAGATTCTGCCCGTCCGGTGAAAGGATCGGGAAGATTTCGTCCTCTGAAGAGGCCATTCCTTCTGAAACCAATTCAGGCGCCGTCCATACCGAGTCCTGCCAGGACGTGGTGAAAAGATTACGGACACCCCCGTCCACGGAAGAGAAGAATACGGTTTCTTCCCCTTCCGGGAAATATACTGCAGATGAGAACTTCCCACCCAGAGAATCAAGCAGATTCGGGGTGGTTCTCCAAGAATGGTCCTTCAGGGGATAATGAAGGAAAAAGTCCTTGAGAGAAAATTTTTGTTTTGAAATGACCCTTGGGGTGCTGCAGAAATCCATCATGTTCTCCCCATTACTGGAAAGCATCATGCTTTCAGAAAGCAAAGGTTCCGCCTCCCGGGGTATGACGGCATCTTCAATCTCAGCACAGATATCCATAGCGGACGGGAAGTTATACTGCTGACGGAGCTTCTCAATACGAGAAAGTCGTCCGAGCACATCTTCCATTGAAAGTGTGTCCGGGGCCTGTTGCGCAAAGGCGGTTGACAAAAAAGAAAGCAGCGCAGCACAAGCAGCCACACAGGTCCTACAATATGACAGTTTTGTTCTCATTGCTGAATGCAAATGTAAGAATTTGTGTGAAGAAACTTCACCCGAACCCCAAAATACTACCGAACTCTTCTGGCGTGAGACGAATAAGGGCCATTAGCTGACTTCACGGAATGGGACTACGACGGCATGACAGACAGGCCGAAAGACAAGAAATAGTTGTAAGAAACTTTCTTTCTAAGAAAAAAACACTAAATTTGCAGCCTATTTTCCCGTAGTGTGAAATCACGGTTCCCGCAAAGGAAAATGGACACCGAAAACGATAATTGTAACAATTAAATAACAATAATTTCACATGCAAAGCAAAGGTGCAATCAGATTGGTGGCCATCCTGCTTGGTTTGGCCTGCGTCTGGCAGCTTGCCTTCACCCTGGTAACAAGTATACAGGAGAAGAAGGCCGACAAATATGCCGAGAACGCAGTAGCCGCTTTCCAACAGAGTGCCGCCTACAACAAACTCGCCGAGGAAGACAAAGCTTATACCCTTGACTCTCTGTCAAAAGACAGAAACAGGTGGTATATCGATTCCATCTCAAATGAGAAGGTTTATCTCGGCTACACTTACAAAGACGTCAAAGCAAAAGAAATCAACCTGGGTCTGGACCTCAAGGGCGGTATGAACGTCATGCTGCAGGTCCAGCTTGAAGACCTCGTCAAGGCTCTTGCCGCAGACAACGCCACTCCCGAATTCAACCAGGCAATCAATCTCGCCAAAGAGCGCAGCGTAAACTCAAGGGCTGACTTCATCACCCTTTTCGCAGATGCTTGGAAAGAGGTCAGCGGAGGACAGCGGCTCGCACAGGTGTTCGGCACCTATGAAATGAGGGACCGTATCAAACCCGAGTCAACAGACGAACAGGTCATCAACATCATACGTGAGGATGCCGAGAGCGCCGTCAGCAACTCCTTCAACGTCCTCAGAAACCGTATTGACCGTTTCGGTGTTACCCAGCCTTCAATCCAGAAGATCGGCAACAGCGGACGCATCCTCGTCGAGCTCCCTGGTGTAAAGGAGCCCGAGCGTGTGAGAAAACTGCTCCAGGGAACAGCTTCCCTCGAATTCTGGACAACCTTCGACAACCAGGAAATCTATCCTTACCTTGTTGACGCCAACGCCCTTCTCGCTCAGCTTCAGGCCGGAGAGGAAGAGGAAAACGCCGACGCAAATGTAGCTGAGGCTACCGAGCAGACCGAAGAGACCTCTTCTGACCTTCTCGGAGAAGAGCTCCAGAGCAACACTGAGGAAGATGCCTATCTTGAAAACTACAAGAAGCAGAACCCTCTCTTCGCCGTTCTTCAGCCCTCAAATGCAAGGGGCAACGCTTGCATAGGTTATGCACAGGGCAGCGACACCGCTGTTGTAAGCCGCCTTCTTAACATGCCGCAGATCAAGGACCTTCTCCCTGCAGAGTTCCGTCCCATGTGGTCTGTCAAGCCGTCAGGCTATGTTTCCGGTGGAAACTGGTTCGAACTCGTCGCCATCAAGGCTGCGACACGTGACGGAAAGGCTCCTCTCGACGGAGGTTCTGTCACCGACGCAAGGGTCTCTTATGACGGAACAGGCCGTAACCAGGGTAACCCTACGGTTTCAATGACAATGAACGCCGAGGGCGCCAACGTTTGGGCTCGTCTGACCAAGGACAACATCGGAAAGCAGATCGCTATCGTTCTCGATGGTCTTGTTTATTCATATCCTACCGTCCAGTCCGAAATCACAGGAGGTAGCTCACAGATTTCCGGAAACTTCTCCGTTGAAGAGGCCACCGACCTTACCAATGTCCTGAAGTCCGGTAAACTGCCCGCCCCGGCAAAGATCATCCAGGAGCAGGTTGTAGGACCTTCTTTGGGTTCCCGTTCAATCAAGGCCGGTCTCATTTCCTTCATCATCGCCTTCATCCTCGTCCTTATCTACATGATCTTCTTCTATCAGGGAGCCGGTCTTGTAGCTGATATTGCCCTCCTTTGCAACGTGCTGTTCCTGTTCGGAACCCTCGTTTCATTCGGAGCTGTCCTTACCCTCCCCGGTATCGCCGGTTTGGTGTTGACCTTGGGTATGGCTGTTGATGCGAACGTCATTATCTATGAACGTATCAAGGAGGAACTGGCAGCAGGTAAGGGTCTGAGCAAGGCTGTCGCCGACGGATACAGCAACGCCTACTCAGCCATTATCGACGGTCAGGTTACCACCCTCCTTACCGGTATCGTTCTGTTCGTGTTCGGTTCCGGTCCTGTCCAGGGCTTCGCTACCACCCTTATCATCGGTATCATTACATCTGTCCTTACCTCTATCTTCGTTACAAGGCTGATCTTCGATACCCGTATCAAGAAGGGCAAGAACATTGCATTTGACAACAACCTCACCAGGAACTTCCTCAAGCACACCAAGGTAGACTTCATCGGAAAGAAGAAGATTTCCTATACCGTTTCTGGAATCCTTATCGCCATCTCCATCATTTCAATCTGCTTCAAGGGATTCACCTATGGTGTGGATTTCACCGGTGGACGTACATACGTGGTAAGGTTCGACACCCCTGTCACCGCTGAGGAAATCCGCGCTGCGGCAGAGGCAGAATTCGATGGTGCTGTCGAGGTCAAGCAGTTCGGTGGAGACAGCCAGATGAAGATCACCACCCAGTACAAGGTTGAAGACGAGTCTACAACAGTTGACGCAGAGGTGGAGCAGAAACTCTTCAATGCACTGAAGGGATTCTTCAGCAACAAGGATATGACCGTCACAGACTTCACATCAACACTTGACAACCCTAACGGTATAATCTCTTCTGACAAGGTTGGTCCTACTATCGCCAACGACATCAAGAGGGACGCTATCATAGCTGTCATCATTGCGTTGTTTGTGATCTTCGCATACATCGCTATCCGGTTCCGCGGTTGGACATGGGGACTCGGTGGTGTCGCTTCCCTTGCACACACCGCCCTCATCGTCATCGGTTTCTTCTCGCTCTTCAGCGGAATCCTTCCGTTCAACCTCGACGTTGACCAGACGTTTATTGCGGCTATCCTTACAATCATCGGTTACGCCATCAACGATAACGTGGTTATCTTCGACCGTATCCGTGAAATTAGGGGACTTCACCCGAAGGACAACTTCAAGGACACTGTGAACACCGCTCTGAACGCAACCCTATCTCGTACAATGAACACCTCTTTGACAACCCTCCTTACCATGCTTGCTATCGCAATCTTCGGAGGCGAGTCCATCAGAGGTCTTGCCGTCGCCCTCATCCTCGGTATCATCATCGGTACCTACGCATCCCTCATGATCGGTACTCCTATCATGTACGATGCTACTGTCAGGGCTGAAGCAAAGAAGACTCCTGTAAAGGGTTCAAAGAAGTAATATCACACTTACCATACAACTTTGACTGAGAGGACCGCAGAAATGCGGTCTTCTTTTTTGAAAACCTTTCATCAAACCTCACGAATCATTTTTTCGGGTGAGTCCTTTTCATTATATTTGTTCTTCTCAAAACACTTTCGCTATGTCTTTCGTACACCTGCACGTTCATACCCAATATTCGATTCTTGACGGACAGTCCTCAATATCTGGACTTTTCAAAAGAGCCGCGGAACTCGGTATGCCCGCCCTGGCCATAACAGACCATGGAAACATGTACGGTGTCAAGGAGTTCTTCAAGGTGGCAGAGAAGTACCCTTCGGTGAAGCCTATCATTGGATGCGAGGTGTATGTCACCAGATGGTATGACCATAAGTTGAAGGACACCGCTCACAAGGGATACTATCACCTTATCCTCCTGGCAAAGAGTTACAAAGGGTACAAGAACCTCGTGAAAATAGTTTCGACAGGACACACCGAAGGAATGTATTACGGGAAACCGCGCGTGATGCACGAGGTGATTGAAAAGTATCATGAAGACCTCATCTGCTCTTCGGCATGTCTTGCGGGAGAAATACCCAGAAACATCATAGCCGGAGACATGAAGGCCGTCGATGAGGCTATCGAATGGCACAAAAAGGTTTTCGGAGAGGACTACTATCTTGAGGTGATGCTGCATAAGACCGAAGTGCCAGGCCTTTCACAGGAAGTGTACGAGCATCAGGCCATATGCAACAAGGCCATCTTCGAACTCGCACAAAAGCATGGAATCAAAGTCATTGCTACCAATGACGTCCACTTCGTGAACAAGGAGGACGGACCCGTCCATGACCGCCTCATTTGCCTCACCACCAACTCATACATCGATGATGTCGACCGCATGAGATACACCCAGCAGGAATATCTCAAGAGCGAAGAGGAAATGGCGGCCCTTTTCCCTGACCATCCCGAAGTTCTCTCCAACACTTTGGAGATTATGGACAAGGTGGAGTCATATTCCATCAACTGCGACCCCATCCTTCCGGTTTTTGAGATATCTCCGGACTTCATGAAGGACATCGATGCCCATATGGAGAAATACAAAGACATCATCGATGCCGGGAAATGCGACAAGAAGGGGAACTACCGCGGGGACGGATTCTGCCATTCAGTGGCCTACCTTTGTCATCTGACTTACAACGGTGCCCATAAAAGATACGGGGAGACGCTTACTCAGGAACAGGAAGAAAGGATAGACTT
>ERZ842401.8206-NODE-8206-length-10372-cov-4.577493_pt1 | contig 10372 bp, 11 predicted proteins | sample MGYA00521270_ERZ842401 | MGnify/ENA primary metagenome ERZ842401 (study PRJEB31892, sample SAMEA3878208) | bioreactor metagenome | biome: Moose rumen | place: Sweden | collected 2011-10 | study: EMG produced TPA metagenomics assembly of the PRJEB12797 data set... | reverse complement strand
AAGACTAAAAATATTCCTAAAAAAATAATAGAAATAATAAAAAATAATATTATCAATAATTTTTTAGCTGTAGAAAGAGATTTCTTTTTCATTTTATTCACCTATTTGATTATACCATAATTTTATCATATTGATAATCAGATATATTTGGTATTTAGAATTTATTAATATTTTTCTTAGATAAAATATCTGTACTATATATAGGTGGATTACTAAAATATAAAATAGTCATAATTATGATAATAATTCCACTTGCACCAATATTTATTTTGTAGTTTATCATATTCACTCTTTAAATCTTCTAATGTCATACTATTAAATCTATTATCATTGGTATTCCAATTATTAAGCATATTATTATTTTAGTTTTTAATTTACTATTTTTTAAAAACTTATCTATATATTTCTCTATAGTATATAAAAGTAATGTCCCTCCAATAGCAAAGTTTCTACTAGCATCCCAGTTAACTCTTCTATTGATATTTAAAAAATCCTTTGAATAATCCCATAATAATTTATGATAATTAATATCAATTATATAATGAGCTATATATTCTGTTAATGTTGTTATTATCCAAATAAGTAAGAATACAAGTACTATAGTAACATCAAAATTTTTTAATTTATCAGATTTTTTTATTAGTAAATTTATAATTAATAAAAAGATAATATTACATATAATTAACCCTATTCCATAATTACTTAAATAATACTCTACATTAGTGATTTTAGTAGTTGTATATTCTATTATTGTTGTATAAATAAAAGTAATAATAGTAATTATACTTATAGATGAATATATTAAATTATTCGCATAATGTTTTTTATTCATAAATTTATTTAATATTAAAAGTAATATTAATATACCAAATCCATATATAGGTAAAAATGGTAAGAATAATACTCCTCTATTTACAAATTCATGTCTCATTATTAAAAACCAAGATACTTCATATATCCATCCTATAAATGCATATACTAAAAATATTATATAATTATCACAAAATATATTTAAAAATTTCTTCATATTTACCTCTTATTTTAAACAAATTAAACTAATATTTCTACCACTTAAGTCATGATCATATCTATATGAATGATATTTTAAATGATTACATTTTGTACATATATTAGAACATATAATATTTTCTTCTTTTAATTCCAATTTCATCATTTCATTTTTATTAATACCTATTGTATCAATAAAATATTTTTGAATACCATCTTTTATTTCTCCTTTATAGATAAATTCATTAATATCAGTAAAATTATTTTGAAACATATCTACGACTTCTAAATCTACTTCAAAACAACATTTAAGTATACTAGGTGAAATACATGCGATTACATCAGATGGATTAGAATTATATTCATTAATCATTAAATTTATAGCATTCATAGTTATTTTATTTAGTGTTCCTTTCCAACCAGAATGAATACTTCCAATAACTTTTTTTATAGGATCATATAAAAGTATTCCTTGACAATCAGCAGTTGAAATAGCAAGTCCTACTCCTTTTAAATTAGTAATTAATCCATCTGTATTTAAAAAGTTATCATTAATATTCTCTTCTGTTACCATTTGTACAACATTAGTATGAGTTTGATTAGGTTTTTTTACTATAAAATCATAGTTTAAAATGTTTTTTAATTCTTGATATTGTTTATTTATTTCTTCTTCTTTTATATTCTTACTAAAATTAAATGGTTTTTTAGTACTTAAATGTACTATATCATCATATTTTAATAACTCTTCAAATTGTATATATTTATCAAATTCTTTCATATAATCTCCTATTTATATTTTTTTATTTTTACATCTTTATTTAAATATTTACGATATTTATCTAATTCTTCTTCAGTCATTAATATACTTTTCCCATTAAAATAATTACCATATATTATTTCATTATTATTATTAAATGTTAAAATAATTAATCGATTATTTTCACTATCTAATAAAGTAAGAGGTGTATGATTATATCCAGAATAACCTAATACATATCCAGCACATCCACCATCAATATTTAAATAATTTTCATCTTTGTAATATTTATATCCATATTTTGTATTTAATGGAGTATGACCTATTATTGTAAAATAGTCTTTATTACCAATACTTGTTCTTATTAAATCATATGGATCATCCCTAGTCCACAATAATTTTTTTATTTCTTTATTATTATCTTTAATTTTAAGCTTACATTCATCTTCAACAATTTTAGGACAAGCAGCATGTACTAATACAATTTTTTTACCATTTAATTCTTCACTAAATTTATGATATATTTTTAAATTAGAAATAAAATCAATTATTTTAAATTTTTCTTCTAAATTTACTAACTTTTCTAAGCCATCAACTGTCTTATTTCCACCATTATAATATTGCCATATACTACGTTCTGGCCATTTACCATTTTCTATTTCAAGTGAATCTTGATACATCATAAGTTCATGATTACCACCTAAATAAACAATAGGAAAACTCTTATTATTAGTAATTCTATCTTTTACATCTATTAACATTCTAGCAGAATCTTCTCCTCTATCTATTAAATCACCATTAATAAATAAAGTTACATCTTCTTCCTTATAAATATTTTCTAAATAAGCCATTATTGAATCATATATATTTCCATTACCATGTAAATCACTTACTATAAATTTTTTCATATATCCCCTAATTTTTAACTAATTGTTTATTTAATTCATCTAACATTTCTTCTATCTTTTTATTTTCTTCTTGTAAATCTTGGTTCATTTCTTCTAAACTGTTAATTAATTTTTTATTATCTTCTATATCTTTATAATTAGTTTTTAAATTTAAATTTAATTCACTTATTACATTAATTGTATCTAATAAAACTAAATTTGTATATTCTAAACAATCTTTTTTATTTTCTATATTATTTAAAATATTATCATAATTAATAAATTCTATTGTTTTATTTTTTATAATACTATCTATTGCTTTAATTTTATTATTTAAAATCATACTACTTGTTAAAGTTGCGACAAATTTGTTTTTAAATATTCCAAATGGTATAGAACTTATAGCTGTATTTATAGAAACTTTAAAGAAATTATTTATTCTTGATATTAATGTTGCTTTTTTATATTTAAAAGGTATATCATTTAATTCTTTTTGTATTCTATCTATTTCTTCTTTTGTAGATTCTACATCTTTTTTGATACTTTTTTTAACTAATGAAAAATCACTTATATCAAAAGAAATAATTTTTTCTTCTTTTTTTATAATTACATTTTCTTTTAATTTTTCAGTAGTTAACTCTATATAATCAATTAAATCATATATAGAACTACCATGATGAATTAAATGATTTGGATCTACTATATGTTTATCATGTTTTAAATTTTTAAAATTTTTATTATTTCTTATTCTTATATAATCTTCTTTTAAATCTATTACTTTTTCTTTTAAAAATAATAATTCTTCCAATTTAGTATCACTATAGCTATTTTTAATATAGGCTATTTCTTTGTAAGCTTTATTAATTTTTAAATTCATTTCTTTAACACTATTTTTTAATTCTTTATATTCTAATTTTTTAGTTTTTTTAATCTTTAAATTATTAGAAATTTTAGATATTAAAGAAATTATTAATATAATTAATTTAGATACTATTTTTTTAGTGTTTTTTTCAATAATTAATATAATATTTTTTAATGATACAATTATTTTTTTACTTATATTAATTATTATATTACCACTTTTTTTAGAAGTACTTTTAATCTTATTAGATACCACTTTTACTTTTGATTCTTTTGTATCATTTATATTTTTTATTTCATTAATAATATCTGTTATTTTATTATTTAATTTAGTTAATTCTTTTTTCTTACTTTTTATTTTTTTAACATCATCTCTTGTACTTATATTTTCTTTTTTTTCTAATTTCTTTATGATTTTATTTATTTGTTGTTTATATAATTTTAGTACTAATATATTTGTTTCATTTTGATAACTATTTTCAATATTTTTTATTTTTCTATCTATTCTTTTTAATTCTTCAGAAATACTTCTATTTTTTCTTTTAATTAAATTTAATATATTTGTTTTTACTTTATTAAAAAATATTATTATTTTCTCTTTTATTTTTTTAAAAAAATCTAATAATACTTTAATTATTTTTTTAATATAATCTATTATTTTCCCCATAAAACCACCAATATAATTATACTACAAAATAAAAAGAAACTAAAGGTTTTAAGGTAAAAAATAAAAAGTCTCATTAAGAGACTTTTACTACATCATATTTTCTAGCATATTATCTGCTTTTTTCATCATTTTATTTCTGATTTTATTTACTTGTTTTTTCATGGGTTCTTTATATTTTTGATACGCTAAAACAGCTCCAGCACCCATCATCATATATGCTATATCCATCTTTTTCATTTAATCACCTTCTCGCTAAAAAATATGAAATACTGTATGATTATTCATACAGTATTATTTTAACTATTTTTTTATTTTTTATACTATTAATTTTTCCATTAATGATGTTTTTCTTGATATTTCATTATTATTACTAATACCCATCTTTAATGCTTGTACTTCTCCAAGTAATATTAGTTTTCTTTTAGCTCTAGTTACTGCTGTATATATTAATTTTTTATATAACATTCGATAATAACTAGTTGACAATAATAGTACAACTGTATCAAATTCACTACCTTGTGATTTATGAATACTAATTATATAAGCATGTTTTATTTTATTAAAATCTTGTGGTAAATATCTTACTACATTACCATCAAAATCGACATATATTTCATTTTTTTTAGATTTTGATTGTTCTTTTTCTTTGATATATTTTATTATTCCTATATCTCCATTAAAAACATTTTCATCTGGCATATTAGTAAGTTGTAATACTTTATCATTTTCTCTAAATATTATATCTCCTACTTTTATTTCTCTTTTTAGATTTTCTTTAGGATTAAATATATTTTGTAATTCTTTATTTATATTATCTATTCCATTAACTCCTGCATACATAGGTGCCATTATTTGAACTTTTTTATAATCATATTTTTTTTCTATTAATGTTTCTGATAATTTTTTTAAATTATTTATAATCGATAATTTATCACATTTTAAGAAAGTATAATCATCTTTTGTTTCTAATACTTCTTCAGTTACTTCATCATCTTTTATTTGCGATGCTAGTAAAGGAATATATGAATCATTACTTTGTCTATATAAATAATTAAGTTGAATTGTATTTATAATATCACTGTCTATCATATCTTTAAGTATCTGTCCCATACCAACACTAGGTAATTGATTATAATCTCCTACAAATACTATTTTTATATTATTAGTTAATCCTTTAAATAGATTATCTAATAATTTAGTATCTATCATACTTACTTCATCAATAATAATTAAATGACTAAAATCTTTATTATATTCATTTATTCCATATGAATTAGTTTCTTTATTCCATTTTAAAAATCTATGGATAGTAGATGATGGAAAATTAGTAGATTCACTCATTCTTTTGCTTGCTCTACCTGTTGGAGCTAGTAGCGCTATTTTTTCTATTGCCTCTTCTGTTTTATATTTATTTATTTGCATATATAAATCTACTATTGCTTTTATAATAGTTGTTTTACCAGTACCTGGTCCTCCTGTTATAATAGTAACATTATTTGTAAGTGATGAGATTATAGCTTCTCTTTGTTCATCATTATATTCAATATTAGAATCAGTTTCTAATGTATTTAATTCTTCTTCTATATTTTGATATTTATCTTTTGGTTTATTTACTAAATATTTTAATCTATTAGCTATATTAACTTCACTATCATATAAATCTTTTATATAATATTTATCTTCTTCTTTTATTATTTTTCCTTCATATCTTAATTCATCTATATAATTATTAAATTCTATATCTTCTATTTCCATATTTAAATAATTAAATACATCATGTTTTATTTCTTCTAAATATAAATATGTATCACCATTTTTAAATAATAGATTATTCATCATATATACAATACATGCTTTTATTCTATCAGGAGTTGTTTCATTTTCTAATTTTTTATTAATTTCATCTATCTTTAAAAAAGATATATCTAAATCAGTATCTAATATACTATATATATTTTGTTCTATTTTATAAATAGTATCTTTTTTAAATTTATTATATATGCTTAAAGCATCTTTCATAGAAAAACCTAATTCTGTTAAATAAACAATTGTCTTATGACTTTCTTCATATTTATTTAATGTTTCTACTATTATTTTACTTTTTTTATCTGATAAATCCGGTACTAAATATAAACATTCTGGTTCTTCTAATATTCTATCTAAAGTATTATTACCTAATGTTTCTACTATTTTACTAGCTAGTTTTTTACCTATACCTTTAAATAAATCACTTGATAAAAATTCTATAATAGAATCTTTATCTTCTGGTTTTACTCTTTCATAACTAGTTACATTATACTGAAATCCATATTTAATATGTTCTACAGCATTTCCATTAAAAATATATTTATCATCAGGATTCAATTCAGCAAAATTACCAGTAAATGTTATAAGTTTATTTAAATAGTCTTCTACTTCTATATCATCAGTTTCTTCTATTTTAAATAATCCTATTATAAAACCATTATCTCCTTTAAATATTGATTTTTTATAAGTACCTTTTATCATAATTCCTCCTAAAAGAAAAAAAGCAAATGCTTTTTATAAAGATTTTCCTGACATTTCTAAAGAATCTTCATAATCTTTTTGATCTTGTAATTTTTGATAGTATTCTTGTGATTCTTTTGTTTCCTCATCAAATTTTTTATTATCTATATCTATTAATATATCAATTGGTGATTTTAAATTATACTTATCTAATATATGTTTACCTACTAATATAGTAGCAAGTCCTGCTCCTACAATTCCAACAGTAATCATTAATTTTTTAAATTCGTCCATATGTCTATCATAATTTAATTTAGATACATTATCTTCTGGAATACTATTTAATTTATATTTAGTTCTATCTACTATTTCATTTAATTTAAATATTTCATTTTTGTTAGTATCAAAATTATTCTCATGAATTATTATTCTAAATACTTCTTTTTGATTATCTTTATCAATAGTTGATTCAAATGCTCTTATTCCGTCTTTATTAATATTATTAACATCAATACAATTTTCGTTATTGCAATACTTTAAAAAACTATTTACTATTTGTTGTTTAGTATATATATTTTCTTCTTTTACTAAACTATGAGCTATTTCTTGTTCATCAAAGTAAAAAGTTGTATCTTTAATTCTTTCCATATTATCCCTCAAATCTATATATAATATATCAAATTTAAGTTATTTAGTCAATTTTAATTCCTACAATATAAGGATAATTAACTTCTTTTAACATTACTTTTACATCTTTACCTAATAATTCTTCATTACCATCTATTTTAACTTGTAAATAATTAGAAGTATGACCTATTAAATATCCATCTTTTTTTATTTCTGGTATAAATATAAGTTCTTTATTTATAAATTTATTCATATATTTTATTTCTAATTCTTTAGATAATTCTATTAATGTTTTAACTCTTTGTTTTTTTATTTTTTCATCTATTTGATTTTCCATAAGATCAGCTTTTGTACCTTTTCTTCTTGAATATGGGAATACATGTAATTTAGTAAATTCTATTTTTTTAATTGTATCTATTGTTTCATTGAATTCAGTTTCTGTTTCACCAGGAAATCCTACTATAACATCTGTAGTTATAGATATATCTTTTCTTATATTTCTTATTTTTTCTATTTTATCAATAAAATATTTTTTATCATATTTTCTATTCATTCTTTTAAGCACACTATCACTACCTGATTGTAATGGTATATGCATATGATCTACTATTATTTTATTATTTTTTAAAACATTTAAAAAATTATCATCTAATTCAGTTATTTCGATAGAAGATATTCTTAATCTTTCTAAGCCATCTAATTTACATAATTCTGTTAATAAATCTGAGAATGTATAATTATCTAAATCAGATCCATAATGTCCAGTATGAATACCTGTTAAAACTATTTCTTTATGGCCATTTTCAATTAAATGTTTTGCTTCTTTTAATACATCTTCTTTATCTTTACTTCTTACATTTCCTCTAACATAAGGTATGATACAAAAAGCACAATAATTATTACATCCATCTTGTATTTTAATAAAAGCTCTTGTTTTATTAAAATTATTGAGTATCATAGGTTCAAATGTAGTATCCATCATATCATAAATATCTAATTTTTTATTTTTAGTTTTAATATATTCATCTATATACTCTACTACTTTAGATTTACCAATATTACCAAGTACAATATCTACTCCATCAACACTTAAAACTTCTTCTTTTTTATTTTGACTCATGCAACCAACTACAACTACTATTGAATCTTCATTTTGTTTAATAGCATGTCTAATTGTCTTAAATGATTTTGAATCAGCTGTATTGGTTACTGTACAAGTGTTAATAATAGATATATCAGCTTTTTCATTTATACCTACTTCCTTATACCCTTTATTTTTAAGTAAATCACTCATTACATTTGATTCATATGTATTTACTTTACATCCTAATGTATATATATTAAATTTCATACTTACCTCCAAAAAAACTAGAAATATCTTCTAGTCTAAATTTTTTCTAAATTCTTTTAAAGCTTTTAAGAAATCATCATTTTTTCTTATTTCTTCGTCTAATCTTTTAGTATTAAATATTTCTTTATCTTCTTCATACATAAAATCATTAATTATTGTACTATTTGTTTTAGGTACAGTTGGATATTTAATATTATTTTCTTGTCTACCAAATATTGGTGAAATAAATTCTGTTCCTCTAAATTTTAATGATTCTTCTGGTTCTTTTATTTCTATTTTTTCTTCTTCTGTTGGTTCTTTTATTTCTATTTTTTCTTCTTCTGTTGGTTCTTCTATTTTCACTGGAGTAACTTTTATTTCTTTTTGTTTTTTAACACTATCAAGTAATTCTTGATAACTAATAATCGACTTTTCTTCTTGCTCATTTTCAAAATTAGTTACAACTTCTTCAGGAGATGCTTCTAAATCCTTTTGCATCTTTATTAACATTTCTTCTACTTCACGTTTATTTTCTTCTAATTTTTTATCTTGTACTTCTTCTATATTATCATTATCTTCTTTTTTTAGTTCTGGTTCACTTATTTTCATTTCTTCAATCATTTGATCTATTTCTTTTGTATCAATTTTCTTTTCTTTAAAAATTAAATATATAATACAACAAAAATTAATCATCAAAATAAAAATCAAAAACATAAATATTGTTGAATTATTCGATAATATATTTAATACTTCCATGATATCACTCCATATACTCATAATTTATTATACTTAATAGGAAAAGTGGTACTGTTTCTACTCTAAGTATTCTATTACCTAATGTAATTGACTCAAACCCTATTTCATTAAGTTGTTCTTCTTCTTTTTCTGTAAGCCCACCTTCTGGACCAACAACTAAATTAATTTTATCACAAGTTTTAATATTTTTCATTACTAATTTAATATTTTTTGTTTTTTCTTTTGTAGAACATACAAGTTTTTTACCTTCTATTTTATCTAATTCAGGTATCATTTTAATAGTGGTAATATTTGGTATATCGATACGATGTGATTGTTCACTAGCTTCTTTAACTATTCGCATCCATCTAGTAAGTTTTTTATCATAGTCGCTTTCTTTAAGCTTTATAATGCTTCGGTTAGTAATAATTGGAATTATTTCATTAACTCCAAGTTCAGTTGCTTTTTGTAAAATTAAATCCATTTTTTGTTCTTTTAAAATTGGAATAATTAATGTGATATTTGGTGTATTATATTCTACTTTTTCTAGTTCTTTTTCTATTCTTATTTCAATATTTTCCTTTACATTTTCTAGACAGCATAAATATGCTATTTTTTTATAAACAACTATTATATTATCATTATCTTTCATTCGCATAACTGTTTTGATATGGTAGATATCATCTTCATTTAATATTAATTTATCATCTATTTTTTTACTACTAAAATATCGTTGCATAAAATCACCATCTATATAATATCATAATAAAGAAAAAAAGACTATACTATATAATTAGTAATAATCTCTCTTCTTTAGCAGATATATTTAATTTATTCATATAATTTTACATATATAATTACACTATATATATTATCTTAATTTTTCTATTTCTTCTTTTGATAATAATGTATGTTTTGATATTAAATCTATATCCAAACCATCTTTCAACATACTTTTAGCTATTTCTATTTTTTCAGAATTTACACCTTTTCTAGTTCCTTCTTCTAAAGCT
>ERZ842401.8205-NODE-8205-length-10372-cov-14.327130_pt1 | contig 10372 bp, 4 predicted proteins | sample MGYA00521270_ERZ842401 | MGnify/ENA primary metagenome ERZ842401 (study PRJEB31892, sample SAMEA3878208) | bioreactor metagenome | biome: Moose rumen | place: Sweden | collected 2011-10 | study: EMG produced TPA metagenomics assembly of the PRJEB12797 data set... | reverse complement strand
CTTGAGGGGGAGTTAGAGGGGGTGTCCTCGCTCCCCGCTCCCCGCTCCCCGCTCCAATAAATAATTACAAAGGATAAAAAAAATACTTAAAATTTGATTTGTTTCAAAAATTTTCATTATATTTGCACAGTTAAAACCACACCTTCGCCCAAAATACCTCCTCAAGAGGCCAGGTAGAGGTGTGCAAATATAGTATGAACTTAAATCATTCGAAAATGATGGACTCTCAAGAAAATGCCCTCGCACAAGAGGCACAGGAAGTGAACAACGAAGTACAGAACAACGTTGTCAATGAAGAGCCGGTGGCAGAACCGACCGTGGCCGAAGAGGCTGAAACAACAGAGGCAGTCGTTGCAGAGGAACCTGTAACAGCAGAGGCTCCTGCAGTAGAAGAACCTGCCGACGAGCAGCCAGAAGCCGAGGAACCGAAAAAGGTTTACAAGACGAAGCAGGAAGTAATCGAGCGGATGAAGGAACTGGCTCATGGCGAGGAAACTCCCGCCAAGGACGAGGTAGACTTGCTCAAGACAACATTCTACAAGTTGCACTTTGCTGAGCGCGAGGCAGCTATGAAGGAATATCTTGATGCCGGAGGCGATCCTGAGAAGTATCAGGTCATGCCCGATGCCGACGAGGAGATCTTCAAGGCCGAGATGGGGCTCATCAAGGAGAAGCGGGCTCAAGCCTTCCTCGAACAAGAAAAGGAGAAGGAGGAGAACCTGAAGAGAAAACTTGACATTATTGAGCAAATCAAGAACATGGTGACCACACCTGAGGATGCCAACAAGAACTTCCAAGAGTTCAAGAAACTGCAGCAGGAGTGGAAAGATATCAAACTCGTGCCGGCTGAGAAGGCTAATGAACTCTGGCGCAACTATCAGCACCATGTGGAGCAGTACTACGACTTGCTGAAACTCAACAGCGAGGCGCGTGAGTACGACTTCAAGAAGAATCTGGAGCTGAAGACCAAGCTTTGTGAAGCCGCTGAGCGACTCGACGAGGAGCCTGACGTAATCAGCGCTTTCCATCAGTTGCAGAAACTGCATCAGGAATATCGCGAGACGGGTCCTGTCTCGAAAGAGCTGCGCGAAGAAATCTGGCAGCGGTTCAAGGCCGCTTCTACCGTTATCAACAAAAAGCATCAGCAGCACTTTGACAATATGCGTGCCAAGGAAGAGGAAAACCTGGCTCGCAAGACAGAGCTCTGCGAGAAGGTGGAGGCCATCGCCAAGGAAGAAAACAAGACCGCTGCCGACTGGGAGCGTCATACGAAGGAGATTATTGCCATTCAGGCAGAGTGGAAGACCATCGGTTTCGCTCCGCAGAAGATGAATGTCAAGATCTTTGAGCGCTTCCGCGCCGCCTGCGACGACTTCTTCGGTCGTAAGGGCGAGTTCTTTAAGGACATGAAAGCTCGCTTTGCCGAGAATGCTGAGAAGAAGCGTTCGCTCGTGGAGCAAGCTCAGGCTCTGGCCGACAGTACCGACTGGAAGGTGACCAGCGATAAGCTCATCGCCCTGCAGAAGGAATGGAAAACTATTGGCACCGTACCCAAGAAGTTGGGCGACCAGCTATGGAACGACTTCCTTGGCGCTTGCAACAAGTTCTTCGAGGCACGCAATGCCGCCAACGCAGGCACTCGCAATGCAGAGCGTGAGAACCTGGAGAAGAAGCGCGGCGTGATTCAACAACTGAAGTCCGTACTCGAAGATGCTGGTGAGAATGTCCAGCAGAAGGTGCAACAGCTTGTAGAAGAGTACCAGAGCGTAGGTCATGTGCCGTTCAAGGAGAAGGATAAGCTCTATAAGGAATATCATGAGGTACTCGATAAGATCTACAAGGAACTCAATATCACTACGGCTCGTCGCCGCTTGGATAGTTTCAAAAGCAATCTGAAGAGCATGGCTGAAAAGGGTGCCGATGTTCTCGACAATGAGCGCTCAAGATTGATGCGCCGCTATGAAGCCATGAAGCAGGAAATCCACACCTATGAGAACAATCTCGGTTTCTTGAATGCAGCTTCTAAGAAGGGCAACTCGCTCATCGACGAGATGAATCGTAAGGTGCAGAAGCTCAAGGACGATTGCGAACTGGTGCGCCAGAAGATTAAAGCCATCGATGCTGAGAACTCAGAAGAATAATCGTTTTCACATGGTTTTGTACAGGGGGGTGTGTCAGTAAATCTTGATACACCCTCTTTTTTCCTTTTATCCGTTAAGCTGCGTTAAAGTAGTTGGGTAAAAGGTTGAATTGTTTGGAAAAAAGTTGGCGAGAAGCTTTTTTATTGCTACTTTTGCATGCTCTTCAATAAGGACGCAGAGCTGTCGTAAATAACTATGTCCTCGCTCCTCCCTCCTCCCCCTTGAGGGGGAGTTAGAGGGGGTGATCCTCCCCCTTGAGGGGGAGTTAGAGGGGGTGATATTACAATATGGTGAAAATGTTTTGAGAAGCTCCAAATCATATAAAGAGAAATACTATCATAAATTTATCAAGCATATGAAGAAAATCTACATGACAATGGCTATGATGGCCATGATGAGTGTGCCTACAGTGGCACTTGCACAAGAAGAAGGTGATGACGACTGGGGCGATGAGCCTGTGTTCTCATCCATCGAAAACGGTTATTTTCGCGTGATTAACAACGGTTATGGCGATGTCCTCAACCTGAGCGGCCTACATCTGATCAAGGCCGACCAGACGGAGAATGAGGCTCGGACCATGCCTGGAACCATCTTCTACTACGACACGGACGGCATTTACAGCTTTGCCGACGATATGGCACAGTTTGGTGACAACATCTCTGTTGCCGACCTGATGCAGCTGATGGCCACTTCATCTTGGAAGAGTGGCAGCTACAGCACTTATGATATGACTAGTCAGGGTGTCAGTCTTGGCGTTTATCTGCAGAACCTCGGCAAGTATGCCAAAGCAGCTCTTGCCAACTTTGCAGAAAGCGAAGAGGTGAGGGACTTCTATGAGAATGGTCCTGCATGGTATCTCGGCGTGGCCATGTTTGGCGTCTTCTATCCAGCTGATATGGAGACGCTGGACACTTTCAAGGCTGCTGTGAACCGCTTCATGGCTCGTTGGGGATTATTCTTCGACGGAAATATTTATCTCAAACCTGCTCAGGATATGGAGAACGGATTCTTGTTCCACTTCCATTCGCCCCTGGATATTGCCAAGATGCAGGATACGCAGGAGCAAATCAACAATATGATGGATGAGGATTCGGGGCAGAATCTGGGTTACAACTACGACTTCTTCGGCACTTTCAAGAAGAAAATCGTGGAAGAAGCTGCCAAGGAACTTGATGCTGAGGGCGTAGCTTTCCTACAGCATATTCTGGATCAGATTGACATGAATAAAGAATACTATATTGGTGAAAATGAGCAGGGCGAGCTCTATGTAACTGGTTTCACACAGGAAGCTATGTTCGGCGAGAATGGCGAACTGGCCAACATCAACCAGGATGAGCTGCTCTGGATTATGCAACCCGTCGACAAGGAGAACCCGCTAATGGTGGAGATGAACAAGACACTGCTCGACGTTGATGGCAACTACTACACCACGATGTTCACCGAGTTCCCCTACGAACTGAAGGAGGGCGTTGAGGCTTACTATATCGATGCCGTGAACGAAGGTGTGGCTCATCTCACGCAGATTGAGGCTAAGGTTCCTGCCAATACAGGTGTTATCCTTCGTTCGAAGAATGCTGCTGCCGTGAGCAACACTGTGGTTCCCGTCGACGAGGAAGTGGCTGCCATCGAGGGCAACCTGCTGAAGGGCGCTTGCCTGCCGATGAAGGCTGAGAACATAAGCGTGATGCGTCTGTTGGCCGACGGCACAACGGGTAATATCGTGATGGGAAAGGCCAACGCAGTTGGTGCCAACCAGTGCTATATCGACACTCCTGAAGATGGTAGCAACGTAGTGATTGCTGCATCGCAGAACGTCGACCCCACTGCTGTTCAGTCTGTCTCGGTGACCGCTCAGCAAGCAACAGTCGTTTACGACCTACAGGGCCGTCGCGTCATCAACCCCACCAAGGGGCTTTATATCAAGAACGGAAGCAAGGCCGTCGTGAAATGAAAACCATTAGAACGCAAAGACACAGAGACGCAGAGAGAACAACTCTGTGCCTCTGTGTCTCTGTGATGAAAATGGAAGATTATGAACACACCTTCGATTAAGATATCATGAACAAAATCAATACTTTCTTTTGCTCGGCTCTGACGGCTCTGTGCCTGCCTATGCAGCTGCATGCCCAGGATGCTGAGATATGGGTGAGCTTCTTGGACAATCCCAATCGCGAAACCAATGGCGTCTATGGCTTCCCTGCCAGCGACCCTTCTACGCTGACGGCCAAGAAGACAGCTCCCGAACTGTATTTCTCGCAGGGTACTGGCTATCAGGATGGCATCATCTACGGTATGGACTATAAGCAGGGCTTCTTCACAGCCGACCGCTATATCCTCTATAGCATCGACACGAAAGACTGGTCGGTGACGCAGAAGGATGTCGACAAGCAGTTCGCCATCCAGGAAACGGCCAATGGCATGGACGGTACCGTGTATGCACAGTTTGCCGATGGTTCCATCGGAACGATGGACTACCAGAACCTGAAGCGCACGAACATCTATACACCCGGTCGCACGTATGCAGCTCTGGGCGTGACCAGTGTAGACGAACTCTATGGCGTTGACACCGACGGCAATTTGGTGCGCATCAATACTGCTAACGGAGCAGAGACCGAAGTGGGCCATATCGGCATCGGTATCTCTTCGTATAAGGGAACGACGGGAGAAATCGATCCCGTGACCAACCGTTTCTATTTGGTGACATCACAGTCCTGGAGCGAACCGTCGGCACTCTTTTCTGTCGACCTCTCTACGGCTACCGCTACGAAAGTGGGCGACCTGCCCCTTGGCTACGACTATCTGGGCGGTATGATTATCCTTGGCGAACCCGCCGCAGCAGGTTCGCCCGCCAAGGCTACCGACCTGAAGGCTACGTTCGAAGACAGTTCGCTGACGGGTACATTCTCGTTCATGGCTCCTACTGAGACCTTCGACCATCAGCCGTTGGAGGGCGAAATGACCTATACGCTCACCTACGGGACTGACGAAGGCACGAAGCAAACACTGACTGGAACCGTGCAGGCTGGTGCCACCGTGACGAAGAATATCACCCTGACCGAGGGCGGAAACGTTACGTTCACGGTACGCTTGTCTAATGCTTCAGGCGATGGCCAGACGGCTTCGCTCACCCAGTGGATTGGTCCCGATGCCCCATTGGCTCCTACGAATGTCACGATGACGATGGATGCCAACGGCCATGTAAACCTCACTTGGACGGCTCCCACGGGTAGCGTCAACGGTGGTTACATGGGCAACATTACCTATAATGTTTATCGCAATGTGTCGGGCGAGGAGACGCTTGTTGCACAAGACCTGACCGACACTCACTTCTCAGAGACGCTTGAAATTACGACGCTGAAGGAATACTACTATGTTGTCGTGGCTAACAACGAGGGAACATTGAGCACCCGCGCCCAGTCGAACAAGCAGGTGGCTGGCGACGGCTTTGGTGTTCCCTTCGTGGAGAACTTCGGCGAAGGCAATCACTTGGAGTATTTCACCATTATCAACGTCAATGGTGACAGCGACCGCTGGGGCGAACTGACGTGGAAGATGCATACCAGTGGAGGCTATTGGGATAGCGGACAGAGCTACGAGGAGATGTGGTGCCAGACCGATGGCAACACTGACGACTGGCTCATCACACCGCCACTCCAGTTGCAGCCCAATCAGGCTTATGCACTGACCTTCAAGATGCGTGCCCAGTATGAAGACTATCCAGAAAAATTCGAGGTAAAGATGGGGCGGGCCGCTACCGTGGAAGATATGACCGAGACGCTCATTTTCGAGAAAGCCATTACCAATACCGACTACTTCACATTCACTAAGGAGTTCAGTGTCGACGAGGCTGGCAGCTATTGCATTGGCTTCCACGCTACGCCCAATGTAGCCAGCGCGCTGCTCCTCGACGATGTGGAAGTGCGTGTCGGCGCTTCGCAGGACGCTCCCGCCAAGGCCGACAACCTCATTGTCACAGCCGATGCTACGGGCGAACTGAAGGCCACCATCACGTTCAATGCTCCCACCAAGACCATCGGAGGCAGAGAGCTGACCGCTATTACGAAGGTGGAAGTGATGCGCGAGGATAAGATCATCGCTACCATCGACGCTCCCGCCGCAGGTTCGGCCCAGAGCGTAACCGACAACAGCCCCGTGAACGGCTACAACAGCTATGTGGTCATTGCCTACAATGAGGCTGGAAACGGTATGCGTGCTGAGTCGGATCCCGTCTATGTGGGTGTGGATGTGCCGCAGGCTCCCGTCGTAACGAAGGTACAGGACAATGGTAACAGCGTGCATTTCGAGTGGGCTGAGGCTTCCACGACAGGTGCCAACGGTTATGTCGTGCACCCAGCTGATGTTGTCTATTCTGTCTATGCAACCAATGCCGACGGCTCTCGGGGCGAGCTTCTCTACGAGGGAAAAGAGCACTCGATGGACACCGAATATGAAGATACCGAGGCTTTCGACATAGCCAAGTGGCTCATTGTGGCTGAGAACGTGGTCGGACAGAGTGTGGCCGGTTCTGCCAAGATTGCAACAGGCACGCCAATGCTGCTGCCTTATCGCGAGACGTTCGCCATGGGAAAGGTGAAGACTTCTATCTGGACAGAGCAGAGTGGCATGCGCTCATTCAATCCCTCTACCGAGGATGCCGCAACGGAAGATGCCGGATCGATGATGTTCGTGCCGTATATCTCAGGCGACAACAGCTCTTATAACACCCCGCGTCTGACCTTTGCTGGTGTGAAGCAGCCTGTGCTGACCTTCTTCCACAAGGCAGAGGCTGGTAGCCAGAGCACCATCATGGCTAAGGTATGGCAGAAAGACGGAACGGAGACCGTTCTGAAGACCATCGATTACAGCATGATGAGTGCCGACGGATGGACTCAGGAGACCATTGACCTGACGCAGTTCAAGGCGCAAGACTTCATCGTGGTGAAGTTCTTTGCACAGGGCGAGGCCGACAAGGCCATCTTCATCGACGATGTCACCATTCGCGATGCAGCCTTCGAAGACGAGCCGGTTATCCCGACCGCCATACAGTCAGTTGGGTGTGATGCGGTTTCATTCCGTCATCAGACCTACGACCTACAGGGTCGCTGTGTTTCGGCTCCATCGGGCAAGGGTGTGTATGTAATCAACGGTAAGAAATACATCAAATAAGCAAAGCTATGAGAATCAACAAAATATCCTTGACGTTGGCATTGGCACTCATCGGTGCCATGCCTTCGCAGGCCAAGCCGCGAACACAAGCACAGATGGCACAGACAGCTGCCCAGACTATCCAGACGCAGATGGGCAAAATGCACAAGGCTCCGCGCAAAGGTCAGCTCATGACGCTGGCAGAGATGGACAACCTCACTATCATGGGTTATGCCGAGGGCGGCTATGCCGTCATGACGAACGACGACCTGCTGCCCGAAGTGGTGGGTTATTCTGCAAAGATCTTTACAGCCGACGAGCGCAACGATGGTTTCCAGTGGTGGCTTTCAGCCATGCAGGAAGCAGCCGCCTATTATATAAATAATAATGTACAGGCGCGCGTAGTGAAACCCAATACCGACAAGTATCAGCCGGAAGTGCGTCCCATGCTGTCAACGGAATGGGGACAGGAGGAACCGTTCAACAACGAGTGCCCCTTGCTGCCCGACGGAGAACAGTATCTGCGCCACTGCGTGGTAGGGTGTGTGGCTACGGCAACAGCCCAAATCCTGAATTATCATCAGTATCCGCAGACGGGACAGGGTACGACAACCTTGCAAGTGCCATACGGCGACCCGACGGGAACCAACTATTTCTTCGACTTCTCGACTTGCAACTTCGACTGGAGCCACATGCGCAACACCTACACGGTGGGTAACTATACAGAACAAGAAGCCAAGGCTGTGGCTGATTTGTCGCATGCTATGGGCATGATGGCCATCATGCAGTATGGACTGGACTTCTCGGGTGCTATCTCCGATGATGCTGCAGAGGGCCTGAACAACTATTTCGGCATCGAGACGGCTCAGCTCGTCTCGCGTCAGAACCTGATGGGCTTCGGCGATCTCTATACCGAAGAGCAGTGGTGTGATATGGTATTCAACGAACTGAGCAATGTGGGTCCGCTCTACTATGCTGCTGCCGATGCTGCAGGCCAGGGCGGTCATGCCTTTGTCCTCGATGGCTATGATGCTGATGGTTTGGTACATGTCAATTGGGGTTGGCACGGACGATTCGACGGTTTTTATGACATCAGTCTGCTCAACCCGCGCATCTATACCTTCAGCAAGCAGCAGGAGATGATTTTGGGCATTGCTCCTCCGCAGAAGGCGCAGGGCATCACCCACGACATCACGATCGACGAGCCGGGAACTTTGGCACAAAATATCGAACTGGCCAATCAGGCTATGGGCGGAACGGTTGTCGTAAGCGGCATCAAGGTGAGCGGGTCTCTCAATGCTGCTGACCTGCAGACTTTGGCTAACCTCTCAACATTGAAGACCATTGACTTGAGCCAGGCAACCATCACCGATGATGTACTGCCCGCCAAGGCTTTCTATGGCTGCACCAACCTGCGCTCGCTCCTTCTGCCTGAGAGCATGAAGACTATAGGCGACGGCGCACTGGCTAATTGTTCGAATCTGAATACCCTCATAGTTCCTACGGGCGATGACAAGAATTATGTCTTGAAAGACGGTGTGGTTTATACCAAGGATATGAAGGAGGTCATTGCAGTGTTGCCGACGGCAGCTGATGAGGTGACTATCCAGAGTGGTGTGACCAAGATTCATGACTATGCCTTCGAGGGATGTAAGTATGTTCGTATCGTGAACCTGCCAACAACAGTCCAGGAGATAGGGCATCGCAGTTTTGCCAACGTACTCATCATGCGCGAATTGCATGTGAAGAATGCCAACCCTGCTACGGTAGAGGACGATACCTTCGTGGGCGTTGACCCAGGTTTCCTGCTGCTCTGTATCCCTGCTGGCAGTCGTCCACTCTATGAGGAAGCCAACGGTTGGAGCCTGTTGTTCAAGAGTGACAATGTCAAGGAAATGGGAACCATTATCCGCGCCCGCGACATCACCCGCAACTATGGTGAAGAAGTAGAAGAGTATTACTTCGAAATGATTGGCGAACGGGTATATGGCATTCCGCAGATTACCTGTTCTGCCACCAAGGACTCTCCTGCCGGCGAGTACCCCATCATTGTTTCACAGGGTACGATCAAGGGTGACCATGTCACTTATGTGAATGGTACGCTCACCATCGTTGGCGGGCCCATCGGGATGCAGGATGGCGGAGAGGCCACTGCCATCGAGTCTGTTGCATTGTCAACGGAACAGGCAGAGCCTGTCTTCGATTTGCAGGGCCGTAGTACCAAGGCAACAGAAAAAGGCATCTACATCCAAAACAACGGCAACAAGCTGTTCAAGAAGTAGGTATGACCTGTCTGACTATATTTCTATATAGTATCTCTATCGGATGAATGGCTGTGAAGCCGGTGCCATCCTTGATCTGCTGTCGGCAGGAAGTGCCAGGAGCGGCTATGACGACAGGTGTCGTGCCTTGTTGTTTCATGGCCTTCCTGACGGCAGGGAACAAAACCATCTCGCCGATGGCAAGACTGGTCTGGTAGTGTTCTTTCTCGTAGCCGAACGAACCAGCCATACCGCAGCAGCCACTCGGAATGACATTCACCTGCGCATGGAGCAGACGGCGCAGCACTTCTGCCGTCTTCTCTACACCCACCAGCGCCTTCTGGTGGCAATGGCCGTGCAGGAAGATTTCCATTTCGGTCGCATCGAACATCTCTGGTGTGATGCGCCCCGCTTCTATTTCCCGAAGCAGGAACTCGTCGTAGAGCAGGCTGTTCTTGCCCAACCGGATGGCCTCTTGCCGCATCTCGGCCGGCACGAGGTCGGGATATTCGTCGCGAAAACTCAGGATGCACGAAGGTTCTATGCCTATCAGTGGCGTTTCCTCGCTGATGATGTCCTTGAGCATTTCCACATTCTTGGTGGCTAACTGCTTGGCGCGTTTCAGGCAACCCTTCGAGATGGCTGCCCTGCCGCTCTCCACATGTCGGGGTATCACCACCTGATAGCCCAACCGACTGAGCAGCTGAGCGAAGTGGAGTCCTAATTCCGCCTCCTGATGGTCGGTGAACTCATCGGCAAAAAGATATACTCGAGGAGCGGGGAGCGAGGACACCCCCTCTAACTCCCCCTCAAGGGGGAGGAGCG